>Ga0209403_10008061_pt1 | contig 10228 bp, 4 predicted proteins | sample ArcticOcean_MG_C_8_FD_187440 | JGI IMG/M metagenome (GOLD analysis project Ga0209403, IMG submission 187440) | Marine microbial communities from western Arctic Ocean - ArcticOcean_MG_CB11_86 (SPAdes) (version 2) | ecosystem: Environmental > Aquatic > Marine > Oceanic | place: Arctic Ocean...
CATTCTTCTTCTTTTAAGAGGAGCTGCAGCAGCTGCATCACCATAAAGCGTTATATTCTGCTTTGGGCCGGCAGCAGGAGTTGCAGCAGGTATTTCGGATGGCATTCTTCTTCTTTTAAGAGGAGCTGCAGCAGCTTCAGAAGCTGCATCACCATAAAGCGTTATATTCTGCTTTGGGCCAGCACTTGGTAATTTATTTACACCTGTAGCAACATCAGCAACTTCATCACCATAACCAGCTAATCCTGAAAGACCTTTCCAGGCTTTACTAATAGCTTTACCTGCACCTGCCAAATTAACAGCTTCCTTTGCTAAAGCAGGGTAGGCAGGATAGGCAGCAGCTATCTTGTCTTCCATATCTTTCCAGGCCTGATCGCCTGTAGCTTCGTGCGGAACCGTCTTAACCTTCGGAGCCGGGCCAACAACACGCATATTGTCTTTACTACCAGCAGCAGCACGACACGTAGCGCAAACGCCACCGCATTTACATTTGTTCTCTTTATGACCAGCTTCATGCATGGCTGTAACCTCTTTAGATTGTGGTTGGGGTGGCGTAGCAGGCGCCCCTGGTTGTGCAGGTTGTCCGGATCGTTCTTTAATCTTCTTAGTGGCTTCGGAAATAATTGTTGGTAGTGGTTGCCCGCCGCCCACTACCTGATCTAACGGAACTTTATGGTCAACAGGCTGCCCAATTTCCTTTTGTTTTGTTTTTTTAACCTTCGCAAGAGTTTCACCTGCGTTGGCTAGCTTCTCTAAATGCGGGTAGTTATTCATTATTTCAACCTTCTGCTAACTAATAAATAGCAATCCTAGCAGTACAAGTAAAAAGTAAATTGCGAATATGTATGTATCATCCCAAATTATGCGTTTCATTGCACTATTGGCTTTAACAAATACGGAGCGGCAGCGCGGGCCTGCGCAGGGAAATACTCCCTACGCGACATAGCTATATTTCCTGTGAATGAATTTTCCGTAGGTGCCATAGGTGTAGGTATTTTATCTAATACGTTATTCGTAACATTATCTCGAGTGCGGGCTAGCAGGTCCCTACGACTTATGGATTTATTGCTATTTGTTAGTTTCTTAAAATTATTAGCGACATCAGCAGCCTCATCTCCGAGACCAGCTAACCCTTTAAGACTTTTTAAAATAGCACTAAAATTAACAGCCTCTTTCTCTAAATATCTAGAATGCTTCAACAGATATTGTGCTGTTTGTTTATTCATTTTTATTCCGTCTTATGCAAAGCGAACAGCTTTAGTTGTCCATTAATCCTTTAAGACCTTTCCATCTTGGCATCCGTAGTCTGTCCTGCTCCGCCTTGAGACGCTGGGCCTCCGCTTCGGGAGGTTTTATTCCGGTAACGCATCAACCGTATAACTCCGGTTACCGCCCAAATTTAAAATCTTTTCTGTGTTAGGATTACTAGCATGCGGCGCAAACCGGCTTACACCGCCTGGGTCCGTGTAATAAACTCCTCTAGGTTGCGGCTGCCCTGGCAGCGATGGTCCATGATAATTACTGAACGTAGGCATCCCGCCCTCTGCCATAACTCTCTTTGTTACGCCATGCAACGGCTCCTCCACATATTGCTTAAGCCAAGCTGTCTGCTCTGGTGCCCCTGCTACAAGTTGTTGCCCGTACGGATTTTTGCCCCCAGACGCTCTAATGCGTTGTGCGTCATCAATAGGGGGCGCAAAATACTTGTCCATATTTGTGTGCGTAACTTTAACAGGAGCGGGCTTAGGCGCGGGCGTAGGCACCGCAGCAACTTGTTTTGGTGTTATTATAATTTTATTTGCACCTTTAGCAGCTTCATTACCGTAAAGCCCCAAATATTTTCCAAACCTGCTTAATCCTTTGCCAATTGCAGCAGGATTAACAGCTTCCTTTTGCAAGGAACTAGCATGCTTCAATAAGTATTGAGCTTGGTGCTTGTTCATTCGGTTATTTCTTATCGTCACCGAAAGGCCGAAATTCGCGGTCCTGGTTGAAAGGCCAAATTCCTAATCCATATGCGCCTCCCACGACGGGCGGCGCAGTAACTCCGCCTGCAATACCTGCAGTCATCGCGGCGTCTTTGAGGTCGCTGATTTCCTTCTGCCTTCGCAGTGCCGCCATCTCCGCCGCATGACTTGGCTTTGGCGTCGCGGCTCGGGCTGCATCATTTGGCCACACCCCTTTTTGGGTTACTTGTTTAGCAGCATCCACACCTTCATCACCATAACCAAAGAATTTTGAAAGACCTTTCCAGCCTTTACTAATTGCTCTACCTGCACCTGCCACATTAACAGCTTCCTTTTGCAAGGAACTAGCATGCTTCAGTAAGTATCGTGCTTGGTGCTTGTTCATTCGGTTATTCCTCATCGTCCTTATTGAAAGGCCAAATTCCTAATGCATTTGCTCCTGCGGCAATAGGCGCTCCAACTACAGGGGCGGCCACGGAGTGCCGTGATATCCCGGGCTGTGACGGGCTCCCGAGCTATCGCGGGGCGGCGGAACCGGCGTGCCGGCCCTAAGGTGTGGCAACTCTTCGCGCCAGCTACGTTTGCGCGGTGGTTTAACAACTTTAGCTGCTTCATCACCATAACCAAAGAGTTTTTTAATACTTTGCAAGCCTTTACTAATTGCTCTACCTGCACCTGCCACATTAACAGCTTCCTTCTGCAAGGCGCTGGCATGTTTTAGTAAGTATTGAGCTTGATGTTTGTTCATTGTTATCTCTGTTGAGTTTGAGCGACTTGTTGCGGAGGGCTCTGTTGAGTTTGAGGTTGGGGAAATTGCTTAGCAAACCCAGACATCCCACCAGGATGAGTCCCAGGACTGGCAACTTCCCCGCCTTGTGCTGCTTGCTGTTGTTGTTGCTGCTGGCGCTGTTGCTGGCGCTGTTGCATCAAGACTACGAGCCTTTTCGCGCCAGCTATTGATTCTGCCTGCGTCATGCCTTGTTCGAGTCCGTAGTTATACCCCGCCATACCCTCTACAGGAAAACCTGCTGCGCCTGCGATGGCGTGATCTTGAGCAGCATTTCGATCCATTCCTTGAGCAATAGCCTGCTGATACAGCGTGTCTCGTTTCGTTAGTGGATCGTCTGCTGGCCTTCTTCCTTGTCCCGGCATTTGCCCGACGGCCCACCGGGAACTAACACCATCTGCTTCTAGTTTTTTCATGTAGTTTTCAGATTGCTGTACAGCTTCAGCAGACGGGCCTGACGTCGCAGCGCCATAAAGCTCTTGCGGCAACTTGTAAGCACCTTCTGCAATATTTGCTACAGTTCTTACAGGCTTAGCCCACGAATTAAGTGCAGAACCTGCGTAATCTAACACACCACCCGTAGGATCTTTGAAACCCATAATGCGCGCATTAGCGCCAAAACCAGGCGTCGTGTGTTGGCGGAACTCGTTACTGTCGGACCAGCCCGCATTTCCCCAACCTGTGCCACCCAACCACTTCGGTAAGGCGCCCGCAGCATCCGCGCCTTCCATTAATGCATTAAAGGGTGTCGCAAGCAAACCAGCACCTACACCTGCAGCCCCGAGAGGTATTTTTGAAGCGATAGCACCACCAACCCGGCCTCCAATTTTATTCCCCAGTCGTCGTGTCGTATTTTTTACTACTTTTTGGTGTACTTTCTGCGTACTCGGGTTGTAATGATTGCGCAGAAGCCGGTTATTAGTAGGCGAAAAATTCAATGAAGTCGCGCCTGCAACGCGGTTGGCAGCACGACCACCCACATTCGTTAAATATTGCCCTTCTAGTGCACCGCCGCCAGGTGTTATACCCTCAGAACCAAAAGCCGCAGGATAACCAAGAGACATAGCTGCACCGACGTCATCACGACCTACCACGTTCATAACTTTTTTGGCACCTCGCCACAGCTTGGGCGCGTGCAGGGCTATCAACGCTCTCTTCTCTAATCCAGCAAAGAGACCAAGCACAGCGGCGGTTTTTACAGAGTTTGTTTTTTCCATGGGTTCCTCCGGGGTTGCGCCAAAACCACCTGACCTAAAAATTGTGCCGGCTGGCGGCGGACCAAGCTTTTTTGTTGCTTTAATTGTATTAACTCTTTCCTGCGATTCACGCAGTTCGGCTTTAGACGGCGGTTGTGAATAGCGGTATGTATTTGGGGCATTAACCACCGCCCCAAATGCAGCCCCCAAGGCACTCCCATGCGCATACAACGGATTAAGATAAGCACCCCAGTTAATTGGGCGGCCTTCAATTAAGTTACGCACCCTCTCGTAAGAGCGACCCCCGGGTATGGCTGCTGCCAGCTGGCCCGGCGCACGCGCATCCTTCGCTGCTTTTTCTGTTTCCGAATCTTCCGTCTCAGTTTCCTCATCCTCTTTAAGCTCTGGCATTTTACCTTTAGCATAATGAGCCAAGGGCATGTGCAACTCACTGAAAGGAATCATCAACTGCGTAGCTGTTTCAGGGTGTGCCAGTGCACCTGACAACTGATCAATTCGCTTTTCATTCATGAAAGGTAAATGAATACCTTTTGTGCCAGGTATCTCTGTCTTGAGTATGTTCTTGATGTCTTCGCTGTACAGTTCGTTGTATCTGCGAGCCAACTCTTCTTTCTTTGCAAGCGTCAGCAGTCCTGCCCCGATTGTTTGGGAGCGGGCTTTCTTCTGCATACCAGCGAACAACCCTTGAACAGCCGCATACTTAGTTTTGTCTTGTACGGGATTCTGCACTATACCTGGCAGTTTATCAATAATTTCTTCCCGCATTTTTTGTTGCATTTCAGGTGATTGGTTCCGGAACATGTCAAACCATGTGCCTGGTGACATTTGTTTGAACTCTGCATCTGCGGGGTTCATAAAATGTGTTGCTGGTTGTTCTTTTAATAAACTATCTAACGCTTTACGTATCTGTTCAGGTGTTTCAAGTATTTCACCGCCATTTGCACCACCTGTACGATCCCACCACCATTTTCTTAGATCGGCACCTGCTGCTTCAATTTCTATAGGATTCGCTGCGTAATTTGTGCCTACACGGTTTTGGGCCTGCAGGCCCTCAAGTGTACCTTGGGCAAAGTCATCAAAAGCCATTCCTTCGGGCACCGCATTCAGTGCCTTCATCATGGTCCAATTAGATTTTAATTGTTTATGAAGCGCATCGGGTGCGATATCCATGCCGGTGCCGGCGGCTGCGTTAAAATTGGCATAATCTGGGTTATCTGCAAATCGTCCCAATAATTGCCCCTCGACAATTTCTTCTGGTAGTGGCGTCTGTAAGTTGTGTGTAGGTTCGTGCGTACTTCCGGCGCGGTAATGCATCTCTGGCGCACCAGCACCCATGGCTGATGTGCTTCCTTTCCCGATTTGTGGATTGTAATTCTCGTGTCCGTAAAACAAATCTGTTTGCCGTACACCAGCACGCCCAGGCGTTGTAACATTTTCAGCTGCTAGGGGCATTGCAGACATAACGCTGGGGTGTACTGTAAGAGTCGTATCTAGCGCTTCATCAGAAATATCTTCATAGAATTTTTTACCTGGGTTAGCTGCTCTATGTGCACGGGCGCTCTCCGCTGCTGGCCCAACATAAGCTGGATTTTTAAGCTCTCTTGCCGTCGACTCGAATTGGTGTCCGCCCTGCATCGCATCCTGCGTGTGCGCGTACGGCCACGTGACACCTGGGCCGTAGTGCGGCGCAGACGCGCCGACGTCGAGCAAACTTTCATGCACCATACTAGCCCCTTCTAGTCCCTCTTCCACGGTATCGGGAAAAGCACTAGCAGGGTTCAACGTGTCAACATCGCTACCAATCGTAGTGTTACGGGTGCGGGGCGTTGGTGTTTTATTAACAGCTTTCGCAGCATCAACAGCTTCATCACTATAACCAATTAAGTTTTTAAGACCTTTCAAGCCTTTACTTAATCCTCTAGTTACTGCAGCAGGATTAACAGCTTCTTTCTGCATACCAGCAAACAATCCTTGGACTGCAGCCATCTTAATTTTGTTTTGCATAGGATTTTGAACCACACCCGGTAGTTTATCGATGATTACCTTCTCCATTTTTTGTTGCATTCCAGGTGCCTGGGCGCGATATTTGTCAAACCATGTGCCGGGCAAACCCCACTGTTTAGCGCGACCTGGCGGAACTAATGCGCGGTTTTGCTGCGTTGCGGGGCCCGGGCGGTAGAAATGTGTAGCTGGCCCTTCGTCTGTAAACGCTTTTAACGCTTTACGTATCTGTTCAGGTGTTTCAATTATTTCACCACCATTTGCACCACCTGTACGATCCCACCACCATTTTGCTAAATCACTAGCTGCTGCTTCTTGTTCGATGGGTTGCCCAAGATACGCGATATCGCTGTCGTGGCCTACATATTTTAATTTTGGATCAGCAAATTCAGGGCTGACGGAATGCGCGGGCGGCCGATACGGCACGGTTGTTCCGAGCTCTTTAGGTTCTGATGCTAGGACAACTCGCTCCCATTCATCAAATTCATCGACAGCATTTTCAACTTGTAAATTGTGTACAACTTCGTGCTCTGGCGCTTGGCGGTGCAGAAACGCTTCTGCCGGATCTAGTCCTTGTGAAGGATGCCCGTAATGAAATTGGGTGGGTTGTGCCGCGGCCCGATCCCCAGGGTTCATGTGCACAAAACTATTGGCATTCGGACTACCTGTGATCGTAGTATCTAGCGCTTCATCAGAAATATCTTCATAGAATTTTTTACCTGGGTTAGCTGCTCTGTATGCGCGGGCTTTCTCTGCTTTGGGTGTAGCATATGCTGGATCTTTAAAAGTTCTTGCAGTTGCTTGAACTGGTACACCTAATTCAAAAGCCTTTTGCGTTTCGGCGTAAGTGTTTGCTAGTTGTGGACTCCTCGCGGCGGCCTGTTCCTGAGCATCGAGCAACTGCATGCCGACTTGGTTCTCGTTCCTCAACTCGTCCCAAAAGCCCCGGGCCGGTGCAGCTGTAGCAACATCAGCAGCTTCATCACCATAACCAACTAATCCTTTAAGACCTTTCCAACCCTTACTGAATCCTTTAGCTATTGCAGCAGGATTAACAGCTTCTTTCTGCAGACCAGCAAACAACCCCTGAACAGCAGCGTACTTAGTTTTGTCTTGTACCGGATTCTGCACTACACCTGGCAGTTTATCGATGATTACCTTCTCCATTTTTTGTTGCATTTCAGGTGATTGGTTCCGGAACATGTCCCACCATGTGCCGCCGTCTTTCGCAGGTTCTGCACCTTCGTTCCACCAGTCACCTCGCGGGAGATCTTTCCAGGCGTCTGCAGAGCCCGGATGAATGAAATTTGCAGCTGGCCCTTCGTCTGTAAACACCTTTATCGCTTTACGTATCTGCTCAGGTGTTTCAAGTATTTCACCACCATTTGCACCACCTGTACGATTCCACCACCATGTTGCTAAATCGCTAGCTGCTGCTTCTTGTTCGATGGGCATCCCAAGATAGTAGATATTGTCTAAGGCACGGGCGAGACCCTTTAATTTTGGATCAGGAAATTCAGGGCTAACTTGCACTGCTGGTACGTCTCCCGGACCACCACGATGCCCCTCATTATAAACATTTTTATCTTGTAAATTGTGTACAACTTCGTGTTCTGCAGCTCGGCGGTTCAGAACCGCTTCTGCCGGATCTAGTCCTTGTGAAGGATGCCCGTAATGAAATTCGGTGTTTGCCACTGGGGATGAATCATAGATCATATCGTTATCATACTGGAAGTAACTACTATCATCCGGACGCCCTGTAAGAGTCGTATCTAGCGCTTCATCAGAAATATCTTCATAGAATTTTTTACCTGGGTTAGCTGCTCTATGTGCACGGGCTTTCTCTGCTTTGGGTGTAGCATATGCTGGATCTTTAAAAGTTCTTGCAGTTGCTTGAACTGGCACGCCTCTTTTTAAAGCCTGTTGCGTTTCGGCGTAAGTGTTTGCTTGCGTAGGATTAAAAAAATCATCTGGGATGACCGGTGTTGGTGTTTTATTAACAGCTTTCGCAGCATCCACACCTTCATCTGCATAACCAAATAATTTTGAAAGACCTTTCCAACCCTTACTGAATCCTTTAGCCATCGCAGCAGGATTAACAGCTTCTTTCTGCAGACCAGCAAACAACCCTTGGACGGCAGCCATCTTAGTTTTGTTTTGCACGTCTGTCGTCGACGCCGTCTTCTCACTAAGCAAGCGGATAACTTCTTCAACAGCACGTTTGCGTGCCGCCATGCGATCAGCTGTATCTGGATCATCATGCGATAAGTTCAACCCCTTCAGCATGGTTGACGGTTTTCTTGGCATGATGTATTTCGAGTTCCACGGCTCAACTGGTGTTTCTTTTTGTGCTGGGTCATACACACCTGTGGCGAAGCGTGTTCTCGATCCGCTATACCGCTTGCCACGTTCTTTTTGTTTCTTGTTCATGTATGGCGGTTTCCAAGCTTGATCGAATGTCGGTACATCTAGCATTTGTACGTCACGAACAAGATGACCTACTTCTTCTTTGAACTCTCTTGCTGCAGATTCCGTCGGATCTTCACCTGCATCGACTCCTCCGCCTGGTACTCCGGGAGTACGATCATTTGAATAGAGACCGGAAAGAATGTGCCCTTTCGGATCACGAGCGTATAGCTCTACTCTTTCACGATATGGCAATTTAGCAGCCTTCGTCAAAGCAGGATAAGAAGCTGTTTTACCCGACAAAAAATCTAACCCTGCCATCAACGGGTTCTGCTTAATAGTTTGTGTAACTTTCGGACCTATTGATCGTATCCGTTCTCGCATTGTCTCTTGAATAACTTTTGCGGCTTCTGGTGTCATCCCATCACGTTTTTGGTATTTCGGATTCCCCGCCCGCCATAAGGTGTTAAAATACGTGTGGGGCATTCTTGTCCCAGGAGCATTGAGAAGGTAATCATCTATAGCTTTATCCCATTGAGCATCGCCCTCCGGTAAATACCCGTAGAGCTTGTGAAACCATTGTTTAAGCGTCATAGCAGCAGCTTCTTGCTCGTCGGTCATAGATATATACGGATTACCCGTCAATCCGAACATCTCGCGGTCCTGTGGATTACCCATCGAAGGTGATTGCGTAATATGCCCCCCTTCGTGGCCAAGCATCAACAATTTGTGTGCATCAGGGGCGGAGGTGAACCGAGCAACTTGTTTATGCCCCTTAGGCATTAGCATGTGTTCTTCGTCCCACGTTTTCCTATACGGAGACCGCTCATAACCTATATGATCACTTCTAGGAAACACATACGACAATGGGCCTCGCACATAACGAACGGAACCACCACTTCCCTTAACACCGTCCGGACCAATCGATGTTTGACGGTCAAACGTAGCGTCATCTATACGTTGATTGATTTTATAATTAGGATATTTTGCGCGTTCGCGTCTATTTTGAGCTAACGATTTGTCTACGTAATCTTTTCCGCCAGCTCGCTCTTTTATTTCTCTTGGCGTGCTCTTAAACCATTCGCCTCGCTCCATTGCGGCATTAAGCTCGTCGTCGTCAGCTGGAAGATTTTGTAAACGATCAAATCTGCGCTTTTTAAGCCATCTGTAAAGACCATAGCCGCCAAGACCCACAGCACCTACACCGCCAGCAAGAGCTAATATTTCTTTCCAAGAAAGCTCGTTATCATCGTCATTATCATTGGCATCATCTGTAGTGGCTGCCACTTCTTCATCACTAAGAGCTTCTTCAACGCTACTGCTATTAGCAAGCCACGGATACTTCTCAAGCAAATGCGGCGGTATATTTGCCGCAGATGCTGTTTTGGCTTCTTCTTCCTCGCCTTTCACAGCATCGGTTAAGTCTTGCGTATACTCTCGCTGCCGACCTACAGACTCATCCGCAATACGCGATACCGCCCATCTATCACTAAGCCCGCCTATACCGCCAATAAGGCCACCAAGCCCCAAACCAAAGGCACCACCCAGCAAACCATGCGGAAGAGAGCCGCGTCTTATACCCGAATATAAGCCTGTACCAACGCCACCGACCAAACCACTTATTGCCGCGTTGCGCCACGGATTAGGTAAGTTTTTCTTTTTCCAAGCTTCTGCTTCCTCTTCCGTCATATACGAAGGCACGGCTATTTCAGCGTAAGCAGCCTTCGTCAAAGCAGGATAGGCAGAGGCTGTTTTGTAGCTAGCAGCCCTAGCCGCTTCTGCCTCACTTCTTAACCAAACTTTTGCGTCAGTCCAATCACCTCTATCACCACTGTAATAAGTTGTCCCGC
>Ga0209403_10008063_pt1 | contig 10224 bp, 11 predicted proteins | sample ArcticOcean_MG_C_8_FD_187440 | JGI IMG/M metagenome (GOLD analysis project Ga0209403, IMG submission 187440) | Marine microbial communities from western Arctic Ocean - ArcticOcean_MG_CB11_86 (SPAdes) (version 2) | ecosystem: Environmental > Aquatic > Marine > Oceanic | place: Arctic Ocean...
ATTTTCAATTATGCGAAAATATATTTTATGTAGCTTTTTTATATCAGATAAGTAAACAAATTCATCCACTTGATGTAAGGTCTGATTTCGAATGCCAATCTCTGCTACTTCACAATAATCTTTTATGAATCTTGCATCAGATGTGCCTCCATCAGTTGCTAATTTTGACTCGCTATTTTTTCCTGTTACCTCAGCAACAGAAGTAGATATTAATTTGCTAAGTATGCCTGGTTTTGTTAAAAAGGAATGAGCATTTTCATTAACTGTAAAAGTGCAACTAGAATTTTCTATATTCTTAAATATTTTTTTAATACTATGTTCCAACCATTCAATAAGGCTATTACTTGTGTGCATATTATTAAACCTTATGTTAATTGTTGCTTTTGCTATTTCAGGGATCACATTATTTGCTGGATTTCCAACATCTATAGTGGAAATTTGTATTGCAGTAGGTAAAAAATAATCATTACCTTTGTCTAGAGGTTTAGAAATTAAAACATTTAATAAATTTATTAGATGATGTATGGGATTTTCTGCTCTATGGCCATTTGCAGTATGCCCTTGCACTCCTTTAACTAATAGGTAAAAATTAATTGATCCTCTACGTCCAATTTTAATTTTATCACCTACATTTTTATCAGATGTTGGTTCTCCAACAATACATTGGTCAAAAACTATATCATTTTCTTTTGTCCAATTCATTATTTTTGTAGTTCCATTTATCGCGTCGCTTTCCTCATCACCTGTAATAATAAAGGATAATTTGCCTCCAAATTTTTGTCCATGTTTTTCAATAAATTGATTTGTAGCTGAAATAAAGCAAGCTATATTACTTTTCATATCCTCTGATCCTCTGCCGAATAATTTATCATCTTCAATAACTGCTGAAAAAGGAGGATATTTCCATGATTTCTCATTACCTGTAGGCACAACATCTGTATGTCCTGCAAATGCTAAATGTTTTCCTGATGAACCAATTGTGGCAAAAAGGTTATCTACATCATATGAATTTTTATCTGAAAAAGGAAGTCTGGTACAGTTAAATCCCAAGTGATTTAAGTGATCTTCAACTATGCTAAGAGCACCTTCATCTTTAGGGGTTATGCTAGGACACTTTACTAAAGCTTGTGTCAAATCAATTGGATTAAAATTTATTTTATTCATTAATCACGGAGTAAATCATTTATTGAAGTTTTAGAACGTGTTTTTTCATCTACACGTTTAACAATGACTGCACAATAAAGGGAAGGTCCAATTGAACCATCTTTAAGATTTTTTCCTGGCAAAGAACCTGGTACTATAACAGAGTAAGGAGGTACCTTTCCCATATGTATTTTTCCATTTGATCTATCAATTATTTTGGTTGAAGCTCCTATAAAAACACCCATGGATAATACAGAGCCTTCTCCAATAATTACTCCTTCGGCTACTTCACTTCTAGCTCCAACAAAGCAGTTATCTTCAATTATTACAGGATTTGCTTGAAGAGGTTCCAACACTCCTCCAATACCAGCCCCGCCAGATATATGACAATTTTTCCCTATTTGTGCACAAGAACCAACTGTTGCCCAAGTGTCTATCATCGTTCCTTCATCAACATAAGCACCTAGGTTTATAAAACTGGGCATTAATATTACACCTTTTGCGATAAAAGCAGATTTACGAATGACTGCATTGGGTACATATCTAAATCCAGCTTTATTAAAATCATCATGAGTCCACTTAGCGGTTTTGCTTGGAACTTTATCAAACCATGTTGAGTGTGATGAATTAATTATTTCATTATCATTTAACCTAAAGCTTAAAAGTATAGCTTTTTTTATCCATTGATTAACTACCCATTCATTCTTCTTCTTTTCACATACTCTTAAGTTACCACTATCTAATTTATCCAAAGTTAAATTTACAGCATCTCTTATAGAACCAGTTGTTTGAAGAGATACGGCATCTTTATTATCAAATGCTTCATTGATTGTATTTTCTAAATTGTTCATATTTTCTCCATATTAATTTGATTTAGAAAATTAGATATATCTTTAGTTTCAAAATCTAAGAATTTTTTTGAATTTGCAATATCATCACTAAAGTTTTCATACCCAACGTCTATCCAAACAGATGTAAAACCTACATTTTTGGCCGGAACTAAATTTTTAGCAATATCATCAAACATTATTGCGTTTGAAGGATCTATTTTAAATTCTTTTATAATTTGTTTATAAGGACTAATTTTAGGTTTAGGAATATAATTGGCATTTTTAATATCAAATATTTCTAGAAACATATGTGTTAATTCTAATCTTTTTAATACATTATCAACATGTTGGCGGTTCGCATTAGTGTATATAATTTTTCTACCCTCCAACATTTCTAGCTGTTGGTTCAGTTTTTCATTTGGTTTAACAATTGAATAATCCAATCTATGTACTTCAGCTAAAAAATGATCTGGTTCTACTCCATGATTATCCATCATTCCTCTAAGAGTTGTCCCATGTTGTCTGTAATACTTTTTTTGAAGATCTTTAGCTTCATTTATTTCAATATTCAGATGTTTGGATATAAACTCCCCCATCAAAATATGCACTTGTTGAAATATGCCACTATCTGCAGAATATAAAGTATTATCTAAATCGAATATCCAGGTAGAAATTTTATTTTTTAATTTGATCATAATTAATAATATATTTGTGTTCCTATACCATGTTCGGTGAATAATTCTAAAATTAATGCATGTGAAATTCTACCATCAAGTATTGTTGCTTGATTAACACCTTTCGAAATTGCATCAATACAAGTTAATATTTTAGGTTTCATGCCTCCCAATATATAATCCTTATTAATGATCTTTTTAGCTTCTTTAAAAGTTAAAGATGAAATTAATTTTTTATTTTGATCAAGAATACCAGAAACATCTGTTAATAACATTAGTTTGCTAGCTTTAAGCGCTCCTGCGATAAATCCTGCAACAGTATCAGCATTAATATTATACGTGTTTCCATATTTATCAACACCCAAAGGAGCAATAACTGGCACGTTTCCTTTACTAATAGATTCTTCAATAATTTTAGAATTAATATTTATAGGAGTCCCAACAAAACCCAAATCTAAAATTTTTTCAATATTTGAATCAGAATTTTTAACTGACATTTTTAATTTTACAGCTTCAATTAAATTATTTTTATTTCCTGAAAACCCTTCTGCTCTTCCTCCAGATAGTTGAATATCATTAACAATTTTATTATTAATATCATTCGACAAAACTTCTTCAACTATTTTAACTGTTTCTTTGTCTGTAATTCGTAATCCTTCTAAAAAATTAGTATTAATCTTCTTCTTTTTTAACATTTCTCCAATTTGGGGACCCCCTCCATGGATAACTATAGGATTAATACCTACCTCTTTAAGTAACCCAATATCTTTTGAAAAATTTCTCGAAAGTTGAGAATCACCCATAGCGTGCCCACCATATTTGATAACTATATTTTTTCCAGAATGTTGACGGATATATGGGAGAGCCTCAACTAAAGTAGAAGCCTTATGGATAAAGTAGGCTTGATCACTTTCAGATAGAAAATCAAATTTCATTTTACTTTTGATAAATTAAATATTTCTTTTTGTATATCAATTATACCTATATTTTTACTACTACTACTAGAAAAAATTTTATTAAATCTAGATTTGTAATTCTTTAACAGAGATAATAATGAAATATTTTGTCTGTCAACAAAGTGGATAGCACATTTATCAATTTTAGTTAGAATAATAGAAAATTTTTTATTAGCTTCACTTATAATATCTAAAATATCTATATCTGAATCTTTAATACCTACTTTACAGTCTATCAAAACAAACACTTCTTCTAAATTCATTCTATTTACTAAATAATCTTCTATTAGTTTTGCTAATTCCTCTCTTTTCATTTTAGAAATTTTAGCATATCCATATCCTGGTAAATCAACAATGTTAAGTTTACTATTTATTGAAAATAAATTAATATGTTGTGTCCTTCCGGGAGTTTTGCTTGTTTTTGCTAATTTTTTTGATTTTGTAATTGCATTAATAATACTTGATTTTCCAACATTAGATCTTCCGATAAAGCAACATTCTGGAAATTCATGATTAGGTACTTGTTCCAAGGAAGTAAAAGATCCTATAAAATTATTTTTTGAGAAAAATAAATTTAATGGTTTTGAAGCATTAGGCATTTTTAGCTAAAATTTTGCGTTGAATAAACCACTGCTGGGAAATTGATAAAATATTATTTACAGACCAATATAGTACAAGACCTGCAGCAAAGCCCGCAAGTATAAAAGTAAATACGAATGGCAGAAAAGCAAAAATTTTTGCTTGGGTAGGATCTGCTGGTGCCGGATTTAATTTTTGCTGAAGCCACATCGTGAATCCCATAAATATCGGCAATATTCCAATATTGATAATTGATAAAACATTTGGAACATCCCATGAAATCAAACCAAAAATTGTTAATAAACCAAGTGGGTCTGGGGAAGACAAGTCATGTATCCATCCATAAAAAGGTGCATGATACATTTCTATTGTCACAAATAAAACTTTATAAAGAGAGAAGAAAATAGGAATTTGAACAACTATAGGTAAACAACCAGCTATAGGGTTTGCTCCTTCTTTTTTATATAATGCCATTAGTTCTTGTTGCATTTTTTGCCGATCATCAGGATAGGTTTCTTTTAAACGTTGCATATCTGGCTGAAGTTTTTTCATTTTTGCCATTGATTTAAAAGATGTATGAGCAAGAGGGAATAAAATTAATCGCATCAAAATAGTAAATGCAATAATAGATAATCCAAAATTACCTACATAATTATAAAACCAATTAATTGAATAAGAAATAGGTTTGGTTAGAAAACTAAACCAACCCCAGTCTATGGCATCAGTGAATTTAGGTACGCCATTTTTTTTATATTGTGAAAGAATATTAAGATTTTTGGCTCCAGCAAATAACTGACCATTAAAAATACTTGAAGATTTAGATGAAATATCAATAATCTCACCAACATAGCCAACTCGGAAACTATCTCTTCCATTATTTCCATGTCTGAAGTTTACATTAATAGATTTATTCTGATTGGGTATAAGTGTTGCCATCCAATATTTGTCAGTAAAGCCCAACCACCCACCAGTAGATTTTTGATCACAAAATAGTTTTTTAATATTGTTAGTTGAAGAGCAATCATCCAATAAATCATCATATTTTTTTTCCATTAATTTATCATCAAGGTGACTTATTAGGCCTTCATGAAGAATGAAAAAATTTATAGTTTCGGGTAAATTTATTCTTTTTATTAACCGATATGGAAATACCTTGATTGTTGTGGAACTATTATTTTCAATTATTTGAGAAACATTAAATAAATAATTGCTATCAATTTCAAAAATAATTTTAAAAGTAATTTCTTGGTTGTTTGTCCACGTTAATGTTACTGGTTTATTTATTTTTAAATCTGACCCTGAAGATATCCATTCTGTTTCAAGGTCTGGCAAATCTATAACCAATGTCTCGTTTGAAAGTTGTTTCCAACCCAACTCAAAATAATAAGGATTAGCTGTGCCATCAGGCGAAAACAATGTTATTTTTTTAGAATTATCATTGAGAACTTCATTATATTTTAATAATATTAAATCATCTAGGACGGCTCCTTTTAAATTAATAGAGCCTGAAAGAGAGGGGGTGATAATATTTACCCTTTTTGAAAGATTAATTATCTCTTTTTTTGATTTAATTAATTGAGATGAAGTTACTACATTTTCATCAATAGAAGTGACTGGCTGTATTTCTTCATTAACATCGCGAGCAGTCTTAATAACATCTGTTCTCTGAGGAAATAAAAATTGAAAACCAATTATTATTGCTATTGATAAACCAATAGCAAGAAATAAATTTTTTTGTTCTCTCATCTAAATCTCTTTTTTTATTTTTTTTGGAATAGGGTCATAACCTTGACCTCCGAAAGGATGGCAGCGTAGAATTCTTTTTAAACTAAAATATCCACCTTTTATTATTCCAAGTTCATTTAAAGATTGAATTGAATATTCCGAACATGTTGGAAGATAACGACAGTTTGTTTTTAATATTGGTGAGATAAACCATTGATATATTTTTATAATTAAAACAAAAGGTAAGATAGAAATTTTTTTAATAAATTTTATTCTCATATAAGTATCTTTTTTAATTCTAATTCAATTTCACTAAATGTTTTTTTTAATAATAATGATTTGGCTATTAGTACATAATAAAAATTAATTTTACCATATTTTGTAATAACTTTTCTTGCTAATTCTCTCATTCTTCTTTTTGATTTATTTCTTATTGTTGCATTTCCAAGTCTTTTTGTAGCCGTATAACCTACAAATATTTGGTTACCTAATTTATTGTCTTCTAGAATTTGTATATTAAATGAATTCGAGCGTATAAAATTTCCATTGTCCCTTACATAAACAAAACTAGAACGTTTTTTTATTGTAATTAAAGGATGGGCCATAAGGCCAACCCTAGGTACTTAGTTGAGATCTTCCTTTAGCTCTTCGGCGATTAATAATCTGTCTACCGGCTTTTGTTGCCATACGTGCGCGAAAACCATGACGTCTTTTTCTCACTAAATTACTTGGTTGGTATGTTCTTTTCATATGTTATATTTAAAAAAAAACACTATTACGAATTGATGGTGTATAAGTCAAACAATAAGTAGAATCTTAATGAAAATTTTAGAAAATAAGAATAAATTAGATATTTTATTAGCTGATTTTAGGGAGAAAAAAAACAAAATTGCCTTAATTCCAACAATGGGAGCTATCCATGAAGGTCACTTATCTTTGATTCAAAAATCCAAAAAACTAGGTTTTTTTTCAATAGTGACTATTTTTGTTAATCCAACACAATTTAATGATTTAGATGATTATATTCAATATCCTAAAGATTTAGATACAGATGTAAAATTTTTAGAGAAAGTTGGTGCAGATTTACTATTTTTACCATTGGTTAAAGATTTATATCCAGATGGGGTTAAAAGTGAAAAAACTATTTTAGATTATAGAAATATTTTGTGTGATGAATTTAGACATGGTCATTTTGATGGGGTAACTACAGTCGTAAAAGCATTATTTGATTTAGTTAAACCAGATCATACATTTTTTGGAGAAAAAGATTTTCAACAATTAAAACTTATTCAAAAAATTATTGAGAAAAATAAATTATCAATAATACTTCATCCATGTATTTCTATTAGAATGTCAAATGGAATAAGTTATTCATCAAGATATAATAATTTCAAACCTTATGAAATTCTTTTTTTGGATAAAGTTGCGGTAAAAATTAAAAATAGTATTGAGAGATTAAAAAAATCAATAGATGAAATTTTTTTAGAAGATTTAAAAGAAGAATTAAAAATCATTGGTATTAACAAAATTGACTATGTAGAAGTAAGAAATGAGAATACCCTATTTTTTACTAGAAAAAATAAAAATGCACGATTGTTTGTAGCTTTTCATATTGGTAATATTCGAATTATAGATAACTTTATTTTGTATTAAGGAATAAGCCATTGGTAAAAGGGTTCATAATTTTCTAATTTAATTTTTAATCTTCGGTGGCCTGAGGAACTTAAATATAACCAATCAATACTTATAATTTTATTTTCAACTACAGTAAAATTATCATAACCTTTTTCACTTTCAATTTTTGATGGTTCTTTTTCTTTTAAATGCTGAGAAATTCCATCTTCTGGAAGTGAAGTTATTGAGCTAGGTTTTTTTTGAGTTAAATAGCATTTGCGACTAACTAATGGCGTTTTCTCCCAAGCATTTTTAGCAACTTTGTTTTTATTATTTATAGAAGATTTTGTCTCTATTCGGAGTTGTATTTTAAGATTAAAATCATAAAAAATTAACTCTGTATGATAATTTTTCATTAAATCTGTTATTTTAGGAGATCTAAAATCGGTGTGGAAATTTAATTTTAAAGTATCTTGATTAAATTTTCGAAGAACTACTATTCGAGAATTTGGCTTGTTATTCTCAGAATTATTAGAAAAAACAGGTGTATGAAAAGCATGATTTCTGTTTTTTGCTCCAATTATTAATAATTCTTTTACATTATCAAAAATTACTTTAGGATTTTCATCAATAAGTAACATAATTTATAGCTTATACAGAGAAAAATTTAAAAAAAATTATAAAAATGAATAATTATTCAATATCAATATTGTTAAACCAGTCTTCTGTTAAGCGTTTATTTGAAATATTTGAAAATAAAAGAAATGAAGTTTGCTTAGTTGGTGGATGTGTAAGAGATGCTTTATTAGGAAAAAAAACTAAAGATATAGATATTGCTGCAAATATTGAACCAAATAAAATTATAAGAATTTTAGAAAAAAACAATATTAAATATGAAGATTATGCTTATAAATATGGTTCTATAACAGCAATAATTGAAGATCATAAATTTCAAATCACTACTTTAAGAGAAGATATAAATCAAACAGGTCGACACACAAATATAATTTTTACAGATAGTTGGAAAAAAGATGCGCAGAGAAGAGATTTTACAATAAATGCTCTTTATTTAAACAACGAGGGAATTATAAAAGATTTTTTTAAAGGGCAAGAACATTTAAAAGAAAATAGATTAGAATTTATAGGCAATATGGAAAAACGCATCCAAGAAGATTTTTTGCGTATATTCAGGTATTATCGTTTTTTAGGAATATTTCAAAACTCGCGATTAATTAATGGATATGAAGAAATACTTGAATATTATTGCGTTGAGTCTTTTAAATATTTATCTAACGATTTATTGCGACAGGAAATTTTAAAAATGTTTCATTCTTCTTTTTCACTGAATTCTTTTTTTAAAAATAAAAATAATAAAGAGAAAAGATTTTGGATTAAATTAACGAAAGATCATTTTATTAAAACTCATTATGCTTTAGGCTTAAATAATTGTTTAAATAAAATTGATTTATTAGTTAATTGATATACTTCCGCTTTGAATAAGTTTAATTTACTACCATAATATCTAGAGATAAGTGCAGCATCTATTTTTGTAGCTTTGGCAATTTTACGAACAGAAATATTGGAATAACCATAATTCTAAAATAATCTTTTAGTCTCATTACTGAAAATATCCCTATAACTGTAACTAATTTAACAACAAGAGTCTTTTCATCCACCTTGTTTGCATCTGCTACTATAGGTTTTGTTGCTGCAATATTTAGCTTAACTATTAATATGTATGCCTTATTTATAATTATTACCTTTGTGGAAATAATTATATTTTTAAATTTTAAAAAATAAATTAAGGTAAAATTAAATAAATCTGCTAAATTTATATCTATGATTTTTTACTTAAAATAAATAAAAAGTAACTATTTGAGTTAAATATTAAATAATTTAAATAGATGCATTGAGTTAATTATTAATTAATCTAAATGTATTTTAAAATAAATATTATGATAAATTATCTTGAATCTATTATTAAAAGAGATCCTGCAGCAAGGAATAAATTAAGTATCATACTTACATATCCTGGAGTAAAATCTGTTTTTATTCATTTTTTTGCATATAAACTTTGGAATTTAAATATTTTTCTAATTGCTAAAATGTTATCTCAATTTAGTAGATTTTTAACTGGGATCGAAATACATCCTGCAGTAAAAATTGGAAAAAATTTTTTTATAGATCATGGAATGGGGGTTGTAATTGGAGAGACTTCACAAATAGGTGATGATGTAACTATTTATCACGGAGTTACTTTAGGAGGTATATCTCCTTCAGAAAATTCCAATGAACAAAGAAATATAAAGCGCCATCCAACAATTCAAAACAATGTAATTATAGGATCTGGAGCACAAATTCTAGGCCCGATTACAATTGGAAGCTTTGCTAGAATTGGAGCTAATACTGTTATTCTTAAAGATGTGCCAACACATGCAACAATGGTAGGTAATCCTGCAAAAAATATAAGTACAAATACTGATTCTTCCTTTAAACCGTATGGTGTTCGAGATTATGATAACTAATAATATAATAAATTTAATAGGGAATACCCCTCTTATAAAATTAAAATATCCATCAGAAATAACAGGTTGTGAAATATATGGAAAGGCAGAATTTTTAAATCCTGGAGGATCTATAAAGGATAGAACCGCACTAGGGATTATAAATGATGCTGAAGAAAAAAAACTTTTAGAGCCAAAT
>Ga0209403_10008065_pt1 | contig 10223 bp, 7 predicted proteins | sample ArcticOcean_MG_C_8_FD_187440 | JGI IMG/M metagenome (GOLD analysis project Ga0209403, IMG submission 187440) | Marine microbial communities from western Arctic Ocean - ArcticOcean_MG_CB11_86 (SPAdes) (version 2) | ecosystem: Environmental > Aquatic > Marine > Oceanic | place: Arctic Ocean...
CGCCATCATGCCCAGACGCAGCAGGGAGTTCATGGTTGGGCAACCAAACGCCAAACAAAGCGGTAAAGCTTAGGATACCAGACGTCACTATGGCAAGCGTAGCAACGTAGCCTGCCCCTTTGCCGTGCGGCCCCAGGTATTTTCCGAAAAACAGAATAAACACAAACGAAATGAGCGGTACCAGCCAGGCCCACATCAAAAGTGTCGGTAGTGTCGAAGCAGGATCCATTGCAGCTTATGTTTAGCCCTACAGCTTAGCCCTACAGCTTAGCCTTGCAACTGATCGGCGCGGTCGACGTCGATCGAGTTATGGTTATTGTAAAAATTCAAGACGATCGCTAGTGCTACGGCGGCCTCGGCGGCAGCCAGGACGATGACAAACAGAGCGATGAGCTGTCCGTCGAGTCCCATTGAGTTGGCATCGCCGCGCAAATAACGGCTACCGAAAGCGATAAAGTTCATGTTCGCACCGTTCAAGACCAGTTCGATCCCCATCAACACGCCTAAGGCATTGCGTTTGGTCGCCATGCAGAGCACGCCGCAAGTAAAGAGAATTGCACCGACGACGACGTAGTGCATTGCGCCCACGGGCTCGGTTAACAGACTTGCTAAGGGAAGATGAATCATTGTCAGTTCTGGTCGGTGCCGGCGCTGGATGGTTCGGATGCCAATGCCACTTTCGTTATTTTTCGCTTGGCCCGCGCCAAGTAAGCCGCCCCAACCAGTACCACCAAGAGGTGGACCGAGACGATTTCAAACGGGAATAAATATCCAGATTCTTTCGGATTGTCGACGCGAAAGCCGACTAAACTCATCCCCAGAGGCGTGGCCGTCTTTTCAACCGTCAAAGCCTCGGCTTCGGCGCGGCTCATCCCTTGCCAGGCAGGAATGCTAACGGCCGCCCAAATCAGCGTCGCCAGCAAAGCCCCCCCCGCCAAAAAGCCGATGACCCAATCGCCGGCGTCGGATTTCATCTCGACGAAGCGTTCTTGGGAGGTGAGCATGACGCCAAACACTAGCAGTACCAAGGTACCACCGACGTAGATCATTAATTGCATGGCACCGACGAAGTCGGCCCCAGCGAGAAAAAACAGCCCGGCGGTGGCCGCCAGCGAAAGTATTAGGTAAAAGGCCATGCGGACGATGTTCTTCGACACAAGCACCGCGACGGCAAAAGTGCATGCCGTACCGCCAAATAGTAGGAAGAAGACCGAAGGCCAGTAGATTGCATCCATTGCTACAGCCTTTCACCGCTAGACAAAAAAATCGGACGTTCGCCGTGCCGGCTAATTGCCCGTTTGCCCCGTTGAACCTGTGCGACCTTGTCTGCTTTCGCTTCGGCTGCCAACGGCTGCTTTTTCGTCGCGTCCCAGCCCTCCTTGATTTGATAGACGGACTGCGGGTAGCTCGTCAGCCCGAAGAAGTTTTTGCTCGGGAAGTTATAGTGCCAACAAGTTGCCCCGAGGAACATCACCGCGGCGATGGGCGTGCAGTACTTGAGGCAAGTGGTCATCACCTGATCGATACGTAGACGAGGTAAAGTCCAGCGAATCCACATCATAATGCAAACGCCAAGTGTACCCTTCAGCAGTACGTTGCCCAGGCCGAGCAATTGCGCCAAGAACCAGCCAATGCTGCCACTAGATTCTCCACCTAGGCCCAACAGCGACGCTACCGGCACGGGGCCATGCCAGCCGCCCAGAAATAGGATCGACGCCAGGATGCTGACCGAGAACATCGAGCCGTATTCGGCCATGAAGAAAAAGCTCCAACGCAAGCCAGAGTATTCGGTATGGAAACCTGCCACGAGTTCGCTTTCGGCCTCGGCCAAGTCGAATGGGGCTCGATTGACGCTGGCAGTGGCACAGGTAATAAAGACCCAAAACGTGACGAAAGTGAACGGATCATGGAAAACTAGCCAGTTGGTGAACCAACCGGCTTGCATGTCGCCAATGACGACCATATCCATCGAGCCGGCAATCATCACTGGCACGACCACGCACATGCCGAGCGGAACTTCGTAGCTGACGACTTGCGCTGCTTCACGCATTGCCCCAAAGAGCGACCATTTAGAGGCCGACGAATAACCGGCCAGAATGACGCCAAACACTTCGAGTCCCAACACAGCCAAGACAAAGAAGACGCCGGCGTTCAGATGCTGGGCGATCCAAGGGTAAGAGCCACCGGCAAAGGGTATGGCGATAAACGCAGAGATCGCCGCGCAAAAACTGATGTAAGGTGCAAGCTTAAAGAGCAGACCATCTGCTCCATTGGGCATCAGGTCTTCTTTGGTTAAGAGTTTGAGACCGTCGGCCAGAGTTTGCAGCCATCCGAACTTTCCGCCCACTCGCGTCGGTCCAAGGCGGTCTTGGATACGCGCAGAGATTTTGCGTTCTAGCCAAATGAAGATGAGGGCACCGACGGCCACTAGATTGATAATCAGCGCAATATGCACCACCCCGGCGAGAACATAGGCTAGCCATGGCCATGGACAAACGCGAAATCCGAAGACCGACAACTCGGATAGGAACTGGGCCACCTGTGGTTATTCCTCAACCGTTCGGAGCCAAAATCGTCTGCAATTGGATGCATCATAGGAGATGGCAGCCAAGTCAGATAGAAAGTACACAACATCTTCGCAGGCAGGCAGGCAGGTAGTTATTACCGCTGCCGACATTGAATCGTGAAATATTGCACAAGGGCTGCGAACTGTATACCCCCGCAGGCAAAAAACAGGGTTTTATTTGGTTGCGGCTACGCCACGCTGGGAACTAGACTAGCTGCTCAAGACGGGCTCCACTCACCTTTTCCCCTCAGCCTCACATAGCCTCGCATTGACCCCATTTGCCATCGTGCTTTTTTGGCTGCTACTGTCGCTAGTCGCCGGTCAGGCAGTACTTGTCCTGGGTTTTGCCTGGGCACTGCGAAAGCAGCCAGCCCAACTGGTTAGCGACACGCAAGCACCCCCTGCGCTAATCATACTCTGCCTGCGCGGAACCGATCCTTTCTTGCCCGAATGCGTCGATGGACTGCTCCAGCAGGATTACCCCGACTATGAAATCCGGGTGGTAATTGACCATCCCGACGACCCGGCCTACGAAAAGGTGGCCGCCAAACTCCGCAGCGCAACTTCGACACGAGCAACGATTGAATTCTTAGAAGAGAAACGGGCCACCTGTAGCCTGAAGTGCAGTGCGCTAGTGCAAGTCGCTGCCAATCTGGACGAACGTTATGAACTAATCGCCCAGTTAGATGCCGACACCGTGGCGCATGCTACCTGGCTACGCGAGTTGGCAACGGCGCTGGCAGACGAAAACGTTGGAGCCGCCACTGGCAACCGCTGGTACATGCCTCAAAATCCCTCGATGGGCTCTCTGGTCCGTTACGCATGGAACGCCGCGGCGATCGTGCAGATGTACTGGTATGAGATCGCTTGGGGAGGAACCTTAGCAGTCAAGACGCGAGTGCTACGCGAAACGGATGTCCTACAAAAATGGGGAAATGCGTTCTGCGAGGATACGATGATGTTCGCCGTGCTAAAAGAAGTCGGACTCAAAGTTCGCTTCGTCCCAACTCTGATGATGATCAATCGCGAAGACTGCCGACTTGGTGGTTTTTTTCGCTGGGTGAGTCGACAACTCTTGACGGCAAAACTCTACCACCCCGCCTGGCTGGCCGTTTGGGGGCATGGTGTAATCACAACCCTAGCCCCCGCCGCGACGCTGGGTTGTTGGCTCTGCTCAGCCTGGCAAGGGAATACCACGGCGGCGATGTGGGCTGCGGCGGGGCTGATTGGCTATGAACTTTCATTGGCTGTGCTACTGGTGCCGATGGAAATGGCCGTCCAAAAAATTGCCCGGCGGCGCGCCGAACCCAACCGTTGGCTCTCGACCAAAAGTGCGCTGCAATGCTTGGCCATCATGCCACTCACTCAGCTCATCTATCCGGCTGCGCTGGCTGCGGCCGGTTTGATGCGAACCGCGCGCTGGCGTGGCATCGATTACCGAATAGACGGCCCCTGGCAAATCAAACGATTGAATTACCAGCCTTTCGAATCTCAGCAAGAAACGGATCAAGCCGTTTCACTCTGAGCTATCAGTTTCGCTTCGCGTAAAGCATGAAAATATTCTCAAAATGTGGATTATTGTCCACGGCCACAGTAAAGCCCTGATTCCTCAGCATTTGCTCGATTTCAAGGCGAACGACGTCGCCTTCGTGGACCTCGACGACCAATTGTTTCACTTTGTCCCAATCCGATGGACGCAACCCTTCAAGGATCTCACGTTCGCTGCGTTCTGCGTCGATCTTCAAAAAATCGATTTTCTCGATTCCGTATTCGTCGATCAGGCTTGCCACGGTACGCAGATGGCAATTCACCGGTTGGTTGTAGCCGTAATACTTTCGTACTCGTTCTGCTAGGCTTGCCTGAAGAAATTCAGGTAGTGAGGTAAGCTGGTAACGCAGTGTCGCGCTCCGATGTGTTCGAAATTGTTCTCGCACAAAGGCCCGCCCGCGACGGGCTTCCTCTGAGGAGAGATCGGGGTACATTGTCGATGCACAGGATAGGCGAGGAAAGTACGAGAATGTGCTCGAACCCGTTTGATTACTAACGCCAATGTTGAGTGCTGTGGCTTTAATTTGCTTTAGCCGGCCGATATTCGCCGACAAAATCTGATGCACGGCAGGGATCGGCTCGCAGGCGTAAACAGTTGCTGAGGGACATTCGCCGTCTAGGAAGAGTTCGAACAGCCCCGTATTTGCGCCGATGTCGAGGATGCAGTCACCTGCGCTAAACGTCATCTCATGTTGGCGGTAGACATCTTCTACGAAGATTTCTTGGTAGACCATGTCTGTATCGGTCTTATTCAAATAGTAGACACTCCGCCCGTTGGGCAAACGGTAAAGGCGTGGCTTGCGTAGCATGCGTCCCAGTTGCTTGTGAAAAATAGTTTCTTAGTTAGACAGCGCCATTTTTGATGTAGGTTTTGTTGGTTGTCCCGATCAGCTTAAAAATTCTCTGCAAAATGCCGTCTTCTCCGTTTTGAGAGTAGGTCGATGATTCAAACTTTTCTAAGTATTCAAACATTTTTTATGTTCGGTTTAGTGCGTAACAAATAACAGGGCCTCGCGAAAGTATCTGATTTTAGCCAGTGCTGCGGGGCTCCACTATTAGGAAACCTCGCTTTATCGCCAAGGAAAGTTTGCCAACATGCTCATGTAAGGATACACGTCAGCCCTGGCTCAGCTTACACTAGGTTTTGCTTCAAAACTTGGGCCCTTGCGCACTAGCGTAGGGTGATAGGGGTGCAGGAACGCACTCTGGAGGTCTTAATATTAATCCCAGTCAGATTAAGATTACGAGTAAGATTAAGATTAAGAATTGGGCGTAATTCCGGTACTTTTGAAAAAGGTGCGTTCCTGCACCCGGGTGATAGAGCGTAGATTCTCACCTAGTTGGCACCGTGGCTAGCGCCATTGGCTCAGAAACTTTTGGATTTCAAAATGCCCCGACTAACCCTTTTTGGCATACCCAAGGCTTTTGAAGGTCATATTGGAGTTATCCAGCGGAATGCTATCCGAAGTTGGACACTGCTACGGCCAGCAGTCGATGTCATTCTGTTTGGAGACGATGATGGAACAGCAGAGTTTGCTGCGGAGTTAAAGATTCGCCATGTAGCTGAGATAAAAAAAACCGAGCAAGGTACACCGCTGCTAAGCGATGCTTTCCAGCAGGCCCGAGCATTATCTCGCACGGCGATGCTGGGGTATGTAAACTCCGACATACTGTTGCTCGACGATTTTTCAGTCGCGGCCGAAAAAGTGGCTGCGGCAATATCAAGCCCGTTTCTCATGATTGGTCGTCGTATTGATACGGATATTACGAAAGAGTTTGATGCAGAGGATCCCAACTGGCGGCAACAGATTCTTGCCACCAAAGACTCCGTTGGAAGGTTGGCGCCGAGGGTCTGTAAAGACTTTTTTGTTTTTCCGAAGCAGCTGTTTCTGGACTTACCGGATTTTGCGGTGGGCCGTGCGAACTGGGATAATTGGATGGTCTACCATGCACATCAGACGAAGATTCCGGTGGTCGATGTCACAGCCGTGACATCGGTAATTCATCAGAATCATGATTATGCACATTTTAAGCAAGGATACGCTGAGCAAATCAAAGGTAGAGAAGCGCTGGCCAATCGTGATTTGGCTGGTGGCATGCATCTTGTGAAAGGCTCCGTCGGGAATTGGGTTCTCACCAAGAACGGGATAGGCCGGAGCCGTGCGCTTAGCGCTTGGCTGCCTTTCCTTGCAGACATGCACCGCTTTAGCCGTCTACTTGCAAGACTATGCGCTGGCAGCTTCAGAAAGTCCAATTGACAACGTGTTTTGATTTTTGAAGATTGACCTCAGCTGACAGTGTGCTGAAGTGTGGCTCTCAATAGCGTTCCACGGCATTCACTAGTTCCACCCCCAGGAGCTGAGTAAGCTGGGCAACGGAGCCGACATGGCCATCGGCCAAGTCTGGGGCGGACGTGCCGACGACGGAATTCGCCAATTCGGAAAATTGAGTCGATGAGATTTTAAGCTGCGTCGAGCAAGTACTCTGAACGCCGGTTTCGAGTGTCACCAGTTGGCCATCCGCAAAAGTCAACGTCCATTGGCCTCCTCCACTGCCGGTGACGTCCAATCCAATCGTCTGCTCCAGCTTGGAGCCATTGGCCAACGCAACGCGACTTTGTTCAGATTCCAAACGCTCGAGATAAGTGCCAACGCAAAACGGCGTCTTAGCTTTCGGCCACCGGCGCTTACCCCAACGATCTTCTTCGCCGTATTTCATAAAACGATGCAGCATCGCTTCATCAATATCGGGGCAGGGGAGGTGCCCGGCAAATTTCTGCAAATTGCTCGTATCGAACTCAGGGTCGCTGGCTTCGTATTCGCGATACAGCCCTGAATTCTCAAAGACGTCCTGCCCCATGCCGCGCGCCGGGCGAGCTGTTGAGGATGAGGGGCCCACGAATTTGACGCCCGTGGAATTGAAGTAGGTATAACCCGCTTCAATCATTTGGCGTGCGGTCATGCGATTTCGAGGAGCCAAGTGATATGTGCGACCGTGTGCTGAAGGCGTCGTGAAAAGATGGCAAATAACTTCGGCAGTCCAATCCACGGGAATCACGTTTCGCGGTTCGTCTCCGGCAATGTGTAGTTCCAACGAAGTATGACGCACACCATCAGGGCCCGGCTCGGTGTTGCGAGCAAGCACACACATTAATTGCAGATACATGAACAGACCATGGTAGGTACTCGTGTAACCCGTTTGTGAGTCGCCCGCAATCACCGCCGGACGATAAACTGTCAAGTCGTCCAAGTAGGTAGCCTGGCGAACCAACGTTTCGGCTTGCAACTTACTCTGTTCGTAAACGTTTCGGAAATTTTGCCCGAGCTTTAGTTCGTCTTCGTAAATTCGCTCGGTACGTGTCCCACAAACGTATGCGGTGGAAACGTAGTGCATTTCGCAGATGTTCGCATCTTCGCAGAGCTCGAGCACATGGCGGGTCCCTTCGACATTTGTGCGCCAAGGTTCGCCATTGGCCTCTTCAACGAAAGTCAAAGCAGCGGCGCTATGAATGATACTGGAACAATTTTCCGCTAGCCATTGACGCGACTGCTCGTTCAGTCCCAGGTAAGCTTGGCTTAGATCACCTTCCAGGCAAACGGGCCGCGGGAGTTCTTGGTCGAGCTGACGTTCCCACCTTTGCAGCAGCGATTCGATTCGCTCCGAGACGGACTGTCTCTTGCTGGAGCGAGCGACCACCACCAGGCGACGCCTGGCGAGCAGCAGGTCACGCATGAGGTAACTTCCTAATAGTCCTGTGGAACCGGTCAACAGCGTATAGTCAGACACTTATGTTTCCTCAATGTTGCTTTCATTTCTATTGGTGATGACTCACCCTTGAGGCTGCTTTCCATCTCGCTCGTCTGGCATCGATAGAAAAGCCCTCATTTTACTCTCGGGAATGCAGAAAACAAGCGTGGCGAAGCAAGCGGCACTTTGCCACTTTCGTAAGCAGTGGTTGGGGTGGGAGTTACGGCCGCTATTTGCGAGCGTTGAGAGGTTCGAAGACAGCCCCCAGGGGGCACAAGAGCAGGGCGGGAAGCACGACTAAATCAGCGAGCAGGGCCGAGGTGAGCATGGCAAACATGACCCAAGCAAATCGGGCAATGGGTAAAAAATCGCTACAGGCAAACGAGAGCAATCCAAGTCCGCATACGAGCGTGGTCTGCATCATTGCCTGGCCACAGCGGGCGTACGCAAAATGGACGGCTTCGGCGCGTGAATTCCCCTGGGTAAGGCCCCGACGAAACCAAGTGATGAAATGCAGTGTGTCATCCACCGCGATACCCAATGCCACACTCGCAGTCATCAGCGAACCAATCTCTAGTTTCATGCCGACTAGCCCCATACCTCCCAGCACCATGACGCAGGGGATCACATTGGGAATCATTGAAATCAAACCGGCTGCTGAGCGCCTTAACAACAATCCTCCTTTCGCCGACCAGTTGTCGGTTAGGGCGAACTCTTCACTGGAACCCACCAACTGCAGAGCGATCATCATCACGGCTATTAGAGCAAACGCGAGGCTAAAACTGTGCGCCAGATCTAAGAGCATTTGCTGTTGGGCTTGTTGCACGAGAGGCACGCCGCCGCAATAGACTGCCTCTCCCACGCCACGATCACGATTGCGCTCAAGAATCGGATCCACGGCGATGCGTAACTCCTCGAGAAGCTCAGCGTAGTCCTGTTGGCTGCCTGCGTAGGCCCGCGAACTAATGCGCCAGAGTTGTTCCTCAGGAGTTTCGCGTAAAAAGCCCATGGCCTGAAACGTTTCGAAATTGTTCGCAAGCTGCTGGTTAAACAAGGCATCGCGTGAAACATGTGCCGCCGACGTTCCGCGGCGCCGTACACGCTGAGAAAAATTGAGTGCCGATACCACGGCGCCGATTCCCTTGTTTTTCAACAAGGCGCCGTGTACAGCACCGACAACGCGTAGCCGGCCCAAGGGACTCAAGGATTCGGTGGTTTCATTGATCGGAAAACGGAGCACAACTTCCAGCGGCACCAACGGACCGATCCGTTCTTCCAGCCAATCGTAGTCCTGAATAATCTCTGCTTCTGACGAAAAGAAATCATGCACGCGCGCACTGGCTTGAAAATGAAAAACCCCCCACAGGCCGGCTCCTAACCCAATCGCCGCCAGTAACAGAATCACAAAACTCCGGTTCGAGACAAATGCTTGCAAACGGGCCCAGCGAATGGCCGGTTCTGTCGCTGGGGCATACTTTCTGGTGATCGGAAAAAAAGCGAACAGCGAGGGGAGTAGAAACAATATACTGACCGTAGCCCAAAGTACGCCCATCGCCGCATAGCCGCCAAAATTACTGACCGGTCTAAGCAAACTCACCATCAGCGAGCCCAATCCCACGGCGGTGGTGAGCGAAGCCAGACCACAGGGCAGTAACGCTTTCTGTACCGCACGTTCGGGAGCACCCTCAGCTCCTTCTTCCTGAACTTCGTCGAGGTAGTAATGCGCTAGATGAACTCCGGCCGAAATGCTGAGTACATAGATCAACGACGGAATCATCAGCATCACGCTATCCATGTGCCCGCCGGTTGAGTGAACCAAGCACAAACTCAACTGCTGGCAAAAGAGAGCTGAAAAGAACACCATCGCCGTAAGGGGCAGGCTTCGGAACAACAACCACATCAACAAACAGCCGACGCCATAGCAACTCATCATCATCCATTGCAAGTTCTTTTGGCTGGCTTGGTCGATGGCGATCGAATCAAGCGTCGAGCCGGCCATGTGCAATGAGCCCGACGCGAGTCCCTCGACCTGACCCGCACTGGTACGAATATGCTCGACCAAAAAGTGTCGATTGTCCCACCCTTCTTTAGTGAGCAAAACGATCAGACAGGTTGTCTTGAGATCGTCACCCGAAAGCCAACCACGCAGATTCAGTAACGCTTCCTTGCGCGAGAGCTGCAACGGTTCGCTACGCAGCTGATGCAGCACCTCGGGCCCGGTAATGACCTGCCGACTCCACGCGACTCGGCGATTGTCGCCAATGTCGACTGGCTCTCGCAGCTTTTCTGCAAGCATGGGCAGGCGTGGATCGTCAAAATCGCATCCGTCCCAACTAATCATCAACAGGTCGTCAGAAGTAAA
>Ga0209403_10008072_pt1 | contig 10216 bp, 10 predicted proteins | sample ArcticOcean_MG_C_8_FD_187440 | JGI IMG/M metagenome (GOLD analysis project Ga0209403, IMG submission 187440) | Marine microbial communities from western Arctic Ocean - ArcticOcean_MG_CB11_86 (SPAdes) (version 2) | ecosystem: Environmental > Aquatic > Marine > Oceanic | place: Arctic Ocean...
CACCTTCTGGGAAAGAAGTTGGATCACCAGGTGTAAATTCAGCAGGCATATCTGGACCCATTTCTCCGCCCACGTCATGAGGTCCCACATCTGCGTTAGCCATTCCTCCAGCCACGTCATCAAATATTGGTCCCATTTCAGCAGGCATATCCATACCTTCAGGCATCACATGCTCCAAACAGTCACCCATGCAGTCAGCCATGTCAGCTGGACTAGCATCTGAAGGCATACCTTCCATTGCAGGTCCGGCTACTGCACCAAATGCGTCACCTGCTGCTTCAAATACTTCTGGAGATATTCCCATTTCTTCCATCATTGGCCCCATGGCGTCACCCATAGCTCCAAAAGCGGCTCCAATATCGCCACCACCTTCCATAGCACCACCAAAAGCTTCCATTCCTGAACCCATAGCTTCTGCAAATCCTTCTGGATTTGCAGCTACAGCATCCATAAACTCTTGAGGCATTGGAGGGGCTCCCTCAGGGAATTGTGTCATATAAGACATATTTTTCTCCTAATATTAAGATTATTTAGTTATGTAGTTTACTTAAGTTCCACTTTGGTACAGAAGTAATCCATAATTATTTTAAGTGTAAACTTAGTTTTCAATTTATTTTCTTAAAACTTAAGTAAAACACTCCAAAACCAATACCCAATAAATCAATCACAGATAACTGTTAAAAGTTACCTATTCAAGAAACTTGATTAACATCAAGCTCGATATTAGGCACATTTTAAAGGAGGTACTAGTTTAAGGTAGAAGATGAAAACCCCCAATATTCACCTTTTCTCTAATCATCATTTGATGAATTATTAGGAATCATATAGTAGATTCATCAATAATACAAACATTTAATTCAAACTCCCAAATTAAATGGCTTTGTAAAAATAGTGCTGTTCCTGAGGTTGATTATAAGTAATGAAGTGGAAGGACTAATCAAATTTGCAATGAGTTACGACTCATCAGGAGAATTAAATATAGATGGGTAAGAGGTAGGCACAGACAGAAGCACTAAATCATGTTCCGAATTCTAAATAGTGCATCTGCGATGAGGTATCACAGTTTAATAGTCTATTTTAACCAAGGAGATTTTACCAAAGCCCTTTTCCTGCCTGATCATCAAAAGGGGCTTTCTGTCGAGCGGAAAATCTATTGAGCACTCTTCAGGGTTATCTATGTATAAGCCGCAGAACGTTATTTCAAGAGACTAATAATGATCAGGATTAACACTGCATCTGATAATCATTCAATGTCTACTACAATTAAATCAAGACTGAGATTGCCTTAAAGTAAGATGTATATCAGTTGAGCATTTTTGGCGTTTCCAAAAAATCAACCATTTCGTCAAGTGCTTTTGCAAAAACGTGTGTTGCATAATCAACCTTAGTTTCGTCGTCAATCAAGCGATGTTCCAATGAATCCATCAATTCCTTGATGGTCCTTGAGACTTGCTTCTCAAATTGATTACTAAGATCTACACCAACCGCATAGGTGAAATTTTCTATTTTTTCTTCTGTTTGTGTCATTTGTTCCCGCTTATCAAGTACTTGTTAAAGTAGAAAATCCGCTGGCCTGTTCAACTCTCAGAGAGATAACTCAGGAGATTTGCTGAAACGGAGGCTCAGGGTGTTAAATTTGCTTGAACTGAGAAGAGTACAAGAAACAACTCTCAATCTGCTCTGTATATCGGCAGTAATCCAGAAAAACTTGAGGAAATAAAAAAGAAAAATATTTTTATGATCTGCCTGTGTAATTACCACAAACTTTTGAGTAAACAAATGCGAACTTCTATTTTAGTTATCACAAAACTGTCAGCTATTTTTTTGTTTATTTTAACAACAGCAAGTTTTGCTGAAGGGCAGGAATATGCAACTGACCGTTTGTTCATGAAAGAATTCAGTAAAACAAAATGCCGTAATGTGATAGAAAACAAGATCAACAATTTGAAAATCAAGCGTGTCATGACTCTTGAGCAGGAAGCTTTGCTTAATCAAAATGTCTGGTCAAAGTTACGCTTAAAACTTCCACTCAGTCCTGGTGAAAAAGCACATCTGAGAAAGCTCAAGAAAAAAGGTGTTTACAGTAATAAATCTAGCAGCAAAAAAATCTGGGCCAGAAATGCTGCAAAATTCAAAGAACTTCGACTTAAGTGCAATTAAGCAGTTTTTGCTGATCTGACTTGCATTTCCCTTCGTTTCTCCTGAAAATGTTGTGTTGTTAATTTGCTTTTTTAAATAGTTAACCATGATGCATTCGTAAATAATTGTCATTCCCGCGAAAGTGGGAATCTAAAAACTTGTAAGTATCTGAAATAATGTATCCACGCTTTCGCGGGAATGACATACAAGTGTACCATTTAGACTTTTTACGGGTTCATCAACCATAATTATTTTCATCATATTTCAGACATTAATCCTCCTTTTTTTATACGTTTTTAAGGATATTTTTATGGCATTGCAAACGCCTTTGAGTTGGCTGCAAGATTTTGTTGAACTGAGCATGGCCCCGGACGCGCTTGCTGAACGCCTTACAACCGCTGGGCTTGAGGTTGAATTAATAGAAAAAATTGGTGAAAACTGGGGCGAATATTGTGTCGTCGGGCAGGTTACGGAAATTCGCAAACATCCAAATGCGGATACATTAAATTTAGTTGATGTAGATTTCGGCGCAGACAAACCGATTACAATCGTTACTGGTGCTCCAAATATACAGGAAATAGCAGAAAATTTTTCAGAACCTGCTCCAAAAGTTGCTCTGGCTCTTACCGGTGCAATGCTGGTGGACGCCTACCACGACGATCATCCACTGAAAAAGCTCAAACCTGCAACAATCCGTGGGATCGCTTCTGAAGGAATGCTCTGCTCAGAGTTGGAATTAGGTCTCAGTGAAGAACATGAAGGTATTCTGATTCTTCCTGAAGATGCTCCAGTCGGCAAATTGCTAGAGGAATATTTAGGTGACACCACCTTGCACTTTGATATCAAAGGTGGATTCAGTCATCTGCTATCAATGTTAGGTGTTGCCCGTGAAATATCTGCACTGACGGGAAAGAAATTAGATAAAAGTATTTTGCCGGATGTCGCAAATCTTGAAGTCATTAATCAACCACCGTTTGTTGAATTGGAAATAAAAGATCCGGATATCTGTCCACGTTATTCGGCGTTGTTAATCCGAAATGTAAAAATCGGCCCGTCACCGTTCTGGATGCAACAGCGTTTACTGCGGATTGGAATGCGTCCTATCAACAACATTGTAGACATCACCAATTATGTGATGCTGGAACTGGGGCAGCCCTTACACGCTTTTGACCACGACATCCTGATTGAACGATCCAAGGGGCAAACTCCAAAAATAATTGTACGACGTGCAGTAAAAGGTGAAACACTGCACACACTGGACGATGTTGAAAGAATATTGGATAACGATATGCTCATGATTACCGATGATTCCGGACTGATTGCAATTGCCGGAGTCATGGGTGGGAGTGCCTCCGAGGTTACTGAAACAACAACAAACATTCTGCTGGAATCAGCAAATTTCGAATTCCTTAATAATAGACGCACATCACAGGTGCTAAAATTAAGAACCGAGGCCAGCGAGAGATTCGGCAAACAGCTTGATCCTGAAGGCACATTGCAGGCAGCATTACGGGCTGCGCAATTGATGGTTGAACATGCTTCCGGAACTCTGGAGACCATTGCAGGCGATTTGTATCCAGTGCCTAAAGAAAAAATTTACATCGAACTTGATCTGCGTTATGTGGAGCATCTACTGGGTATAAAAATAACTCCTGCAAAAATTTCGGAAATTTTGACTTCATTGGAATTTAAAGTTTCAGGAGAGAACATTTTAAAGATTGAAGTCCCGAGCCACAGGATGGACATTAACATTCCCGCAGATTTAGTTGAAGAAATTGTCAGGGTTTACGGATATGAAAATTTGCCTTCAACTTTGCTCAATGACGTTCTTCCTCCGCAACACATGAATCAAAAACTTGACGGTACTGAACGCGTCCGGGATATCCTAGTGGCTTCCGGAATGGACGAGATTATCACCTATTCCATGATGAATCCAATGGATGAGGCACGTTTGAAATTGGAAGAAGATATTGATCTGGCCAAATTTGTGCCTTTGAAAAATCCTCTTTCTCAGGAGAGAAGTCACTTGCGCCGTTCACTTCTTCCAGGTGCGTTAAGTACTGCACGTTCTAATTTGCGCTTTTTAGCTAAAGTGGTAACATTTGAGGTCGGCAGTGTATTTCATCCTCATAAAGAAAACAAACTCCCGGATGAACCGCAGCGTCTATCTTTATTAATGAGCGGTAGCCGTGAAACTCAATCATGGCTGGAGCAGGCGGAAGACAACTATGATTTTTTTGACCTGAAAGGTGTGCTGGAACAATTTTTAGGTGCATTGCATCTTGAAGGAATTGAGTGGAAAAAATCAAGGGAACTACCATGTCATCCCGGACGTTGTGTCCAGATATTGGTAAACGGAAATGTTTTAGGATTTGCAGGAGAATTACATCCTAAAATTCGGACTTCCTTTGAACTGCCGGAACAACCTGTTTGTATTGCAGAACTGGATTTGGACATGATCATTAAGCTTGCGGTTAAAAATCACCAGATGGATTTTATTTCCAACTTCACACCGATTTTTGAAGATTTGGCATTTGTGATGGACGCAAATTTACCTGTAGAAGCGGTGACACCACTAATTCTTCAAAGTGGAAAACCTTTACTGCGTAAGGCAATTCTCTTTGATGTTTATGAAGGTGAACAGGTAGATGAAGGGAAACGCAGTTTAGCATATTCCCTTACTTTTCAGGCAACAGACAGGACACTTACCGATAAAGAGGTGGGGAAGGTGCGCAACAAAATTATCAAACGCTTGCAGTATGAATTTCAGGCAACTTTAAGGGCTTGAGATACTAGACTATGAAAGCTTTAATTCACTTGTGGAAAGCCTTTGGCTTTAGCTTGCAAGGCTTACGTGATACATTGCATCATGAAATGGCATTCCGGATTGAATTAACAGTGTCTGCGGTTTTAATCCCAACTGCTCTGCTTTTACCAGTTTCGCTGATTTTCAAGATTATGTTGATCAGTTCAGTTATTTTGCTGTTAATAGTAGAATTAATCAACACCGGAATTGAAGCAGTTGTGAATCGAATTTCAACAGAACATCATCCTTTATCCGGAAGAGCCAAGGATGCGGGAAGTGCCGCGGTTTTTATGTCAGCAGTCAACATGGCAGTAGTCTGGTGTTTTATTTTGTTTGACTTAATAACCAATAATTCATAGATTTGTGTACATTAAATTAATTTTTTACGCAGTCCTCGAAGAAACAATCTCAGCAGAACCGCTTGTGCTTGAAGTAAAAAAAGGCAGTACTGCCGAGCAGGTAATAGCTTTACTTTCACAAAAATATCCTCAAGCGGCAGCTATTTTAAGGTCAACCAGATTAGCCCATGAAGATGAGTACGTCGGTAAACAGTCGGTTCTCACTGATGGTGAGGAATATTGTTTGATCCCTCCAGTAAGTGGTGGGTAATTTTTTGTAACCTGTAGCAAATTAACTTAGTGTTCGTGAAACAGAATGTCAAAAATCTCTAAAACTCAAATTACGGCAGGTGTATTTTGGCTTGAAGTTCCAGAGGCAGAATTATACGTCCTTTGTGGTTGTCCCGCTGACAGTGTCAAACATTTGATGAAAGCTGGAAAAATCAACAATTTTGATCGAGATGTCGGTTCGTTAGAGCCGGGTTCTGGATTTTTTCAACATTCTCATGGTTCAGTGACCAGCGAAACAGGACCAAATGCAATTCTTCTTTCCGATTTAAGCATTCAAAATGGAGACTTTGCAAATTTAGCTGAGTTTCCGGTACTGCAGATGCTTTACCGTCAAGGCATGCTTTTGCCGAATCATCCCAACAATACTGGTGCAAAACCACTGCTGATAGGACGTAGGAATGTAGTGAATGCCCAAATGAAATACATCTACAGGGGTAACTATGGTCTAACGAGTTTGGAGGAAATTCTTGATACAGGAATTTCTCAGGAGCTTGCAGAAGAAATGATGCGGATAAAACTCTACTTTGCCTTTGGTGAAATTCGCTCAAGCACTGATCTGCTTGAAGCTCGAATTGTCGACCAGAAACCTGTGGAAGTTATAAACGGTGTAATGGTTCAGAGAAAAAGTGTGAATTGTTACGAATTCACTTATCAAGATGAACGAGTAGAAATTAATCTGAATCTGGCTAAAACTGAACGTTATAAGACACCTTATGAACTTGAAAACCACCATTTCAAACGTGAATATTTCTCAGTAGTTCATACAGGTGAGGGTGACGGGTGGGATATTAATCGTCCCTGCATGGCCAGTGTACTCAGTTTTCAGGGAAAAGTATATTTGATTGATGTTGGTCCAAACATTGCGCACACGCTGACCTCGATTGGTGTTGATGTGAATGAGGTGGAAGGCATATTTCACACACACGCGCATGATGACCATTTTGCAGGTCTGACTACACTAATACGCGCAAATCACCGTATCAAGTATTACACAACACCGATTGTACGGTCATCTGTGACCAAAAAACTTTCCGCTCTGATGTCAATCAGTGAAAAGGCATTTGAAGAATTTTTTGAAGTTTGTGACTTAGAACTTGATGTCTGGAACAATATTGACGGTCTTGAAGTAAGGCCAGTTTATTCTCCACATCCTGTTGAAACAAATATATTGTTTTTCAGGACACTTTGGGAAGATGGTTATACAACTTACGCTCATTTAGCAGACATTTCTTCTCACGCTGTATTGAAAAAGATGGTTGCAGAAAATTCACAGCTACCAGGTATCAGTTCAGAAACGTTGAAAAAGATCTGGAAAGACTACCTCAGTCCTGTTGCAGTGAAGAAAATTGATATTGGCGGAGGATTGATTCACGGTAAGGCAATTGATTTTAAGCATGATAAATCCGACAAAATCATTTTGGCACATACAGCCCAAAAACTTACCCAGGAAGAAAAAGTAATCGGCTGCGGGGTTAGCTTTGGAAGTATGGACACGCTGATAGAAGGACATGAGGATTATGCACTTGAATTTGGAGCGGATTATCTGCGAGGATATTATCCAAGTGTAGAGATCGGTGAAATTCACATGCTGCTCAATTGTGAACGGGAATCTATCAACGCAGGTACAATCCTGCTCCGAGATCAAGAAACACCGACGCATGTCCGTTTGGTGCTTACAGGCGTAGCAGAATTGCTTTCTCCTCGCGATAAAACAAGTTATCCTTTATCAAGCGGAACTCTTATTGGTGACCTTGCGGTCATTTTTGGTCAGAAAAGTACAGGAACTTACCGCACCTTAAGTCATATCGAAACCCTCAAAATACCAGCTATTTTGTTCAATGAATTTGTAAACCGCAATCATCTTCTTGAACAACTTCAAAAAATACAGGAGACTATTGAGTTTTTACAGCAGACTTGGTTATTCGGAGAATCTATTTCTTCTCCCATTCAAAGTCAGATCGCTCAAAGCATTTCACTCACAAAATACAAGAAAGGTGAAAAGATAGTATGCGATGGGCTGATGCTGGTCAAAAAAGGTAAAGTTGAACTCATCAACCGTGGAACCAATAAAAAAGAGAGCCAGCATGTGGTGGAAAAAGGTGACTTTTGGGGCGGAGAAAAAATGATCTCGAGTAATTCAAAATCCAGTGACGCAAAGGCAATCACTCAAGCCCACATCTACAGCCTAACAGACGTTGAAATCCTGCAGAATATTCCGATTATACGCTGGAAAATGCTGGAACAGAATGAAAGACGTGAATAGGGGTCATAAATTTTGTGCCTCCTACAAACAGACAATTGAATCAGCACAGGCACAGTTTTGCTGATCCGGCTTTTTCGAGAATATTTCCAAAAATATCCGGTTAATTATTTCTTTGTTAAGCGAGAGAATATCCTCAATTTCAGCCAGTTGAATGGGTCCGCTTTCCATTCCGGTTGCCATATTAACTACAAACCCGACTGACGCAAAACACATCCCAAGTTCTTTGGCCAAAACAACTTCTGGTACACTTGTCATCCCAACAACGTCTGCACCCCATTGCCTCATCATCTTTATTTCTGCTTCAGTTTCAAAACGCGGTCCTTCTGTGCAGATATAAACCGCATCACCTTTGAAATGAACTTTATGCTGAATTGCTGTCTCTGTCAACTTTTGCCGTAAATTTCTGCAATACGGATCATCCATGTTGACGTGCTTTACTCCGGCTGAACCACCCTCAAAAAATGTTAGCGGACGTTGTTTTGTCATATCCAGAAAATCTGAGAGCAAAACCAGTGATCCTGCAGTGAAGTCCGGATTTAATGAGCCTACAGCAGCAGTTGTAAAAATCTGCTTTACTCCAAGCTTATGCAATGCTTTTAAATTTGCACGGTAATTGATGCGGTGGGGAGGGATTCCATGTTGCTTACCATGGCGTGCAAGGAAAACTATAGAGCTACCGTGAACTTCAACAATATCTACTTCAATCTCACCAAATTCCGTTTGCACGGAAACCTTGTTTGAGGCAACACCACTGTCATAAACACCGGTACCTCCTATAATAGCGTATTGGATTGATTCCATGATATCTGAACTGGATGGACTTTTAAACTAAAATTTGCTTTAACTTGAACTACTATCCAAAAAAATCAGAATCATGTGTTTGAATACGCTCTAAGGTACTCTCATTCAGGCAAGTTTCATTGCTCATGACTGTAACACCAACAACCCGTTCATAGCGGCTGACTAAAAATTTGGCCATTGCTTCGTTGTGTTGATCGCTTGAAATATTCATAATTTTCCCAAGTAGTTAAATTATTCTCTTATACTTTTGACTTTGATTGCCTGACTATTACTCATATACAAAATAATTAATGACGAGTAATTAACCCAGTAAATCAAAATCATTTGTTTCTATCATTTCCAAAGTGTCCTCTGTCAGCCAAATATCACTGCCCAGAATCGGCTCACCGACTATTTTTTCAAAACGTCGAATTGATCCTCCACAACCCATGAAACGAGACATTGCTTCATTGATTTGATCGCGTGAAATACTCATGTCATCTCCTTCTATGTTATTGAAATATTGGTTAATCTTCTGCATTTATCAACTACTATAAATGAGGTGTTATTTATAATTCTGCAATATACAGACCAGAAGAATTAATTTACAATTTTTGAGTAAAATACGCGAAACTCATATACGAGTCAGTATCACACCCGCGGCAACCATCGTAACCGCGATTAGATGTTTTGCTGTAGTTTCCTCTTTCAGAATCCAGATGCTCATAAAAGCCGCAATTACCACACTGCTTTCCCTGAGTGCAGAGACAAGAGCAATTGGAGAATGTTGCATGGCCCAGACCACAATTCCATAAGCGGAAACTGACAAGATGCCTCCCGGAACAGCAAATTTCCAGTTTTGTCTGAGGGAACTCAGTACCACCCCTTTACGCAGAAAAACCGTTATTGCCAACAAAGGCCAGCACTCTAATGCCATCAACCAAAGTACGTATGAAGCAGCGTTACCAGAAAAACGAACTCCTAATCCATCCGCAAGAGTGTAAGCAGCAATGAAACTTCCCGTTGCTAACGCGTAATAAACAGGACGGAGAGTATGGCTGAAAAATATATTTCCGCGGAACATGAGACTGAATATGCCCAAAGTGATCAGTCCTATAGCAAACATCATTTTTGTGCTAAGTTCTTCTCCAAGCCAAAACACAGAAACAAAACCTAATAAGAGTGGTGATGTCCCCCTTGCAATTGGATATACTTGTCCCAGATCACCATAAATGTAGGCTTTAACCAGAAAAAGCTGGTAACCTAAATGCAGTATCACCGAAGCGAAAAGATAGGGCCAGCTTTCAAGCTGTGGAATTGGAAGAAACGGTACTGCAACCATTCCGATAACACCACTGACAAGATGCAGAGTTGCCATCGTTACCAGACGATCCGGACTTTTTTTAAGAAACAAATTCCAACTGGCGTGCATGAACGCTGAAAAAAGGACTAAAGATAATACAAATAAAGACATGAAATGTTAATTTATTTTTTACTGTGAGGAAACTGATATTTTGAAGTGGGTTACGGCTAAAGGCAAGGCGATTGTATAACTTTCTATTGCTGACTGTGGCTATTTCTGCATACTTTTTTTATACT
>Ga0209403_10008074_pt1 | contig 10215 bp, 12 predicted proteins | sample ArcticOcean_MG_C_8_FD_187440 | JGI IMG/M metagenome (GOLD analysis project Ga0209403, IMG submission 187440) | Marine microbial communities from western Arctic Ocean - ArcticOcean_MG_CB11_86 (SPAdes) (version 2) | ecosystem: Environmental > Aquatic > Marine > Oceanic | place: Arctic Ocean...
TTTGTGCCTGGACTATGTCGCTTTTTTCTGGCTGAATAATTTTAGTCTGCATTTTTTCTACTGACATGATAGGCACTCCTCGTATTCTGGTTGTTCGGTTGTTTGTGATTTTGATTTATAAACATTTGCAGTAACATCTGTTGCTTTAGTGTCATTAACATTTTCCGCACGTTGAATTGATTTTGATCTACAGTAATAAAGGCTCTTTAAACCTTTTTTCCAAGCATCAAAATGAATTTTATGTAATTCTCTTTTGTGAATATCCGCTGGTACAAATAAGTTAATTGATTGAGCTTGAGATATAAATGGTGTCCTATCCCCACTTAATTCGATAATCCATTTTTGATCAAGTTCAAATGCTGTTTTAAAAACGTTTTTTTCTAAATCAGTTAAAAAATCTAAATGAGAAACAGAGCCTTGGTTTGTTGTAATGTCAGACCACACCTCTTCTGTGTTTTTTTCATATTTCTCTAATAACTCAACTAAATACCTATTTCTAACGTTGAAGGATCCAGAAAGAGTTTTGTGTGTGTAACTATTTGCTGCAATCGGTTCCACTCCTGGTGAAGCTCCACCACAAATAATAGAAATAGAAGCTGTCGGTGCAATAGCTGTTTTGTTAGAAAATCTTTCATTATATCCATAATCAGCAGCATCTGGACAAGGTCCTCTTTCTTCTGCTAGATTTTTAGATGCTTGATCTACATTTTCTTGAATGTGTTTAAATATTTTTTTGTTCCAAGCTTTACTCATCACAGACTCTAGTGGAATATTTTTTTTTTGTAAATAAGAGTGGAAGCCCATAACGCCTAAACCAATACTTCTTTCTCTTTCAGCAGAATATTTTGCATCAGTAAATTGTTCAGGAGCTCTTTCAATAAAATCTGTTAATACATTATCTAAAAATCTCATAACATCATTAATGATAACTTTATCATCTTTCCACTCATCATACTTTTCTAAGTTTAAAGATGATAAACAACAAACAGCTGTTCTATCTCTTCCATTTTTATCTATTCCAGTAGGTAAGGTTATTTCACTACAAAGATTAGAGGTTTTAACAGTTAAGTTTGCAAGTTTGTGGTGTTGTGGAATTTGTCTATTAACAGTGTCGATGTAGACAATGTACGGTTCTCCAGTTTCAATTCTTGCAGTTAACAATCTAATCCATAAATTTCTTGCAGAGATAGTTTGTTGTACAGTTCCATCAGCAGGACTTTTTAATGCCCACTGCTCGTCTGTTTCAACAGCTCTCATAAATGCATCTGATACTAAAACACCATGATGAAGATTTAGGGCTTTTCTATTTGGATCACCTCCTGTAGGTCTTCTCATTTCAATAAACTCTTCAATTTCAGGATGATCAATTGGAAGGTAACATGCGGCCGACCCTCTTCTTAATGAACCTTGGCTTATTGCCATCGTTAAAGAATCCATAACTTTAATAAATGGAATTATTCCAGAAGTTTTTCCAACTTTACCAATTTTTTCTCCGATAGATCTAAGGTTACCCCAGTAACTTCCAATTCCACCACCTTTAGCAGCTAACCAAACATTTTCACTCCATAGATCGAGTATTCCATTTAAGCTATCTGATGCTTCATTTAAAAAACATGAAATTGGCAAACCTCTTTTTGTTCCACCATTAGATAAAATTGGAGTTGCTGGCATAAACCATAAATTACTAATGTAGTTATAAATTCTTTGAGCATGTAAATTGTCATCTGCGTATGAACTTGCAACACGTGCAAATAAATCTTGATAAGATTCGTTGTGACCTAAATACCTATCTTTTAAAGTTGCTTTACCAAAATCAGTTAATTTAGAATCTCTTGATCTGTCGATCTTGATAATAATTCCTTTTTCGTTCTGAAATAATTCTGTTTCATTGCTTAATGAAAATAAATCTGGTCTTTTTTCTTTTGCTAATTCACTATTATCTGGGCTATATTCGGAGACAGCTTTCTTAAGTGCCTGTGATAGTATTTTATTCATAAATTTTAATTTTTTTAGTTATTTTACATAAAACAACTATATGTTGTATGTAATAAGTATTGATACACTATATAAATCTTTATTCAAGAGAACATTTATAGAACATATTGAAAAAAAATCAATAAAAAAATTAAAATAAATGTAAGAAACATAAGTAATGATAACAAAATTAAAAATTGATCCATACGGCTTTAGAGAGTATGACGCGAGATGGTTGTATGAGAAAGACATAAACCAACTAGGAATAGAGAATCTAGGCAAAGGTTTGGGTACTCAAATTATAAAACATACAAAAAAAAGTAATCCAAGAGTAATTGTGGGTCACGATTACAGATCTTACAGTGAAGAAATAAAAACTGCTCTTAAAAAAGGACTACTTTCAACAGGATGTAAAATTGAAGACATAGGTTTATCATTATCCCCTACTGTTTATTTTGCACAATTTAATTTAAACGCAGATGCAGTTGCAATGGTTACTGCAAGTCATAATGAAAATGGTTGGACAGGCGTTAAGATGGGGATCAAAAAAGGTTTAACTCATGCGCCAGAAGAGATGAAAGAGTTAAAAGAAATCACTTTAAATCAAAATTTTATTAAAGGCAAAGGAAGTGAAAAACAAATTGATGGTTTTCAACAAATTTATAAAGATGATCTAATAAACAAAAACAAAATTAAAAAAAAAATTAAAGCTGTTGTTGCATGTGGAAATGGAACTGCTGGAATATTTGCTCCTGAAATTTTAAGAGGTATTGGTTGTGAGGTTATAGAATTAGATTGCAATTTAGACTGGACTTTTCCAAAGTATAATCCAAATCCAGAAGATCTTGAGATGTTGCATGCAATAGCAAAAGCAGTAAAAGATAATAACGCAGATATTGGCTTTGGCTTTGATGGTGATGGAGATCGTGTGGGTGTAATTGATAATACTGGTGATGAAATATTTTCAGATAAAATTGGTTTATTGATTGCAAGAAATTTATCTTCTACTCATAAAGGTTCTAAGTTCGTAGTTGATGTTAAGTCAACTGGATTGTACTCAAAAGATAAAGTTTTATTAGAAAATAACTGTGAAACTATTTATTGGAAAACAGGTCACTCACATATTAAAAGAAAAGTTAATACTGAAAAAGCTTTAGCAGGATTTGAAAAGAGTGGTCACTTCTTTTTTAATCAACCTTTAGGATTTGGTTATGATGATGGAATTAATTCAGCAATTCATGTGTGCCATCTATTAGATAATCAAAATAAAACCATGAATGAAATTATAAATGAATTACCTAATACTTTTCAAACTCCAACAATGGCTCCTTTTTGTAAAGATGAAGAAAAATATCAAGTTGTTGAAGATTTAGTAAAACAAGTAAATGATATTAAAGATGCTAAAAATAAAATTGATGATCAAGAAATAACAGAAGTGTTAACCGTGAACGGAATTAGATTTTCTTTTAAGGATGGTTCATGGGGATTAATTAGAGCATCATCAAACAAGCCTTCTTTAGTTATTGTAACCGAAAGCCCAACATCAGATGAGCGAAAGAAAAAGATCTTTGATTTTATTGATGATTTGCTTAAAAAAACTGGAAAAGTTGGTGAATACGATCAAAAAATATAAATTCTTACTAGTATTCATCGTACTTATTAGTTCAAAAAGTCACGCTTTAAAGCCTAAATATGAAAAGTAATTGTTTATAGGATGTTATGGGAGTTCTAAACAATATCTTGGTCCAGATGGAGCAAAAGTTTACTCCACTTGTACAATTGATAAGTTAAGTAAAATATTTTCATATGAGCAGATAGATCAAATTTTTAAAATGAAACCTGAAGAAATAGTGAAGGCTACCGAGTTTGCAACAATTGCTTGTGAGAATAATAAATAAAGCTTTTCAAAAAACTAATAATTTATTTTTTGGAGTGTTGGTTAACTAAATAACTCTACTTATTTGATAATCCAAAAAATAATATTTATTATATAAACCAGAATACTATAGAACATAAACATTAGGATTTTTTCTTTTCCTGTTTTCTCGGTCCAATTCAATTTAAATAATACAGTGGGTTTGGCTACTAATAAAATAACACCAATTACAATTACAAGTATTGATAAAATTATAAATACATTCATAAATTTTTATTTGAATTATATTGCAAAAAAACTAGAACTATAATTCCTAAAACTTTTTCATTTAACACATTTGCCTATTGAGCCTAAGTTACATTTCGCTCCATCTATCCAAATTGCATTATTTAAATTTGCTCCTTCAAAATTTGAATTTAGAATATTTGCACCAGTCAAATCTGCCTCAAAAAGATTACTATTACTAAAATTTGTTTCAATTAATGATGATCCTTTAAAATTTACTCTTGTTAAATTAGCACTTGAAAAATTAGCTTTCTCAAAAATACCTCCTTCAAGATTTGCCTCATATAAATTAGTTCTAATAAATGAAGATTCTACAAAATTACCATTAGCCAATGTAGAATTCATCATTACTCCTTTATCAAAAGTAACTTTTATAAAGCTAATAAAAGATAGATTAGAGTTTGGAATATAGGCTCTACTTAGATCTTGACCTTCGGAAAATTGACAATTTGAGTAGTCAACACCATCTGTTGGAGCATCATCGCAACCAGCATTAACCCCACTAGAAATCATAAAGCTTAAAATTAAAATAGAAAAAATCTTTTTCATGATGACCCACCCTAACATAAAATTATAGAGCCTAGATAGATATTTATTTTGTTGAAAATAAGGGTTATAGAAGCATGGCCAGCTGATATTTGCTAACAAAAGTGTTTTTCAATAAAGAGTTTTTAGTCTTAAATTAGAATTTATATGTTTTTTTAATTAAATTTCTCAAGTTTTTATCAGGAATTATAGATGACAAGTCTCCTAATCTATATCAATACTGCTGATAGATATCTTTCTATCCATTAGCTTAGATGAGATAGAAATGATTATTTGAGATATTATAATTTTGTTAAAAATCAAAATAGTTAAAATTACAACAAAAGCTTCAATTAACTTTTTCATTAATGACAATCTTCATTAAGCTTTGTCCAATACCCATAAACACAACGTGTGCCACGTCTTGAGCAATCATAAGTATCATGCAGAACACCATCTTTAACAACAGTTATATGTTTTGAACAAGATACAATTATAGTTCCACCTGGAAGTTCATTTTTTTTTAAATGAACTTTACACCCTTGTCCAATAAACATCGTCGGTGTCCAGTTCCAACCTAGTTTTTCAAGGTATTTTTTAACTACAACTCGGTGAGTACCTAATCTTGGACTATCATTTTTTTGTTTTAGACTTTTTGCAAGTCTAGTTCGCGATGTAATTCTAAACTTCTCATTTGCTTTATAAAGATCATCATAGATTTTTTGATAAGGAAGGTTTGTTACAATTGCAATGGATCTAACCACACAATCTCCAGCTTTTCCCTTGTAGCCCGCTACAGCTCTACCTCCGTCATTAATTTGTAACTCTAAATTGCTGCTTGAAAATAATCTTTTAAAAAAATTCACGATTTAGTTTTGTGATCTAATATCTCTATCATGCACTGTGTTGCATATTCTCGCCATTCACTAGCTGATTTATCTTTAAGACTGTTAAGATGTTGTTTATTACTATCAATATTTTCTTGATGTTTAGCTTTGTCAGTTTCTTCTAAGTTTTTTTCCATATTGATTAAGTTAGTTTCCATGGCATTAATCCAACTATTTCCAAGTTCAACACATTTTTGATCATTTTTTTCATCACAAATTTGTTGAAAGAAGTTGAAAATAATATCATCTACTTTTATCTCTTTACTCATCTTATCTACCAAAAATACCTAATTTAACATCATATTCAACTGCAATTCCAAAAGAAGGATTAAATGATGAGAGTGTTGTTTTGATCAAAACTTCCTTAAAATTTTAATTATTTATGAATCATCTCGATAATAGTTAATTAAAACAAGCAGTAGATAAAGTCTAGTTTCAATTATTACGTGTTAACGAAATAAGAGAGAATCAGATAAACAATTATTAAGAGGTAGTGGAGGGAGACTAAAACTACCTCTGTCTTCTCTCTCTCTTAAAAAACTTTTTAATTTTTGTAATTGTTTTATCTAATAAAATTTTTGAATATGGTTTTCCCTTAACAACCCAAACTGACAAAGGCCATGTACTATCTTTAGTGGATCTAGCAATAATATGGACATGTAATTGAGGAACAATGTTACCAATTTTTTCAACATTAAGTTTTTTTGTTTTAAATATTTTTTTCATCAACTTGCTACAATAAACAATTTCTTTCATTAGTAACATTTGATCTTTAGGTTTAAGCTCTGAGATGTCCGTTATATTTTTTTGATTAGGAATTAAAATAATCCAAGGGAATTTAACATTATCAATCAAACGAACACTACATAAGTTTAACTCTGTTATGAGGTGAGAATCTTTTAAAAAACGTTTGTTTACTTTATTTGCCATTATTAAAGTTTAAAATATTCATAAAAAAATTTTACAGCAATGATAAGTAAAAAAATTCCAAAATATTTACTAATTTTATTTTTATCAATTGCATGAACTGTTCTTGCACCAATTCTTGCCATAAATGTTGTGATCGGTATAAAAATTAAAAATGCTGGAACATTTAAAAAACCTATACTTAATGGAATGTTTGTCTTTAAATAACTACCTGTAATTAAAAATCCAAGAGCACCAAATAATGCTATTAAAAAACCAATTGCAGCAGCACTACCAATTGCTCTATTAATTGAGTACCCGAAGAATTTCAATATAGGTACATTCATTATAGCTCCTCCAATACCCATAGGTGCTGAGATAAAGCCTACTAAAAATCCTAAGATAATTTTTAAATGCAATTTAATCTTAAGGGTAATGCTTTTATCTTTCTCTTTTAACAATAATAAATAAATACTTAGTAAAAATATAATGATTGCAAAAAAAAGAACTAATGTTTTTGTTTTAAGGGTAGCTGCAAAAAGTGTTCCAAAGATAACTCCTAGCACTACAAATATTCCATAACCTTTAACAATATCAAAGTCTACTGCTTTAAATTTGTGATGAGTTAGAACGGACACTATTGAAGTTGGGATTATGATTGCAAATGAAGTTCCAACTGCTAAGTGCATCACATATTCTTGATCAATGCCAAGTGAATTAAATATATAAAATAAAAAAGGTACTGTAATTAAACCTCCTCCTATTCCAAATAGCCCTGCAACAAATCCAACTGGTATTGCTGTTAAAGCCATTAATAGACTGAAATAAATGTATTCGTTAGATAATAGATAGCTAAGCAGACTGACCTACTGAGGTATCAACATTGTTAAATTTAATTTTATCCATAATGTGATCGATTTTTTTAACATCAGCATCACGAACACACATATTTTCACTTAAGTATCTTTTCCAAAAACTAGAGCCTGTTTGACCATGAAATAAGCCAAGTGTGTGTCTCATAATCTGATTTAATCGTGTACCTTTTTTAATTTCGTCTCTTACATAAGGCAACAGCTGTTCAATTACTTCCTGTCTACTTGGGACATTTTCATTATTAAATATTTCTCTTTCAATATCGGCTAATAAATAAGGAGTATGATAAGCGGCTCGTCCAATCATTACACCATCTACTTCTTTTAAATGATCTTTCATTTGGTTTGTTGTGGTAATTCCACCATTGATAATAATTTCTTCATTAGGAAAGTCTTTTTTTAAACGATAAACAAAATCATATTTCAAAGGTGGAATATTTAAATTTTGTTTTGGGGTAAATTTTCCAAGAATAGCTTTTCTTGCATGAATGATAAACGTTTTAACACCTGTACTTTTTAATGTTGAAATAAAATGATATAAATTTTCATAGTCTTCAGTATCATCGTAACCAATCCTAGTTTTAATTGTAACCGGCAATTTTGTAACTGATTGCATTTTACTCAAACAATCTGCAACTAAATTTGGCTCTTTTATTAAACACGCACCAAATTTATTTTTTGCAACTTTTTTTGAAGGACAGCCTAAATTTAAATTAATTTCGTCGTATCCAAAGTCTTCACCTGCTCTTGTAGCTTCCGCTAATAGGGTTGGAGAAGATCCACCAATTTGTAGTGCAATCGGTTTTTCATTAATATTGAATTCTAATAATTTTTTTTTATCTCCTCTATTGATTGCTTCATCAACAATCATTTCAGTATACAGAAGTGTGTTTTTACTAATTAATCTTAAAAAAAATCTCTCATGACGATCGGTGCAATCCATCATAGGAGCAACGGATACTTTCCTATTCATGATTAACTTTTATATTATTTTTTTAGTTATTTGTAGTGTCTGAATCTTCAGGATTTACTTCAGTAGTTTCAGCTTCAGCTATTTGGTCTAAAGAGATCTCAGTTTCTTCAGAAGCAACCTCTAACTCTGGATTGACTTCTACTTCAGGTTCTGCTTTTGCAGTTAATTCCTCTAAATCTTTTAGTGATACATGATTTTTTTCTGGAACTTTTCTAGCTCTTTTTGATGGCAAAATAGGTGTTCCACTTTTAGAAATCTCACCTTTATACATGCTTGCAAAATCATCACCCTCAACTTCATCGTCCTCAAAACCATCATCAACTTGTTCAACATGTTTTCTAAGTTTATGAATTGCACTTTCTGTTAAGTCTGAAACTTTAATAGTTTCTTCAGCAATTTCTCTTAATGAAATAACTGTGTTTTTATCATTATCTCTATCAAGAGTTGGTTCTAATCCTGAATTTAATTGAACTGCTCTTTCTTTAGCAACCAATACTAATTCATAAGGACTTTCTACTTTATCGATACAATCTTCTACAGTTACTCTTGCCATGGGCGATTATTTATACCTGAGCCTTTAAAAAAGCAAGTTTTTTCTAAATTATTATTGGATTTAATTTTTTTCTTACTAAAAAAAGTGAGATTAATGAAATGAATATATAAATACCTGACACAATTGCTATATCCTCTACTGTAAAACCTATATCTATTAAAATTCCAAATAAAGCAGTACCAAAAGCAGTAGCAAAAACCATTAGAGCGGTTGTGAGTGCTTTTATTGAACCAAGATATTTTACACCATATAATTCAGCCCAAGTAGAAGATCCTAATATATTCGCAAATCCATTAGAAATTCCAACTAATCCTAAAAATACAAATGCTGTAATTGGAGTATCAAAAAAGAACAAAACAATCACTGACAGTAAAAGTGGAATATTCATATAAATTAATAATTTTCTACTTGTAAATTTATCTATTAAAAATCCAGATAAAAATAAAGTAAGTACTGAAAGAATTGAATACGACATAAATGATTGAGCAATTACATAAGGTCCCCAACCTTTTGAAGCTTGAACAAAAGATTGAAAGACAACAAAGCCAGTAAATATCCATGGCATCGCAAGCATATTTAGACTAATTATATAAAATCTATAATCTTTAATTACCTCTACTCTCTTCCACTGTTTAATATTTATTTCTTTTATATTTTCATCTCTGACTTCTCTCGAATCTAAATTTAAATTTTTAATTAATAGAAAAGAGGTAATTGGTAAAAAAAACAAAACTACAATTGAAAAAATTAGCCAAAGATTTTGCCAATCTATAATCGTTAATAAGTAAACCATCAAAACTGGTAGAATAAATTCTGCGGATGAAAGTCCAAACCAACTTACACTTAAAGCTCTACCTCTTGATTTCGTAAAAAATCTAGAAATAGTTGTTGAAGCTGTGTGAGACATCATTCCTTGACCAGAAAACCTCATTAGAAATATTGCAATAAAAAGTAAAAAGACTGATGAGACTTTAGAAAAGAAAAAACATGAAAAAGATAAAAGAATTGTAACAAAAAAAGCAAATTTAAAAATATTTACATCATCTATTTTCTTTCCAACCCAGATTAATAAAAGACTACTACACAAAGTTGCGGATGCATAAATTGAGCCAAATTGTCCATGGGTAATAGATAGTGCGTCTCTAATACTAGAATTAAACAGTCCTAAAAAATAACTCTGTCCAAAGCTAGAAAAAAATGTAAAAATAAATCCAAATAGAATTACTTTAAACTTCAAACTATTTAACATAGGAAATAAAAATTATGTCTTGTAATGTTGCTTTCATAGGTCTTGGTGTCATGGGTTATCCAATGGCTGGTTATATATCAAAAGCTGGTCACAATGTAACTGTTTATAATAGAAC
>Ga0209403_10008076_pt1 | contig 10214 bp, 14 predicted proteins | sample ArcticOcean_MG_C_8_FD_187440 | JGI IMG/M metagenome (GOLD analysis project Ga0209403, IMG submission 187440) | Marine microbial communities from western Arctic Ocean - ArcticOcean_MG_CB11_86 (SPAdes) (version 2) | ecosystem: Environmental > Aquatic > Marine > Oceanic | place: Arctic Ocean...
CTAGTTCTAACAGCTCAGGGTAGTTTTTAAATTTAGTCAATAACGCTTGTTGAGCAGTTAAATTAAGATGCGTTAATTCTGTGTTTCCAGTTGCCCGCTGAAATATTAAATTAACAGGGTCGCCAAATCGATTAGTATCTAAGTATTGTTTTTTCCAATCAACCAGTTGATTTAGATAATAAATGTTTAATGCTCCCCACGTACAATTAATATTAAACATACCATTATGCGGCATGTTTGTTTTATACCATTCTATATTTTCTATCACGTCGTCCCACTTAGCATTGGTACGTTGATAGTTAAAGCGTTCACCTATATCATCTATACTAAAATATACCTCAACCAATTTACATTGCTCCCATAACTCTAACACTTCCTGGCTAGGACGAACAGTCCCGTTAACATTATACGTTAGTCTGATTTGACTTTTATCATCTATGCTCTTAAGTAAGTTTATATGAGCATCACTTAGTAAAGGTTCTCCTCCACCGTGCATGTGAATAAATGTTAAGTCACGCAATGCTGATAGATTATCAATTGGTATTTGCTCGTGTTTTTTGTAACTAAAGTCCTTGGCTGTTGGATACAATTTAATCCAATCACTGTTCCAACTTGAACTATTTTGAGAATTACATATAACACACTTTAAGTTGCAAACATTGCCTAGTGCATAATCTAGTCCTGTTAGCTTAGTTAGATCAGTATCTTTGTGAAAGTCTTCGTAGTTACTTTTAGTATTCAATCGTCGACTAACTAATCCGTGTTCTTCTTCTTTATAACATCCTGCACATCCTCTTAGAGGCTGATCATTTTCTACTGCTTGTTGTGTTGCACGACGCTGAGGAGAATTGATAGCACCGTGAATGTCTAACGCATCTTTACTTGTCATAATAGGATCGTCTTGCCAAAAACTGCAAGGCTCGTATCTTATCTCACCGTTGTGTGATCTAACTGAAATATTTTTGTAAAGTTCATAACAGAAATATTTTTTATCTGATAGTTTCATTATATTAATCTACTACTCCAATAATCACTTTCCCGGAGCCAATCATAGTAGCGTTCGAAGCCTTCTTCAATGTCAATTTTAGGATCATAGTTAAAATCTTTCTTTGCTTTTGATATATTTAATTGTCCTCGACTAGGAAAATTGGTGTCGGGTTTATTATATTGATAAAAATTTGCGTTTTCATTTGTTATATATGCTCCATCACCAATAGTCTTAATAGCAAGTTGTGCCGCTTTTTCTATGGTACATGTTTTTCTAGATGATCTTGTAATATTATAAGTTTTATTTTGTGCATTTTCGCTCGTTGTTGCTAAAGCTATTCCTTTAGCTGTATCAGAAACATGAGTAAAGTCTAAAATTTCTTTTGGACCATTGAGTTGAAGTGTTTCTCCCCTCATCGCTTCTATGATAAATTTGCTTACCACTCTATCATTAACATCATGTTCCCCATAAACTGCTGATGGCCTGATAATAACGTGGTCAAAATGTCCCTGCCGTGTATAATCTTCCACCATTTTTTCACCGGCATATTTTAGAATGCCATATTGACCAATTGGTTTGCATAAGGCTGACTCTTTTACGTTATTTTTAAAGTTCCCATATACCATTGAACTTGAAATGTACACAAATTTTTTCAAGTTCACACGAGTACTGGCCTCTAATAATGTAATTAATCCGTTCATCATTACATCAGAACCAACTATTGGATTTCTTAGAACTACTTTTTGTCTTGGAAAACTTGCCAGGTGTATTACACAGTCAGGTTTGAAGTCTTCAAATAGTTTTATTATGTGTAAAGTGTCACGAATATCTAGATAATAAATTTTTGAACCAATTCGTTCTATGCGTTCTTTCATTAAGAAAGCAATTTCCATCGTAGGTATGAAGCCATAATTAGTTTTTGAATCTACAATAATGCATTCATGACCCATTCTTTCTAAATCACGAACAACATTATGTCCAATAAAACCTAACCCACCAGTAACTAATACTTTCATTCGAAGCGATTAAGAACCTCAACGAATGTTATATCATCAGTATCTGTTGATCGATAGGATTCATATGATATTTCAAATTGATCATTCCAAGATTTCCCACCGTTTATACATTCCCATAGTTGTTTTTCTTTTAATTGCAAATCTGCACTTCTCATAGATATAAGAAGTACAATAACTGCTAAAAGAAATATTATAGTAATGTTTTCCCATGTAGCATTTTTTATGACATATTTATTCATGTTTCTTTATCCCGATTGTAAGATTCAAGCACATCTGGATAAGTTAAGGGCATGTTAAAAGCCGCTGACAGAGTAGCCTCTCTTGCATGTTCTGCATTTGGATATCCATATGGATCATCGTCGAGCCATTCTGCACCAAATTCTGTTCCTTCGTGTTGAAATCTTAGAATGTAATCCATCATTTGTTGTTTAGTTAAGAACCCAGTAACAGAGAAATTTTTAAACCACAATCTTAAAACATCATTTTCTTTTATTTTTGTTTTAATATTGTTTTCAGTACACCAATTACCTATTTCAGTTTCATTGAATCTTATTTTAAGATAATCATCAAGTCGTCCATGTCGCATGAATCCTTGAGTATCAAAGAACCTACTGTTGGATTCTTCGTTGTAATCAATACGGCCTGCTAAAAAAGTCACTGCATATAGATTTAAATTAGACCGCCATATCGGCTTTGATGCTCGGTTGTGGGTGATAACCATTTAGCTTAATATCCTCCATCTTATATTTACTTAGTTTCGTTACATCAGGGTTTAGCCAAAGTTCAGGAAGTTTACCTGGTTTTCTTTGTAGTTGTTCTTTCACCTGATTTTGATGATTTAAGTAGATATGAACATCACCAAAGGATATTATTAATTCACCTGGTTTTAAGTTAACACGTTTTGCTAACATGTGAATCAATAAGGAATAGGATGCTATATTAAAGGGGAGCCCTAGGCAGGAATCACACGATCTCATATACATATTGCAATTAAGTTCACCGTTTGAAGTTACAAAGAATTGCATAAAGCAGTGGCAAGGAGGTAAACATGCTGAGAGATTTACATCAGTAGGATTCCATGCTGTGATAATATGTCTTCTGCTAAATGGATTTTGTTGTAAATTAATTATTAAAGTTTTTAATTGATCAACTTTATCGTTATCCCAATGACGCCACTGCATTCCATATATTAAGCCTGCATCATTTGGAAAGTCTCTACGTTTTTTCCAGAATTTACTGTTTATATTTGCTGACCAGATTGTATTTTTAGTATGGTCATATTCACCATATAATAATTTGTTGAGATCTCGTTCATCTCTACTGCCCATAATAAACCATAGAAGTTCTGATTTTACAGCTTCAAATGCTAGTTTTTTAGTTGTAACTGCTGGGAAACCATCATTAAGATTGAAGCGTGTCTGATATCCGAAGATGCTACGAGTGCCCACGCCAGTACGATCTTTTCTTAGTTCACCGTTATCTAATATGTGTTGTAATAGATCTAAATATTGTTTCATATTCTGTTTGGAAAATAATCTTGTAATTTTCCTTCTCTATTTAAATCCTGTGTAATGCAATGTATTCCACCATCCCAAAAATATCTATGGCGAAAATTACAAACATGTGGTGTTATGCCATAACGTTTAAATGCCTCAAATACTTTATCATTTTCGTTATTACAAATAACATTATGTTCATCAATTACTAATATATTAACATCGAATACAGTTTCTTCAACATACCCAACCCAATGATTTATCCAGCCTTCAACAAAGTCAATAAATTCATCATTAAATTCTTCACCTGGAACCCACCATTTACCTTTATTTTTTTCTTTAAGCTGGAGAAACTGACTTACTTTTGGGTCGAACCAACTTTGTTCTGGTAACTCAATAACTTCCCAGCCTGGGAAAGTTTTATTATAATCTTGAATATCTTTAATAGTTAAAATTAACCCAGGTACTACAGGACAAAAACAACCATCGGTGTGTCCCCAAGTTTCAATTATATGATTTCTATAATCTGGAAATTCTGCATCTAATATTTTTTGATCGTTTTTTAAGTTTTCTAAAGAATAATCAGCAGGTGTATTTTCAGTGGTGCCATGATATAAGTCTTTACCTATTCTAGATATACTTGCACTATTAAAAGCATACACTCCTTTATTTGCAATACCAGAAAAATTATATATAATTTCATTGCCGGCAGTTTTGATCATTTTTAATATATCCGTATAAGAATTATATCTCCTTTTTTCTAAATCTATTTTATGTACATTATGTACATTATGAAGTTCATCTTTTATCCATGTTGGTAAATCGTTAATATTATCAGGTGGTGTTATTGGCCAATCGTTTCCTCGAATATTATTCCAGCATGTTGTAAAACCTTCATTTATATGATTTGCAATATAAAAAGTTTCACCAACCATAATAGCGACATCTCTAGGACACATCACAATTGGTGCTTGGTATTGTTTTTTACTTGTATCAAAGTAAAATCCAGCATCTTCTGCTACAGTAGTTCTGACAACCTCAACATTAAATTGTTTGAGTATTGTTATTAGGCTTTGATAGTCTTCTTCGGTTTCAATAGCAATTCGTTCCATTATATTACGTACTTTTGAATTATCTATGAAGCTGTAAAATTCAGGAGGATAGGAGCGTCCAACTGCACAAACTTTTAGTGGGTCCCAATGTTGATAAACTGAATACATATATTATTCTTTCTTTGGCGAGTGCCGATGTAAAATTTTATATGTATGATCTGGAAATTCTTGTTCTTCGATTATTTTAAAGCCGTTATTAATTTGTTCTATATTAATAAATGTATCACATTCATATGTTTTTGGTAGTATAGTTAGATGTAATTCTTTTATGTGATAGTACATTTCTAGAAATATTTGAGCACCACCAACGCACCAAGTTTGTCCGTTATCCCAAATATGCTTACCTAAGAATAGTAACTTCCATGGTATTATATTATGTTCGTATTGAGCAGTAAGATTATTAATTTCTAAAGGTGTATTGATAGGTCTAAGTAAACCACCGGAACCAGTTGCTGAGGGGGTATTTGTGATTACAATGTTTTTACAATTAGGAAGTGGCTTGGGCATGTCGGGACTGTCCCAAGTTTTTCGCCCCATAATAACAGTACAATTTTTTATAAGTTTTCTAAATCTTTCATGGTCACCTTTCGGTGCTGGCCAAGGTAATGTACCGTTGAGACCAATGCCTCCTTCAGGGTCGCATGCTAAGATAGCTTTCATTCTAGTTTACTTAATATTTCATCTGTACTCGGTTGTATCAATTCAGCGACTTTTTCAACGTCTACAAAAAAATCAACGTCTTGAATTTCACCGTCATATTGTTGTAGCTTATTGTTCAGTGCGGATTCTAATTGATGAACGTCCAGTCCTTTCTTACTCAATATACTCATGTTGAAATATCTACGCCGACCATTTGTTAGTCTAATTACAACACGTTTAATACATTCAATTGGTATATCTTTCTTATCAACGCCTTCTATTAATTTTTCCCACTTTAATAAAAAATCGCCACTAAGCCTGGGCACTAGCTTTGCCCGCTTTCGTTGTTTTTTTAGCGGTACGCTTCGGAGTTAAATCCTTGGCTTCTTTTTCAAGTCTTTTTGCCTCACTGGTTAGTGTTTTTGCTTGCTCGTTCATCTCAGACGCTTGGCGTTTTAAATCTTTAGCTAGATCTACATCACTTAATGCACTAGTATCTGCAACAGGAGCAATATCACTAGCCGTAGTTCGTGCCTGTAATCCAGCCGATGCATCAACTTCTGCCATTTTTGTTTTAGCTTCTTCACCTTGTTCCATTTGATTAATCAATTTGTTTAATTCATCTAAACGTATGTGACTATTTTTTGAAGCTTCAATAATGATTTGACTTGTGGCTGCTTTCTTTAGCCATTTTTCATCATGTAATGCTACTAATGCGTTTCTTCCATCTGTTAAAATAGAACGATTTAATGCATCAGCAAAAATATGTTCTTGTTGACCCTTTGGGCTTTCAAGTACAGACATAATGTCATCGTGAATTTGACTTGGTATATTATCAGAATAAACTACCAACGCCATGTGTGCTTCGCCTGGAACTTCTCTAAAAACAACCACAACTTTTTGGTTATTATGTCTACCGACGTGTTTTATCATTTGCTTTCTCCGTTTGATTCTTCTGCTAAAGCGGCTTTATTAATTTCGTCAAACTTTTTAGCCTCAGCTTTAGCTTCTTTACTCTTTGGTTCCGGTGCTGGTTCTGTAGCAGTTTCAGGAAAAGGAGGAATGTCTGGTTGTGCAACAGGAGCCGGCATAGGTTGTTGGGGTACTATTACTGAGGATAAGAAGCTATGTAATTTCTTATACACACTACCAACGGTTTCTAATTCGTCAGCTTGAAAAGCACCACGCTTAGTACAAACTTCTACGCAGTTACGCAATACTACTAAGTCTTGAATTGTTAATTGATCAGGAAGAATTTCCTGAGAACCTGCAGGAACTTCTTCTACTTCTGTTTCTTTTGCACTACTTTCTTCTGCCATTTTGAACTCCTATATAGGTATTAAATATATTTACTATAGATATTTACTATCTAAAGACGTATACTAGGAATTTTTAACCGAAATAACTACTAAGAATCGTACAGAACAAATTGTCCGAATGGGGGATTTGGGTTTTGATCACCGTGTATTACCCATAAAGTGTCCGCATAAAGTGGGTCGCCCCAGCTATTCCATGGGTATCCATCAGTGAAAACTACTAATTTTTCAGGTTCAATTAAGTTTTCTTTCATATGTTTAAAAATACATTCGAAGTCAGTACCACCGCCACCTTTAAGTTCATAATCACGAATTTCATCAAAATTATCATTAGTGAATATTTTATAGTTATAAACTTCAGTATCAAAACAAGCAAGGTGAACCTGAAATTGTTGAAATTCTTCCATGATGCCAATTGTTTCACCTAAAAAGTCTTTAGCCTGATCTGTTATTGATCCACTTAAATCCATATAAATTGCTACATGAATCATTTCATCATTTGTCATTCCTGGTAATACAGCGTCAAGGTCCCAACCTTTACGATTTGGTTTAATAAATGAATAATCATTTTTAATTAAAGATTGGATACTAGTGCGAATTAACTCACGCCAGTTCATTTTAGGTTCTGTAATATTTTGGATTATTCTTTTAACACCTTGTGGTAAGTCACCTGCTGTTGAATTTTTAACAGCCGTAACTAATGCTTCGCGAAGTTCGTCTTTAATTTCATTCTTTTCTTTTTCACTAAGTTTAGGTCTTCCTGAAGTACCCTTTCCTGACTCCTTGTCACCATCACCTTCTTTAATTGCTGTACCGGTACTTTGCTCATGTTCAAGATGTTCATCTAATAATTGTTCAAGTAATTCACCAATGTCAATTTTCTCGGCATTATCATATAAGTTTTGATAAACTTTTTCATAACTCCAACCATAATATTTTGATTCATAAAGACAAGGAACTGTAGTAATCATTTTACCAATTTTATGTTTAATTAAATCACCATTTACACAATAGTCAGCGGCAATATTTGATAATTGAGCTTCGTGATTATTATCTACACGTCTACCAATATGCTCATAAATGCAATGGAGTACTTCGTGCCCAAACAAAAATTCACATTCTTTCTCATCTGCTAACATCATTATAAAACGAGAATTGTAGTAAAATTTTCTACCATCAGTAGCCGCGGTAGGACACCATTCGTCAGCATTGGTTAATTTTAATCTAGTAGCAAGATTACCAAAGAAGGGTTGTTTAAGTAATAATCCAATTCTAGCAGTGATTAGACGTTCACGTGCTTCGGCATCTATTATAGGATCAGTTGGACCTATTATATTTGCAAATTGTTTTTCTAAGTCTTTGTTTAAAGTATCCGACATTTTGGGCCTAATTTTTAAGTTTCTATACTACTATTATAGGCGAAATTTACCAAAATGTCAACCTCTAATTATTGGACTATTTGGTTGACCCCACCTAAAGGATAAGTTCTACGCTGGCTCTTAATGGTGACAATTTCACCCTCAGAAATAGGTCGCCCATATACAATAATTCCAGGATGGATCCAGGCATTTTCTGCTACATGGCTATTTCGGTAGTTACCTGCGTACACAGAAAAAGGACCAAAATAAACGTCGTTTCCTATAGTACAACCCCAGGCTCCAACACGTCTATTAAAGAAGCAATTTGACCCAATTTTAACATCATGTGCAACGGCACAATGAGCATACATTTGAGTATGCTTACCTATAGTTACTCTAGTTTCAAGTGATACCATTGGACCTATATAACAACCGCCATCTATTTGAACATTAGAATGAATAACAGAACTTGGGTCTATAATATTAGCTAGTGGTAATTCATATTCTTCAACTAATTGTATCAGTCGTTTCCGCTTCTGATTATCTCTTTCGGTGATATCGCCATTTAATAAACTAGGATCCCAGTTTGTAGCAACAAAGAAGTTATATTTTTCTCGTAATTCAAGCAGGTGTTCGATGTCTTGTTCAGTACCAATTACATTTATATCATCGACTTGATCAGTATTTAACCAGTAGTCGTTATCTAATATTCCAATGATTTTTTGTCCACTACGTTTGCAACAGTCATCCCACATACTCATAATACTACAACTGCCTAAAAAAACTATTGGTTTATTATTATCTTGCATCAGGAGTTTAATTTGTTCTCAAGGATTTGAATTTCATCCTTTAATTTTAATTTTCTTTTTTTCATATTCGCAATTTCTAATTCAGGTTTACCCATCTTTTCTGATATTACTATCTGATCATGTAAACTTCTATGACGTGATTTAGCCATATTTATTTTCTTTATTAAGTTGTCCATAGTGTTACTCCTTTTTAGAATTTAGCGATATATTGAATAAGAATTTGTACGCAGAAATTAATTCATATTCATCTTTTTCTTTCGCGAAGTCAGTCCAGTTTGATCGTGCCCATACAAAATGTTTGTCGTAGCCCATCTCATATAATTGATCGCATAATTCGTGATGTTTTAATTGTATACCGTTTGGTAATGTAATAATTTGGTTTTGGTATGGATCTTTTTGAATAGTCATATAAAATATATATGCTATTTTGTTACTCGTTCGTGAAAAAGTATGCCATTTAAATGATCTAATTCATGTTGAAAACATACACTATGTAAACCTGAAAATTGAGTATCAATTTGATTACCTTCGTAATCAAAATATTTAACAACAATATTTTCGGGTCTTGTGATAGTTAAAATTTCATCAGGAAAACTTAAACACCCTTCTTCTATGGTTATAGTTTCTTCACTGCTACTAAGTATTTCTGGATTAAAACAATAATGTGGATCGCCGCCATTATCTAAATCCATTACAAAGAAACGATAACCTATACCACATTGTGGCGCCGCTAATCCTATGCCGTTTGATTCGAGCATAAATTTATGCATTTTATTCTGGAGTTTCTCATTCCAATGTGGTCGGTAACCATCAAATTGAAAAGTCAAGGCTCTTTCTGTTAAGATATAAGGGGATAATTTAATTTTATTAGGAACTAACATTGTAAATTTTCCACCAGCCTGATTTTTCTCGCCATAAGTTTTTACCATATACATTTAAAAAATGTTCTTCTCTAATAAGAACTTGCTTTTTATGATATTTATTATAGCCATTATTTTCTATTGCATAATTAATCCGGCCACGCCACTGTTCAGCTAGTTGGGTATCTGCTTTTATATTTGGTAATGAATTAAGTATTTCTAATGGTAAATTTTGAATGTCCCAGGAATTATTATTATTAATAGGCATTAAAGTGAATTCATAATCAAGCCCAGGACAACGTTCTTGTAAATGTTCATAAAAAGTATTCATTACATCACATTGATCAATGTTTGCTAGTTGCAAAACTATGTTTAGATTTACTGCCGGATTTGAGTCCCATGTAGCATCTGAGTCTATTTTATGAGTCCACAAATAGTCTATTATTTTATCACAATTCTTTTTTGTTGTTTGCCAATCGCCATGATATCTTATAACATCATATCTTGATCCTGTTGCATCAATGCTGAGACCTGCTTGGACTCTCAGAAATTTAACCGCTTGCTCCCAGAATTTTTCATTAAAAACAGATGCATTAGTTGTGACCTGCAAACTTATTTGT
>Ga0209403_10008077_pt1 | contig 10213 bp, 6 predicted proteins | sample ArcticOcean_MG_C_8_FD_187440 | JGI IMG/M metagenome (GOLD analysis project Ga0209403, IMG submission 187440) | Marine microbial communities from western Arctic Ocean - ArcticOcean_MG_CB11_86 (SPAdes) (version 2) | ecosystem: Environmental > Aquatic > Marine > Oceanic | place: Arctic Ocean...
TTTTGATGCGGATTACAGAAATTTTTCAAGTAGTACCCCAATTTTTCCTTGCAGTGGTTCTTGTCGCCTTATTTGGAGCAAGTGTACTCAATATAATTATTGCAATCGCATTGTTGACTTGGCCTATCATTGCCCGTCTCACTCGATCTGAGTTTCTTTCCTTGAAAACTAGTCAATATGTAGACGCAGCACGTTTAAGTGGTGCTAGCAACACTAGGCTCATCTTTAGTGAAATACTGCCTAATGCGATGGGCCCCGTGATCGTAAGCGCTACCCTCCTTGTGGGACGGGCGATGCTGACTGAAGCAGGCCTCAGCTTCCTGGGCTTAGGAGACCCCAGTAGTATCAGTCTAGGAGTGATGCTTTATCAATCCAGGCCTTTTGTTCAATTTGCTTGGTGGGCTGCTTTATTTCCGGGAATGATGATCTTTCTTGCCGTGTTAAGTACTAATCTGATTGGAGATGGAATGAACGACGTTATTAATCCCCATTTAAATGAGGGGAGATAGCCTGGATAATTAATAAGATCAGAATAAGATATCTCAATGAGAAGCCTGAAAAATTACTAAAAAATAGCAGGGATACTATTTTATCTAAACTTCATATTATAGGAGGGAAAAATGACATTTGAAGAGCGATTAACTAAAACATGTTGCGGATTGTGATGAGTTTTGTTCTAAAGAGGGAAAAATAAGAAAAGATCTCTTTGATGCTCTTTTTAAGGTTGTAAATAAAGAAGATATGATATACGAAGTGTGGGCTGTTCCAATTTTGGGAGGACACTCGCATCAAATTCGAGATGTGGAACTGTCGTTAATCAAACATTTTAGAACAGAAGTTAATATTGCTAATTTGCATCACAACTGGGTCTTCGCTTTAGAGACATTGCGAAAAGGGATTCAAAAAAAATTAGTGCAGCGTCTAGAAGTTTAGACTCCGCATTAGCCAGAGTATGTTTTAAATTGTTCCCATTATAACTTAAGTTACTGCATTAAATTGTTTTAGGAATGTGATTTGGAAGAACTAATAAACGTTGAAAATTTAAGTACGCATTACACCACATTAGGTGGGGTAGTTCGTGCAGTAGATAATGTGTCACTAAAAATTCATAAAGGCGAGGCAGTTGCTTTGGTTGGCGAATCTGGTTCTGGAAAAAGTACGATTGCATTCTCAATGATGCGTCTTATTTCCAGTCCGGGCCGAATAATAAACGGTAAAGTTGCCCTCAATGGCCGTGATATTTTGTCACTCAGCAAATCTGAAATGACACGGGTTCGTGGCGATGAGATGGGTATGATCTTTCAGGAGCCCCTGACATTTCTTAATCCGTTGATAAGGGTTGGAGAACAGATCGCTGAAGCAATCCGTATTCACCAAAAAGCTATTCCTTCGGAGGCAAAGGAAAAGGCGGTGGAGGCTTTAAGACTTGTTCAACTTCCAAATCCAGAGACGATTGCTAACTATTACCCACACCAGTTAAGTGGAGGGATGAGACAACGTGTGTTAATTGCAATTGCGATTTCTTGCCGCCCTCACCTATTAATTGCTGATGAACCCACCACTGCATTAGATGTAACAATCCAAGCTCAGATAATGCAATTGCTCCACAAATTGTGCAAAGAACTGGATACTGCCTTACTTTTGATCACTCATGACCTTGGTTTAGTAGCAGAGTATTGTGACCGAGTTTATGTCATGTATGCTGGACAGATTGTCGAGGAGGCGGACATATTCAAGCTCTTTAAATCACCAAAGCATCCTTATACTGCAGCTCTGTTGAGTTGTGCCCTAATGTTTGATCGACGAACAGAAGAATTTAAGACGATCAATGGGAGGCCTCCGGGTCGTGACCAGTTACCAACAGGATGCCGTTTTCACCCACGTTGTTCACAAGCCATATCTAGTTGTCAGTCCACAGTTCCATCTATGGTTAAGTTAGAAAATGGGGGTCAGGCCAGGTGCTTATTGTTTGAAGAGACAAAATGACAGAGCCTTTGTTAGAAGTAGAAGACTTAAAGGTCCATTTCCCTGTCGGTGATGAATGGCAAAAACGAGATCGACGAGTGGTTAAAGCAGTAGATGGTGTGAGTTTATCGCTACAACGAGGTGAGGTATTAGCTTTGGCTGGAGAAAGTGGGTGTGGTAAGACTACGCTCGGGAGATCAATTGTTGGGCTGGATAAACCAACAAAAGGTACGATCAAGTTCAAAGGTAAAGCAATCAACAAACTATCAACTGAGGAACGGAAGGTTTTTCGTCAAAAGATGCAGATGGTCTTTCAGGATCCATTTGACTCAATGAACCCTCGTAAGACCGCCTTTGAAATGATTGCTCAACCTCTATTGCTTAACAATATTGTATCCAAGACAGAACTTTTGTCGGAGGTCCTTAGACTATTTGAAATAGTAGGGCTTTCTCCCAGCAAGTCATACCTTAGCAGATCACGATACCATCTCAGTGGAGGAGAACGCCAACGACTCTCTCTTGCACGATCCATCTCTGTTAAACCAGAAATAATAGTAGCAGATGAACCCGTGTCGGCCCTAGATATCTCGATTCAGGGTCAGGTTTTAAGTTTGTTGCGGCAGCTACAAAAAGAGTTTCAAATTTCCTACATATTTATTTCGCATGACTTATCGGTTGTTCGCTCACTGGCCGATCGGGTCATAATTATGTATCTAGGTCAAGTAGTAGAGGAGGGGACTACTGAAGAAATTTTTAAATCCCCCAAGCACCCATATACCCTAGCATTGTTGGCAGCTCATCCGATTCCTGACCCTGTTCTGAGCCGAGCACGCCCTAGAATCGTTCTAACTGGAGATGTGCCCTCGCCTATAAATTTACCATCCGGTTGCCGGTTTCATATGCGTTGCCCAATCGCAGAATCAGTTTGCAGTGAAAAGCAACCGGCATTCATGAAGTTCGGTAAAAGTCACAGTGTAGCTTGTCATTTTGCTGATCAGATAGATAGTAAGAAGGATAATTTAACTTAAAGTTAATCCAAATTTATTACCTTAACTTTAATAAAGTTGCACAGTCAGATCTTATCGATACTATTCTACAAAATAAATTAAAATTTTTTCTAAAAAAGAGAAGACTCATTGAGTCAATGAGTCTTAGCAACAATAGCTTCTCAGCAAAGACTTTTTACAAAACTGATGAAGATTCAGAAGGAATTTTGAGAAGAAAATTATGCCAATTGTTTTTGTATTATCTCTCATGTTGAATAAATTCTTATTATTTCATAAGCAATGTATTTCATATAAATAGAAATATTTTACTGAGGAGATGATTATAAATTCACTCTTTTAAGTTTATTTTAGGAATTAAATAATAAAGATTTCGAATTTGTATTTTCCCTTATTAATTTTTAAAAAAATGAGTATTCATGCCAACCAAAACTAATGTTGCTGTCCTTGGTATAAATCCTGGGCCTTTGAAGATCATGGAACTCGAACTACCTGATCCGGCACCTCATCAGGTGGTCATAAAACAATTTGCAAGCGGTATCTGTCACAGCCAATTGCATCAAATGCATAATCCTCGTAAGACTTCCCGGGTCTTAGGACATGAATCAACAGGGATGGTGGTTGCGCTGGGTAGTGAAGTTAAGCATGTAAAAGAAGGAGATATGGTGATAGTGACCTGGCTTCCAAGAAATAAGACGCAAATTCATCGTAAAGTGGAATGGTCTTCGGTACAATTGCCTGATGGCAGTTTCGCTACTTCAAGTAATATATTTACCTGGGCGGATAACACCATTGTTGATGAACAGTATGTTGTCAAAGTACCTCCTCATACTAATCATGATGTGACTTCTATTATCGGGTGTGCTGTGATCACAGGTGCTGGGGCAGTTGAAAATACAGCTGCTGTCAAGCCGGGAGATAGTGTGGCAATATTTGGTGTTGGTGGGGTTGGACTTTCAGCTGTGGTTGCAGCCAAACAAATCGGTGCCAACCCGATCATTGCGGTTGATCTCAATGAAGAAAAATTGAAATTCGCTCTGCGTTTTGGAGCAACTCATACAATCAACGCTAACGAAACAGATCCTGTCAAAGCGATCCATGAAATCACTCCTGTCCCTGGACAGTACGATAATCTCAAAGAGCCAGTTTCTGGAGCGGATTTTGTGTTTGATTGCATCGGCATTGAAAAAACTATGACGCAAGTCGTTCTTGCTGCACGAACGAGTTATTTTGGTGTTAAATCAGGAGGAACCGCGGTCTTGGTGGGAGTTCCCATGGTGGAAGCAGTCTTGGATGCGAAAGATCTTATGCGTAATGAAAAAAAATTCATTGGAAGTATTGGTGGCTCTTGCCAACCAGATCGTGATTTGCCAAAATATCTTAAGTGGTTTGAGGATGGGATCTTGGACTTGGAAAGCATGGTCACCGCCCGTTTCTCTCTGTCTCAAATCAATGAAGCGACCAGCTTGTTAGCAAGAGGCTTAATCACAGGAAGAGCGATTCTAGTGTTTGACTAGAGTTATATTTTTTATGGAGAGAGTCCCAATAAAGATGACTTAAATTTTTGTGTATGAAGATTAACTTCACAATATCTTCGAAATCGGATTAATTTGCATAGCATCTCCTTTTTGGAGGACCAAATATCAAGTTTTTGGGCTGGATTAAGTGATTTAAGTATTGCTTTATTAGGATATGACTAAATAATTGAGTATGCTTATATAACTATATAAATACTTGGGTTTTCTAACTTACATTTCAGTGTAAAATAATAATCCCTAAATGTAACTTTAAGCTTTAATATCTTCTTTAGGTTTATTGATTTGTTCATCAATAAGATTCCAGGCTGTTTTTTTTGAAAAAGAATCGTTCTGAAGGCCACCCGTTCAAACTGAAATCCAGTAAAAAATTATGTTTTTTTCAATTGAAGATATGGGGAGCTGATATTTGGGAGATCGCCTGCTCATTGTCCTAATGCTTACTGCCATAACCATTTTGGCTGTCTATTTCTCTACGTTCGCGTGGCTGCCAACTGCTTGGCAAACTCCTGGAAGTCCACCATTGTACGTGCTGGGAATAGTCGGCACGATGCTTTTGCTGATATCCGTAGCATTTTCTTGGTTCAAGCGGGCAAGACGAGGTGGGGCACCACCCGTTTGGTTTACGGCCCATGTGATAGCGTCGATCCTGGGCATGGTGCTGGTGGCAGTCCATTCAGGAGGATCGTTGACGAGCCCGCCGGCACTCTTGTTTCTCGTGTTAATTGGACTTTCCGTGGTTGGCGTATGGGCACGGACGCGGGTATCTCGCCAAATGTCCGCTACGTTCGGATCACGATATCAAAATTTTGGGGCCTTGGACGCGAACCGGCGGGGACAACTGCAGCAAATCATCTCCAGGAAACAAGAACTCTTGTTACGCTTAGATCCAACTGCCAAGGAAGGTACCTTTTCATTGCAGATTGTACATTGGTGCCGTAAGCCCTGGCTTGCCTGGCCCTATGCTCGGCTGGCACGTGAGGAAAACCGTCGCATTAGCGCCCGTCATGACCTAGCGCCGGTACAGGCGTATTGGCGTTGGGTCCATATCATGTTAGCGCTGGTTTTTATGATCGGTCTGTTGAGTCATGTTTTTACAGTGACGTTTTTAGCTGAATACGCAGCCGAGGGGAGAGAGATTATTTGGCCACATATATCGTGGTAATAGGTGGTGATTCTTCCCAAAAATTCAATAGGTGATACGCATCTTAGCATACATTTCCCTTCTCTTCCTAAACAAGGATGTGAATAATGAGTTAGAATTTTTACCCAAATAATAATTATGGAAGAAACAAACAAGGGCCGTTTGGCAATGAACATTGATCTTGAACGTTGTATCGGGTGCAAGAGTTGTGAAGCAGCCTGCAAGCAAGAGCATGGGCTAGGGCCTGGGGAATTTCGCAATAAAGTGGTCTGGCTGGGTGATGCTGGACAGAGTGCCGGAGGGTTCTTGCCAATAGCCTGCCAACAGTGTGATCGACCTGCTTGCCTACGTGCATGTGCTGCATCAGCCATTTCTAGGGACGAGAAAACCGGGGTGGTACAGATCGATGAATCCCGCTGTACAGGTTGCGGCGAATGCGTCGTGGCCTGCCCCTACGGTGCCATGGGATACGATGCCATCGGCCACCATGCCGTCAAGTGCGACCTATGTGCAGAACGTCGATCTGAGGGACGTCAGCCAGCCTGTGTGGAGGCTTGCCCAGGTTATGCACTCGATATTGGCGAGCGAATTGACTTGGTAGAGCTAGCATCGAAACAGGATCGCAATATTCTTGACCATGACCATTATCTTCTCAATCCTGCCACGATCTTTCTGGAACCACTCAAGCGCAAAGAAAACGAAACTGGCCAATTTCATAGCAGGAATGTTACCGATTCTGTATCTAGCGCTCTGCAGCTCGCAAAGTCACCGGCTGTGATGGGGTTAGGTGTTAATTCAGGTATCGCGAAGGGAATACCGCGAGGTGCGGCGAGGTCACTTCATTCATCATTTCCATATCGTACACCGAGATCCAAAAGGCAGGCAAATCGTACCTTAGCGGGAGGTTGTAACATTTGCTTTAACTGTTGCCCTGTTAATTTCCACTTCAAAGGTGAAAAGTTAGTGAACATCACCGGTAATCTGGACGACTCTCTGTTTAATGGCAAGGTATGCTCAAAATCCCAAATGACCCTACAGCTTTATAATAACGAAGAGCGACTCAAAACGCCCTTAAAACGAGTAGGTGCTCGCGGGGAGGGGCGCTTTGAACCCATCTCTTGGGAACAAGCCCTGACGGAAATTGCTGAGAAAATGACCCAGGTTAAAGAACGCTGGGGTGCGGAGGCCCTAGGCTTGTATGTCGGCGCTCGTACAGGGCTGCTAGTTTCCGAAGGTTATGCACGGCTGTTTGCGCAACTCTGGGGCACCCCCAATCTAGAGGGAACCGGTCCGTTCTGCGCCTCGGCAAAATCCATTGCGTATGAATTGACTCAGGGACAAGTCGGCAGTGGTAACAGCTATACCCGCGACGACCTTGGTAGTGCAGAACTCTACGTGTTTTTGGGGGATAATATGGCCGAGACCCGCCCTGTCTATTTTGGCATGATCAATGACTGGCGCTTGCGCAACAAGGCAAAAATGATCGTAGTCGATCCCCGACGTTCCGTCACTGCAACCAAGGCAGACTGTTGGTTGGCGATTCGCCCTGGCACCGACTTGGCGCTCGGATTGGCCATTGCCCATCACATTCTTGCTAACGGTCTGCACGATATCAAATTCTGTGAGTCTTGGGTTATTGGCTGGGAAGTATGGCATCATTTTATTATGGAGAAAGATTACAGCCCCGATTGGGCTTCACCAATCACTGACCTCCCTTCTAGCGACATCCGATGGATGGCAGAAGAAATCGCGTGTGCGGATGGATGCGTTATCTTTGGCAGCCGAGGTATCAATCAGCATTCTAACGCGGTCCAGACCAACCGAGTGCTGATGTTCGTGACTGCCATAACCGGTAATTGGGGTCGAAAAGGTGGTGCCTACTTAAACATGACGCCAGGCATTCCATTTACTGCGCAGGTCGCAGCGGAACGTTATCTCAAACCGGCCAAACCCAAAATTCGCCACAGCCCCACGGGCTGGACGGAAGCCATGCGCGATGGCAAGCCTTACCCACTCAAAGCGATGATAGCCTGTAATAATCCAATGTCCAACTGGCCCGACCAGAAAACCACGCGAGACGCCTATCGCTCATTAGACCTGCTGGTGCACATTGAATTGTTTGCTAACGAAACTTCGGCTTTTGCCGATTACGTTCTACCTGCTGCCACTGGCATTGAACAGGGCGATGTGGGCCGTGCCGCCGATGACCGACGCGTGGTGTGGATCGATAAAATGATTGACCCACCTGGAGAAGCGAAGGCGGATGCCTGGATCTGGGTTGAGCTCGGCAAACGTTTTGGTTTCGAGGATGTCTTAAAGGAGGCCTATGCCAATCCGGCGATCTTTTGGGACGAAGTGCTAATTCAAAACAATGCGCTTCGCGGCTGTACCCAGAAGCGTTTACATGCTGCTCCTAATCGTACAGTGCGATGGCCGGTTTCCAGTGAAACGGCACCTGAACAGGAAACACTTTTTCTCGAAGGTAGCACAGCCCTGGGAGCGCCAGAAGGGCAACGCTTTCCAACTCCTAGTGGCAAGTTGGAGTTTTTTACAGAGGAAATGGAATCGAAATTTCGCACCCTGAGCCTTTCCTCACTACCAGAGTTTTACAGTGAACGCGAACAGTTGATCGATTTGCCCTATATGGAATTAGAATTGAGAGACGATCAGCCAGGGATCCTTTCCCCATTTTTCAAGAATAATACCTGGGCTTCCCCGGCCCATATTGTGTCAACAGAAACGGACAGGGTAGGAAAAGAGGCCGATACACCAAGTGCTAGGCTGCGCCAACGTGGTTTCGATACTGAGTTGGTGACAGGCCGTGCCACTGCACCACACTTCCACAGTTGGACACACTATTTTTGGCAAGCACAGGAAATGTGGCCCGATTTATATGTTCTCATGCATCCCGGAAAAGCGACTACACTGGGAATTGCCGATGGCGATCGGGTGCGGATCGCCTCGGTCCATGGCACCATCGAAGCCCTAGCCTGGCTCGATGCAGGGATTCGTCCAACTGCAGTGTACATCCCTATCGGTTGGGGAGAACGACAACCCTTTCACCCCTGGTACTCAGTCAATTTTCTGACAGACAAATCACAAAGAGATCCAATTTCAGATCAGACCAACCTGAAATCACTACTTTGCCGGATTGAGAAGTTGTGAGTTTCTCGGCAGAAACATTGCGTCATTTTTCGTCTAAGGTATAGGGCCTAGATATTACGTTGTGGCTACCGATTAATTGTAATGATTCCATTATATAGATCAGAGGATTATTTTTTAATATGAGAGTCATTATTTCGATATAAAATAAATTACATTCTTTGTATTTCGTTCTTAACAAGATAAAGACGAATGTTTATTTGTGAAAAAATTTGGTAATTGCTGCAGGAATATTTGACCTAATCCATAAATTGGTTGATAGAGAAAGGATTTAAAGAGGTTCTGAAACAATTCTAAGTTGTGTGAATTGGCGATGTCCGCCGGAGGAGCCGTGGTAACCGTAACCGCTTCCTTTCGCCCCTACCCAAGGTGATCCAGAGGCACCACCCACACGTCGGTTGATTCCCACCATTCCAGCATCTAGTCGACGAGCCACACTACGAGCGTGATCAAGATTGGTGCTAAATACCACACCTCCAAGAGCGTAACTTCCTAAATTACTTTGCTCAACGGCTTCATTCTCATTTTTAACGGCAGTTATGCAGACAACGGGGCCAAAGGTTTCATCCATCATGATGTTCATTTCAGGGGTGACGTCCACTAGAATCACTGGTTGAAGATGGTTGCCTTCAGTTTTCTGAGGATCTCCATAAATAATCTTGGCCCCTCCTGAAACCGCTTCGTCAATCTGTTGAAGCACATGATCTTTTTGTCTAGAGTGAATCATGGGACCTACTTGGATCTCATCAGTATATTTCTTAATTTTGTTTACGAACTCCCTCATCTGTCCTTCCATCACGAAAATCTTTTCAGTACTCACACAGACCTGACCTGTATTTCTAAAACTATTGCTAGCCGCAAATTTAGCTGCTGCATCTAAATCAGCGTCATCTAGAATAATCAGTGAGTCTTTTCCACCCAGTTCCAAAAGAACTCTTTTAAGACCTTTGCCTGCATGCTCAAGGATATGCTTCCCAGTGGTTTGAGAACCAGTGAAAGTGATGAGTTGTACGTCTGATTCAACCAAATCTTGGCCTTGTTCACCCGATCCTACAACCACCTGAAGAACATCCGAAGGTAGTGTTTTGTTTAGAATTTTAGCGTACTCTATTCCCACTAAGGGAACTTCTTCAGAGGGTTTAAAAAGTACAGTATTCCCGGCAATCAAACTGGGTATCATAAGGGTCTGTGGCATCCCCATGGGAAAGTTCCAAGGCGTAATACAAGCGTTAACACCAAGAGGATCCCAATAAGAAGTGGTTCGAGTGACACCATCGGTGGTCTCCTCTGGCTTGAGCGCTTCTATCACTTTGTCAGCAATTTGAGATATACTTGTAATATTAGAGTCTACTTCCAATCGAGCTTCGGAAGGAATCTTTCCCATTTCCTTATGTATCAAATCC
>Ga0209403_10008078_pt1 | contig 10212 bp, 6 predicted proteins | sample ArcticOcean_MG_C_8_FD_187440 | JGI IMG/M metagenome (GOLD analysis project Ga0209403, IMG submission 187440) | Marine microbial communities from western Arctic Ocean - ArcticOcean_MG_CB11_86 (SPAdes) (version 2) | ecosystem: Environmental > Aquatic > Marine > Oceanic | place: Arctic Ocean...
GCAACCTTCATTTCGGCGGCAAATATTCTACAAAGTCGCGCGCCAGCGACAAAACTGATCGCAGCGTGACCTCGTCTTCATTTACACCATCTTCGATGGCGTCTTTCACTCGCAAGCAGTGATGATCTCAGCAGCAATTTGCTCTGCTGGACCTTTGAACCCATCACTTTGTTAGCAATACTTGTCGACAGACCGACCGCCCTCGTTATGTTACCTGTTAGTAACGTATTGACTTGGCCCGAACAAGTTGTTTTTTACCGGAGAAATCCAATGCCTTCCCACGCCAACCCCGTTAACTGGCTTGAATCCACGGTTTTATTGCTCACTTCGAAGACAACGAAGGCAACAGGGTCGCGCTGCACGAATCGCCGTAGAAAACGAAAAGTATATCTGATACACAAATAATCTTTTCTGGAACACATCAATCAAAAGGATGCTGAAATGAATGCTATCGAATTGCTTCCTGTAGTCCTTCGCGTGTTAGGTCTCCCGAAATCGCCCATGCCCTGTTTTTAAGCAATGGTTCGCGGTCAAAATTACGAGTTGCAATCCTATCGTATTGTACAAATTTACACTCCGAAAGTTTGTTATTATGACACAAAGTTAATCAAACAACTCTAATCCGCTTTCGCGATACGTCGTTTTTAATTCAGAATGCGTAGCTCGAATCTTTCTGGCTACTTCAAAGCGATCGTGCGCGCCAGCGGCTGCAAGATCGTGTCAACGACAAACGTGTCGATCATCTCTAGGCAAACTTTGTGGAGTTTGTCGAGTGTTTCGGGGTAGGTCTGATCGGCAGCTAAGCTGCCGTATTGCCTGGCGGTGATGTAGACGCCGATTTGTTCTTCCTGGTATTCGCCGGTGCGGACTTGAAATGCGTTGGTGCGTGGCTCGATGCTGAGTCGACATTGGAGTCGGCATTCTTCGTCGAGTGCCACCGTGATATTTGGCTCGTTGTTGATCATGGTGGCTCCTGGGATTCCGCTGAGACTATCCAGTGCAGGGCATACCCCAAGTGCTTCGGCAATCAATTGGTTGTGGTTGCCGCGATAGTTAAAATCAAAGCCGATCAGCAGGTCGAGCGCTTCGCAATCAAGCGGGCTGATCGATAAGGAATACGGGGCAATCTCCAGAGCGTGACGGTGCAGGTCGACGGCATCAGACACCGATTCAGGATTCACTTGTCCCGAACAAAACCGGCGTGGCTCCACAGAGCACCAACTGTAGCTACCGCTGTCTTTATCTTCTTCTAAGACGAAATTGCTTTTTTCACGCGCGTAAAAGTTGCGTAGTTCAGGGTACTTCTTTTGCATTTGCTCGAAATAGTGCAGCACGGTCTCCCGATTACTGGGGAGATCCATTTCGGTGCTGAGATTCATGTTGACGTAGTAATCGTCAGAGAGCGAGCTATAGGGATTCATACTCAAATTCACGATATAGAAAAAAACGCAACGCAAGATAATCCCTAGTATAGGGGGTTAGGCAAAGAAGTGTCAAAGACCTTGCAGACGCGTAGTTTAGACAAGAACTTTATCGCAAAAACGGTTGGGTTGCTTGCCACCGTCAGGGAGAAGCGTAAACTGACGGGTGCTCTGCCGCGAAGCCCGACGCAAAGCAAGCCGCCCGCACAAAAATACCTGAGCTGTAACATCTGCTATAACATCAGTTGGGCAATGCAAGGATCGCAGCACATGGGAAACATCGTTTTTGAGACCGCATTGGGACACACGGCTCTGGCACGCAAGGGCGAGGTGCTGCTCGCGCTCACGTGCGGCCATTCCAGCGAGCGATCGGCCTGGAAAGGACTCCTCGATCGCCTCGATTTGACCAAGGCAGCCGCTCCTCCCGAAGTGCGATTTGTCTATCCAGGCGATGATAGTCTGGCTGAACGTATTTGCGCTTTTGCCGTTGGCGAGTACGTCGATTTCCATGACGTGTCCATTGAATTGGATGATTTGACTTCTTTCCAGCGTCGGGTCATCGTGGCCTGTCGAACCATTCCTCACGGCGAAACACTCACCTACGGCGAGTTGGCCGAAATCGCTGGCCGGCCAGGGGCGGCACGTGCGGTGGGCAGTGTCATGGCGCGCAATCGGGTGCCGCTTGTCGTGCCTTGCCACCGGGTCGTGCCCGCGAGTGGCGGACTTGGCGGCTTCTCGGCTCCCCAAGGGGTCGTGATGAAGCAGCGGCTGCTCGATCTTGAACAACCCGCCGCTGCATCGCTGGCCTAATGTTAAAAGGCACGTCGGTGAGCAAAATAGTGCCCCGAGCGCGAAAGTCCGCTATTATAGGGTGCTGCCATAAGGTTCTGCTAGCGAAATTTGCGTAACGCAAATGTTAGACTTTGCGGATTCGGATAAGGATTCTAGTTGGTAGTGACGACAACCGATGTAGAGACTGCTAGTGCAAAATGCGCCGAGGTGTGCGTGCATGCCTAGGTCACCTGCTAGCAAGCCGACGTTTTTGAACATAATCTTTTTTGAAACTAATCTTTTCTAAAACTTATCTGGTCTGAAATCGTGATAACGCGAGCGGTCCTTAAAAATCCGTATTTGGTAATCGTTGTGGCGCTAGCCATTCTGGTGCTGGGCGTCTTCACCTATTCCAAGATTCCCAAGGACCTGCTGCCAATCTTCGAGACTTCGGCAGTGCAAATTGTGACGTTCTACCCTGGCATGCCGCCGGAGGTGATGGAAAAGGACATCATGAGTCGCATGCAGCGATGGACAGGTCAGTCGGTGGGCATCGAGCACCAAGAAGCCAAGGCGATGACCGGTGTGTGCATCGTCAAAGATTTTTTCCGCGAAGGCATTTCGCTCGACACGGCGATGGCTCAAACCACCAGCTATGCCATGAGCGATATGTTTTATCTGCCGCCCGGTACCATTCCGCCCATGCTGATGCCGATCGATCCGACGGCAACGCTGCCGCTCTGCCTTGTGGTAGTCGATAGCCCTGGCATGAATGAGCAGCAGCTCTACGATATCGCCTACTACGAACTGCGCAATAAGCTGCAATCGATCCAGGGCGTGATTTCACCTGCTGTATTTGGTGGCAAGTTGCGCCGAATTTATGCGTACATGGATCCAGGCAAGCTCGAAGCTTATGGCGTCACGTTGATGGACGTCCAAAGGCAATTGGCCAAGTACAATGTCCTGATTCCCGCCGGCAACATGAAAGTGGGCCAGGAAGATTTTCAACTCTTTACCAATGCGATCCCAGAAACGATCGATGAGCTCAATGAATCGATCATCAAAACAGTCGATGGCGTGCCGGTGCGGATTAGCGACATCGGTCAAGTCGAAAACACATCGCAGATTCAGTCGAACATCGTGCGAATTAATGGCAGCCGCAAGGCATACATTCCCATTTACCGTCAGCCGGGTGCAAACTCGATTGAAATCGTAAAAACGATCCGAAATAACCTGAAAGATATTCTGTCTCGGCTCAAGAATGAGCGTGCAGGAGACGCAGGTATTGACGAGTTGGTGCTCAAAGTTGCCATGGATCAATCGGGGCCTGTGCAGGAAAGCATTTCGGGGTTGATGGTTGCCGCGGGTCTGGGTGCGCTACTGGCCGGGCTCGTGGTGCTCGTCTTCTTGCGCAGCTTTCTGTCAACGCTGATCGTGATGATCGTCATTCCGCTGGCGGTATTAGCGGCTGTGGTCGGCATGTATTTCACCGGCAATACGATCAATTCCATGACGCTCGGCGGCTTGGCACTCGCCATTGGCATCCTCGTCGACCAATCGATCGTTGTGCTCGAAAACGTAGTGCGGCATGTGAATATGGGCAAGAAGCCGGCGCAAGCTGCATTAGAAGGTACACAAGAAGTGACCGTGCCTATTTTGATATCGACGATTACCTTTGTCGTGGTGTTTTTCCCCACTGTGTTCTTGAGTGGCCTCGCCTCATTTTTATTCACGCCGCTCGCGGTGGCGACCAGTATCGCAATTGTCGCCTCTTTCCTCTTTTCGATTACTTTGGTGCCGGCCTATTGCGCCAAATTTCTATCCGCAAAAAGCGGCAGCGAGAAGCAAGAGCCAAATTCGGGCCGGCTTATCAATTGGTACGGTGGACTGCTAGTCGGTTGCCTGCGAGTGCGCTGGTTGATTGCGATTGGCGCCGCAGCGCTGGCTGCTGTGGCGATCGTCACGGCAACCCAATTGGGGCAAGAACTAATTCCCCAGGTCGACGCCGGGCAGTTCACGGTCTATGTGCGCATGCCGTCGGGAACAAATATCGACGTGACGGACAGTCGCATACAGCAAATTGAAAATGCGATGATCGAAACGATCGGCACCCCCGAGCCAGGTTTCCGTGCGAATAAGTGGAACACGCCAGAGGCAGATCGTTACGAAGAAGCCTATCCGAGTTCGGACTTACAAATTCTCATTTCTAACATCGGCGTGCTTAACGACTGGCCCGCGGCCTATACGCCCAATATCGGCCCCAGCGATGCGTTTATGCTGGTGCAGCTCAAAGGCAAGCCGGACAGTCCGGGAGCGTTTGAGTACGTGGAGCAATTGAGAGAAAAGCTAAATCAAGAATTCCCCGACGTGGAATTCGCGTTTGACACTGGCGGGATGCTTACGAGTGCACTGAACATGGGCGAGCCATCGCCGATTCACTTTCAGGTGAGTGGTGCCAAGCTGGAGGAGATGCGCGAGGTGGCCCTGCATGTTGTCGATGCCGCCGAAGACACCCCCGGTACGGTCGACGTACGTATTGCCCAGAGGCTCGATTTTCCGACCGCTACAATCAAAATGAATCGCGATCAGGCGGCCCGCATGGGCGTCACGCCAGAAGAGGTGATGCAGAATCTGGTCTCTGCAACGAATAGCTCAGTTGGTTTTGATCCCGCGTTTTGGATCGACATCTCCAAAGGCAATCATTATTTCATCGGAGTGCAGTACCCCGAAGATCTGCTGCACGATCTGGATGCGATTTTAAACATCCCGGTGGCGTTCGTTGACGGCGTACCGGTACGATTGCGCAATCTGGCAACGATTGAGCGCGGGGTGGGGCCTGGGTCGGTGAGCCATCGTAACATTGGCCGGGTGATGGACATTTACGTCAATATCGAGCATGGCACCGATGTGGGAAGCGTGATGTCGGGTATCGAGGAGCGGATTCTAGCCAAGACCGAAGAGCTGGGAGCCGTACGAGGCAGCGACGAACGTGGCGAAGTTTATCGGCTCGATAAGTTTTCGGGGCTGGCGCTTCGCGCCCAGGGCGAAGTCAAAGAAATGCGCAAATCGTTCAATCAGTTCATCGTCGGTTTCGTTATTGCAGCGATCTTGGTGTATCTGGTCATGGTGGCCGAGTTCCGTAGTTTTGCCGACCCCTTTGTGATCTTGCTGAGTGTGCCGCTCGGATTCGTCGGCGTCGTGGCGATGTTGATGCTCACAGGGACCAACCTCTCGATCATGGCCTTCATGGGTATCATTATGATGGTTGGGATCGTGGTGGAGTACTCGATCGTGCTGGTGAGCTTTGCCAATCATCGTCTGGAGGAAGGATTGAGTATCAAGGAAGCAATTGTCGATGCGGCCAAAGTTCGTGCTCGGCCGATCCTGATGACATCGCTGACAACGTGGCTAGCGCTGTTGCCAATGGCCATTGGTGGCTTCGGAGGCGATGCCAATGCACCGCTGGCCCGCGCAATCATTGGTGGTGTGATCGCGGCTACCTTTCTCTCACTGCTTGTCGTTCCCTGCCTCTATGTGATTTTCAAGCAACCGCCTCGTAACATTCCTTCTGATAAAGCCCAGTGGGCCGTAACATGATAAATGCATTCCGAAAATCGCCGTTGGTTAATACAGCTCTCTTGCCTGCCCTCCTACTAGCGGTCGGTTGTCAGGGTCAATCGACTCCTGCGGCTAAGAAAGCGGTCAAGACTGCGGCGCCGGCCAAGGTCTCTGTGGGTATCGTGCGGACGCAGTTGCTCGAAAAGATAATCAGCCTACCGGCTACGATCGAAAGCGACCAGACGGCCCTGCTCATGCCGCGCGTGGAAGCCTACGTCGACGAAGTCCTTGTGGACATTGGCGACGAAGTGTCGGCCGGTCAAGTACTGGTGCGACTGAGCGCCCCGGAACTTGTGCAAGCTGTCCAGGAGCAACAGGCTATGCAGCAGCAGATCATGGCCGATGGGCAAGTGTTGCAAGCCCAATTGGCCGCAGCCCAGACGCAGCTCGAAGTCGGAAATGCCGAGCTTGATCTAAAAAATTCGGAACGCTCGCGACTTGCGACGCTTGCGAGCAGCGGTTCCATCGAGCGGCAACGGCTAGAAGAAGCGAACTCGGCTGCCCGCTCCTCGAAAGCGATGTTGCAAAAATATGCACAAGCGATGCTTGTGATCGAAGCAAAGTTGAAAAAGGGCGAATCGGAGTTGGCCGTCGGTCAGGCACAGCTGGAGCGTGCCGAAACCTTGGCAGGTTATCTCGAGATTAAGGCCCCGTTTGCCGGGGTCGTTGCCGAGCGCAACGTCGACCCCGGCAATTTGGTGCGCCCTAGCGGTTCTGGCACAGACATGCGATCTCTGCTGAGGGTTGCCAAGGTCGACAAATTGCGAGCCGTGCTCCATGCTACGACCGACATCGCCCGGCAGCTAGCGATCGGTTGTCCGGTGGAATTCGTTACCGACGATATAACGGAAAAAACATTTACTGGGCAATTGTCCCGTTTTGCTGGCACCTACCATCAAAAGACGCGGATGATGCGGGCGGAAGTCGATTTAGACAACTCCCTCGATCCCCTGACAGGACGGCGGCCATTGCGAGCTGGCAGCTACGGCACAACTTCATTTGTCTTGCAGTCCCAAACGCTACCCGTCGTCCCGACCACGGCACTGCGCCGCCAGGGAGATCAGCAGTCGGTCGTCGTCGTACGCGAGGGTGTGTGCATGATAACGCCGGTCGATGTAGCCTTTGAAGTTGGCGATCTTACGGGGATCGCCAATGGCCTTCAAGCAGGGGATCAAGTCGTAGTGAAAGACGCTGACAAGATCCGAAACGAACAAGCGCTCAGCGAAGCAGAACGTCAAATAATCCTTTGGTGATATTTGGTACAGATTGACACGATCAAGGAAGATCGAATTATGCAAAATCAACCACAATTTGCTCGGCGGCTGGCGGTCATGCTGCCACTCTTGCTCCTGGCGGGCTGCCTTTCGACAGGTAAAAAGGTGGCCGAAACGCGCGATCCTTTTTTGGGCTCCGCTTCTCAGGCAACCGCTTCTCAGTCAGCCGCCGGCGCTCTGCCACAGGTTCGCCAAACCGCATTTGAACTTCAGCAGCCCGAATCCGAGGTCTTACTCGAGGCGGCCATAGCTCTTCCGAATCCGGCGGAGCCCGTGCCAGCAGGCGCTCCATTACAAGCGGACGGTGCGCTGCAGGCAGACGGCGCAGTGCAGGCCGACACGGCGCTTCCTAGCGGTGTTTATCCTATCGACCTGGCGAACGCCTTGGGCCTGGGCGGTGCCGACAATCTGCAAGTACGGCTGGCTCGTACACGATTGTTCCAAGCGCAGGCCCGACACCTGCAGGCCAAAACCTTGTGGCTACCGTCGATTCGCTTTGGCCTAGGCTACAACAAACATGACGGTCGGCTGCAAGAAACGGCTGGCAGTGTCATCGAAGTCGAGCGCAATTCGCTCTTCTACGGAGGTGGTTTCGGTTTGGGAGGTGCTCCGCTCGCGGCTGGCGCCGGAGGGCCGCCGCGGTTGATGGTAAATCTGTCGCTTGCCGACGCCTGGTTCCAACCACTAGCAACCTGCCAGGAGGTCGCCGCGCATGGAGCAGCCGAGCGCGTGGCAAGCAACGACTCGCTTGCCGAAATAGCAATCGGTTACCATAGCCTTGTCGAAGCGCACGGTATGTTGGCCAATGCGGCGGCGGCTCGTGATTTATCCCAGGGAATGGTCGATACAGTCCAGCAATTTGAGCGCGAAGGATTCAGTTCGAAAACCGAAGTCAACCGGGCGCGCACCGACTTGGCAAAATGGCAGCGGCAAGTCGCCGAGGCCGAGCGTTTGACGATTGGTCGCAGCGCCAAACTGGCCCGACTGTTGCGTTTGCCGCCGCAGGTGCAGCTATCGCCTGTTGAGGAGTTTGCCATGCCGATCGAGTTTGTCGACGCCACCACAGAAGCCGATGCACTCGTGGCCTTGGCCTGGCAGAGTCGCCCAGAGATTGCGCAGTACGCGGCGCGGCGCGAGGCGGCTTGCTTTCGGGTGAAGGAAGAAAAGTATCGTCCCTGGATTCCCAACGTCCAAGCAGGTGCCAGCGGCGGCGGATTTGGCGGCGGCGTTTCCACGCAGTTTCCCTCGGCCGCCGGACGAAGCGATGTCGACTTACTGGCCGTTTGGGAGTGGAAGAATCTTGGGCTCGGCAATGTAGCCCGACAACGTCAGCGCCGCGGTGAATTGCACGAACGCGTGCTCGATTTAGAGGACCTCCGCGAGCAAATTGCAGCAGAAGTCGTCGCCGCGGCGGCCGATATTGCCAGCTATCGAGCCCAAATAGAAATCGCCCAAACGGCAATCACCGCCGCCCAAGAGAGCTACAAGCTCAACGCCCAGCGGATTCAAGCCAGCGAAGGACTGCCGATCGAACTTTTGCAATCAATAACGGCGCTCGCCGAAGCCCGCACGGCTTACACGTCGACCGTCGCGAATTACAACCGCGCCCAGCACCGACTGCAACGAGCCCTAGGCAATCCGGCCGGCGTGCCGGCAAGCACTCTGTAGGGAATGGTCTCCGTGCCTTTCCGTGCCTCGGGTACACTCGCTGGATCTCTGGGGGCAAGCCAAACGCTGTGTCTCCGCGTTCCGGAAAGGCACGGAGACCATTCCCGACGACCACTACTTGGGTCCATTGCGCGGCTGGGTTAACAACTGCAGCATGACGGAGGAGCCATTTTTGTTGAGATCAATTTAAAATGCACTCAGTTCGGCCGAGAATTTCGCTCGGCGACGCGTTCAAAACCTCACGCGTCATGGATATTCAGCGTTGTTCGAGTTTCTTGCGGCACGGGATTGTCAGGTGCAGCGCTAAAGAATCCTCGCTCACCTAGTGGTGGAAAATTGGCGTACCGCACAATCTCCCGAGCTTCCTCGGCACTTTCGCACCGTGGATACATGATGACCGACGCCCCGGCCTCGATCAGCCTCGCCATTCGCGAAAACTCGCCTTTGGCCGGCCTCGCCATTACGTCCATGTCGCCGACGCGGGCGGCGCGTGTCATGTTTTCTAAGTCTCCCATGCTGATTGGCTGGTGCTCCAGATCGATCCACAGACAGTCGATTCCCATCAACCCGATCAGCTCGGAGCTTTGCGGATCGGTAAAATGCGCAACCGTCGCCAACACAGGTTGATTATCAGCCCAGCGATTTTTCACCCGACTTCGTCTCCTAGTTATCGTTCTTCCTTTACTTAGGTAGTGCAGACGGTCTCAAACCACATCGACCACTTCGATTGACCTTTCCCATTCTTTGCACCAGTCTAAATGAAAGATTCAAGGAGAAGGTTAACTCTCTAATCAAGGATCAATTACTCCAGCGTGTTGTGTCAAGGACACTTTTGTTATCGACTGGACTAAATGCTTCATCATCTCTCGACAACGCCATCATCTGCTGCTGGATGTCTTTCCCTTCGTACACGTTTGCTCACTTGCGTGTTACGGTGGAGTACCGACACGCGGCGGATGTAATCTGCGTAGACACGATACATATTCCTCAAAAGACTCTCCCTCACGGTAAGTGGACGTGCCGAACTCGTTGCGGTATTGTGACAAGCGCAACACCTAAAAGTACTCCAGCGAATCTATGTGCCGGTAGTTTTCAATTCGTGGTTGGTAATCAAGTAGCCGTTACTTTCGGTTCAGAAGCCTGAGACGGATTCGAAAATATACTTTCTCACCTTATTCGGTCGTCCTAAATACTTCTTGGCGAAGTTCATCCGCCCAAAACGAATCGAAGGCCGATTGGAGCTGTGTTTGGAGTTTTACTGAAACCGGCTGGTAAGGCGCACGCGTATCACTGCCTGCCACCAAAAATCCGCTCAGTTCCCCGAGAGCTCTGCCGACAATGCCGTGACGATATCCAGCATTTAACAAGGGCGTAACATGTTCACACTGCCATTGGATGAGCTTCTTGTGGTAGGCCGACTGGCTCACCCCCAGTTTATGTACCAGCCTGAGTGAGAGAGT
>Ga0209403_10008080_pt1 | contig 10211 bp, 8 predicted proteins | sample ArcticOcean_MG_C_8_FD_187440 | JGI IMG/M metagenome (GOLD analysis project Ga0209403, IMG submission 187440) | Marine microbial communities from western Arctic Ocean - ArcticOcean_MG_CB11_86 (SPAdes) (version 2) | ecosystem: Environmental > Aquatic > Marine > Oceanic | place: Arctic Ocean...
GAGGAGTGAAAAATGGTGTCGTGTGTAGCGCTGTCTTGGTGCGCCAACAACAGTCAGGGTTCCAACTGTTGCGCCACCGACTTTCATCTCGGAGTGCAATATGCGTTGGTTAGGTGAATCGTCGGCCGCTGGAGACACACCATAGGACCATCGGTCTTCAGTGCTGTCATCGACTCCGGTTGCCAGTGATATTGATACACCGTGGGCTGGAACAATTTTCCCGAGGTCATCCGCAAAATCAGACATAGAGCTCTGTACGTCCAGAGATGAACTAATCGTTTTGGCGAGAGCGGATACCGTCTCACGCTCGATTAATTCTCGACGCAGTCGCTTGTGCAAACGAAGGTTCGCGAACGAACCTGCAACTGCTTCGGCGAGCATCTGTGCGGTGTGGACGTCAGAAGCGTTGTAGGTGTTTGGCAAACGAGATGCCACCATCAATACGCCAATTACAGTTGCATCAGCGATGATCGGGGCACTGATCATCGAGCGCAGTCCTGCTCTGTACATCCACCAGGCTGGTGACTGGCCACCGTGGGCGGCCTGCTCAACCTCGCACATTGCTGCCGTCTTGGTCGCAAAAACCTCTGGCTGGGGCACAGCGTCGAGGCTCATTGACCATGATTCGGACATCCCGCTGATCCTTGTTCCGCAATGGATCAAGTTTTCAACGGTCCACTCAGATTGATCGACGTGAGCGAGGCTGAAGTAGTCGAAATCGACTAATTTAGCCAGGTGCTTCGCAAACCTATCTTCGTGATTTGGTGACTCGAAGTTGTCTCCGAGAATATGTCCTGCTTCTAGTAATAGTTCGGCCTGTACGTTTCGACGTGTGGTAAGACCAACCAGCTTTGAAAGCCAGTTTTGCATTTTGTGCAACTGGCCGGGCTGGACTGACCGAGGGGGGTATGTCGAATCGACTAATGCCATGGGGTTGGCTTTGACCGTACTGCTACTGAGAAAAAACCAGTGCCGTTACACCGGTATAAGTCCAGTATTTAGCCCAATAACCGTTGCGCCTATGGCCAGTTGGTTTCACCGGGATCACATAAAGGTTCGCAACAAGTAAAACTACTGGCTCATCGGGTCAGACGTGAGCCCTCAGGCTCATTGCGGATTCCACATACGTGGCTGCACTCACACAGAAACAATCCCAGTTACACAGATGACGTTTGCCCAGATTCTGCAGAACGATATGCAGCGTCTATCATCTCAACAGCGCGCATACCGGCCCACCCGGGTGCCCAGTTGGTTGAACTCTTCCCGCTCACGATGTCGGCAAAGTTAGCGGTTGGTCCGCCACCGAAATACTCTCCCGCATCGGGTTTTAGGTCCATGTTGAAATTATTACCATCGTGACGCAGTACCTCGAGCCTCGCCCGATCACAGTCGACGCTCATGACTCCCTCGGAACCAAATACACGCACGTCAAGTTGGAACTGCTGATTGTCGGGTAGCGCACCGGCTCCGCTGAATGAGCCTATCGCACCACCGTCGAACCGAACGGAGAACGAATCATAGAGTTCTACTCTGCTTGTGGGAGCCGACGTGAGCGCTGAAACAGTCTCAGCCTTCAGCCCAGTCAGCCAGAATACCAAACCGGCAGAGTGAGACATTTGGGCCAATGCGTAACCCCCGCCAGCTATCACAGGGTCGGCCCATGTATCGGCGGCAGGGGCAAACATGTTGTCGCCCGCGCCACCACCTGTAGAAAGAAACTCCTTGCCTTCAAGAAGGGCACGAACCGGTGACGCCATATGACACATTACGAACTCAATTTCGCCAACCGCGCCCTCGTCCATTCGCTTTTTCGCTTCCTGGATGAACTTGCCGTAGTGCCATCCGTACGGAATCATCAACTCAACGCCCTGTCGTTCCGCCTCTTCGACCAGTTCCCTTGCTTCAGCAGCTTTGGTTGTTAGAGGTTTTTCGCACAACACGTGCAGACCACGCTTCAGCGCCGCAAGGGCGTGCTCGTAATGGAGCGTATGCGGCGACGCCACGACAACACCCTTGAGCCCCGATGTATCGAGAAGTTCTTTGTAGTCTTCAGTTGCGGCGGTAAATCCGAACTTATCTTTCACCTGCTGCAACTCATCGGCACCCAGCCTGCAAACACTGGCAAGCTCTATGTCATCACGTTCGACCAGCACCGGCAGGTGATTCGCTGTAGCCCACCAACCTGCCCCGATCAGCCCAATTTTCGATTTCGACGATTCAGTCATTTAACTATTTCTTCCGTTTGTCATCCTGAACTAGATTCAGGATCTCGAACCACCGCAACATGCAGACGATACCAGCCCGCTGGCGTTACTCCAAGTCCGACAATCCCAGCATGTCCATGACATCGCCTATCGCCGATTCGGCCGCCTGTTTTTTCGAACCCTTGCCCCGCTGAGATTTCGGTTTGCGCTTCTTCTTTACTTTCGGGCGCGCAGCCTCGATGCGGCGTGCCTGGCAAGTCGTGCAGGTGCAAGCTTTTGGGTGCTTGCTATCCGTGCGGTGGTGGCGTTCTTTCATGGTTCGAGATTCTATTCGAAAGTTGAAGCCAGCGAGCGGTCACCGTCGCCGTTGTGTCATCGCTGATGATGATTTGAATGGCACACCAGTAGACTCTTCTCATGATTATTCACCTGGTACGTCATGGTCAGCCCCAGATGGGCAGCGATGGACTCTACCTACCAAACGCTGCTCTTACAGAGTTGGGTCGCTTACAAGCCACCCAAGTGGCAAAACACGTTGTTTCACTGAACCCTGAAGCAGCTTTCACCAGCAATGTACCCAGAGCGATCGAAACAGCAAGCCATTTCGCCGAATACACGAGTCATCCGGCACACCAGATCTCTGATCTTGCGGAGCTAGATACCGGGAACATCTGGGATGCTCCTGACTCGATCAAGAACCGAATTACAAGCGGTGACTATCACGTCGATTACAAGGCGATGGATGGCGAAACGCTGGGTGAATTCAACGACCGTGTAAGACATGGGTTCGCTGAATTGCTGACCATGGCCTCATCACGTCGACTCGCAAAGATCGTTGCGTTTCTACATGAGGGTGTGATCGGGACGATCATCGATCACATGGAAGGCCGAGAATCCTTCGATTCGAAGCGACGCGAGATGATGCCGTACGGCTCGCTGATTACGGTTAACACCGACAATTCAGCGCCTCACTTCCCCGGAGAGTGGGACACGGATCATCTCGATTAAGCTGCAGGCTACAAAAGACTAATGGAACGCCGAGTGATGCCCGCCAGCGTCGCGTTCGATCATCTGGTTTACATCTTCAACCGTCATAGGATTCGTAGGCCAATCGTCCGGTGCAACGTGCGATAGACGTAGCAGTATCCGCGCCAGCTGTCCCGCGTATTCCTTCAACTCACGGACGTTGAGTTTATTGGCAGCATCGCCAATTTCGTGATGAAAATTAGCGTCCTCGTGACGCCCGAAGAATCGCCAGCGCCACGTGATAGACGAGTCGATTGCCTCTTCCGCAAACGGGAAGTGATCGGAGTGTGCGTCCATATGATCCAGCACATGACACTTCAGTCCATCATCCATCGTATCGAGTTGTGACTGCATGAACTTCCTGAGATGCGGGAACGTGAGCACGATTCCTTTCATGTGGCCGGTAGACAGCTCGTCGAGGTTGATGTTGAGCAGCGGATTCGCTTCTCGACTCGTTGAACTCGGCGCATGATGGCGCGCCACATAGGCCCTGGCGCCCTGCAGGTGCTGCTCTTCTCCGCTCCACGTTGCAAATCGGATCGACATCCCCGGCTTCACGCCGAGTTCACTACCTAACGCTGCCATTACCCGTGCCGTTTCCATCACACCAATCGTCCCCGAAGTATTGTCGTTACCACCCGGCGTTCCGAGCACGGTATCGTGGTGCCCGGCGAGAATCAGGTGGCGTTCGGGGTGAGTTGTGCCCTTGATCTCGGCAACAGTGTTGTACGCCTCGGAGTCGAAATATTTTGCGTCTACCGAAACGTGGATCGCTGGCGAAGTCGAAGCGACTCGTCGCAGGTACGCACCATCTTCTGAACTCGTTTTTACGACCGCCAACGCGTCTTTCTGCGGCGATACGTTCAGCCACTCATCGGTGCTGGAGTATTCCATTCGACCGCCGGTCTTCGGCTCGATCGCAATAATGCAGGCAGCTCCAGCTTTGGCGAGCCGCGCTATACGCGCAGTAAACGGTTCAGGGGAAGTGAACGGCTCGGGCGATATCGAGGCAAGTACGATCGAGCCCTTGATGCGGTCTCCGAGTACATCGACTTCATGCGGGGAGGCGTGACCTGCGTCGACAAGTGGCGAAGTCACATCGATCGGCTTGCATCGTATGAACGGTAGTGATGCGATCACACGCCCCGGGTCGTCCGGCAAAGTTATAGAGACATCAACGTGGCTCCACGTGTCGATGGTGAACGGCTCGATTTCCGCGCGGTCCAGACCAGCAGCTTCCATCTGCTCACGAATGTACTCAGCGGCTCGACGATCCTCGTCAGAACCTCCCCAGCGAGGGCCAATCACGTCGGCAAGTTCGGTGAGATGCTTTTTGATCAGGGAGCCCGACCATGCTTCGCCCATAAGGAATCGATCGATTTCGTGCCAGTTCATTTCCAAGTCGCTCACCTACATGCTCTAACCGTAGCCGCGCCCGAAAAAGTCTTCAGACGCGAGACTATGAAGGCGTTATCTTACGTGGATGGCTGTGGGTATTGGTCACGATTTCTTTACCTGTGCACCATCCGAAAACATCAGAATCTCATGGGTTGGTTGCTACCCTGATAATAGAAATGCTTGGGTTGGGTGTTACGTGTCTCGAACGGCACGAGAAAGAGATGAGGACCACAGTGATTGTTACTACTACTCAGGATGTTCCCGGGCGAGAGATAACCGAGATCGCCGGACTTGCCCGCGGTAACTCTGTGCGAGCCCGCCACGCTGGTCGCGACATCATGGCCGCTCTGCGAAATCTGGTAGGTGGCGAGATTACCGAGTATGCGAACCTGCAGGCTGAAACCCGAGAAATGGCAACTCGACGAATGGTTGAGCAGGCCGAAACGATGGGCGCAGACGCAGTGGTTAGCGTTCGCTACACCACTTCGATGATCACCTCCGGCGCATCAGAAATTCTCGCCTACGGCACAGCCGTAAAACTCAGTTAGCCGCTGTACGTGGTCTCCACGTAACTCTCGACCATGTCGATGAAGTCGGTCGCTATCTTCGGACCCGACAGGAACTTCACGCGTTCTCCGTCAACGAACACAGGCGCACGAGGATCTTCACCGGCGCCAGGCAACGAGATACCAATGTTGGCGGCTCTGGATTCGCCGGGGCCGTTCACCACGCAGCCCATGACGGCCACCTGAAGCGACTCGGAGCCGGCGTATCGAGTGCGCCACTCGGGCAACCTCTCATCGATATGCGTCTGGATATCCTGTGCCAGCTCACGGAACAACGTAGATGTTGTTCGGCCACAACCTGGGCAAGCGGTTACTGACGGCCGAAACCTTCTAAGCCCAACGGCCTGCAGTATGTCCTGGCAGAGCCGCACCTCTTTTGCCCTATCACCGCCCACTTCGGGAGTCAGCGAAGCTCGAATGGTGTCTCCGATGCCCTGCTCAAGCAGCGTGCTCAGCGCCGCCGTAGTGGTAACGATGCCTTTCTGTCCCATGCCAGCCTCTGTGAGTCCGAGATGCAGCGCTATATCGGACTTCTCGGACAGTTCCCGATAGACAGCGACCATCTGGGGAAGACGCGAAACCTTGCACGAGATAATTATCTGTTCAGACGTAAGTCCAATTTCAAGCGCCGCATCAGCGCTCGAAAGCGCACTTTCTACGAGCGCCCGGTTCTCGACCTTCTCCGAACTTAGAGGATCTGCACTACGAGAGTTCTCGTCCATCTTGTCGGCCATAACGTCAGGATCAAGGCTCCCGGCGTTAACCCCGATTCGAACCGGTTTACCAAGATCTCGGGCAACCTCAACGAACGTGGCGAAGTTCTCATCGTGCCGAACCCCTCTGCCGACGTTTCCGGGGTTGATGCGGAACTTGGCGAGGGTTCGGGCCATCTCTGGGTAATCACGGAGCAGACGATGCCCGATGAAGTGAAAATCACCGACCAAAGGCACGTTGCAGCCCAGATCCGCCAGCTGCTTGCTGACCTCCGGTACCGCCGCTGCTGCTTCCGCATTGTTCACGGTCACGCGGACGATTTCGCTACCAGCGTCGGCGAGCAGCTTGACCTGGGTGACCGTCGCAGCGATGTCGGCTGTGTCAGTGTCGGTCATCGACTGAACAACAACGTCGTTGCCCCCGCCGATCATCACACCGCCAACACTTACCGCATGGGTATTATCTCTTGCCGCCAGTTCGCTATCTCCAACTTTGTTCGTCTGGGTAATTCGCACCAAACAATTTTACCGGTCGCCGGCCGTAACAACGAATCGAAGCCAATGGGAACTAGTAGTTATCCCCGGCCAATCAGCCAGACCGCCCGAACAACCACCGCAGCCACTGCCAGTCCGAGTACACCAAACGCCATGTTCCAAACGCGTGAGCCGTCGCGTTGTTTATGCGCCAATAAAGCCGGGATCCACAAAGCGGCAATCACTGGCGGAAGAGCGAAGTACATAGAACGGGGTAAGTCACTTATTGCCCACAGCGTCGCAAGCAGAATCGTTGAAATCCCAGCAATGATCAGCTGGTTTCTACGTGCTTGCGATAGGGTCAATTCCGGCGCTACCATTTCTTCGATGGGCGAAGGGCGAGTGAACCGACTAGAAGAACGATTCACCCTTGATGATACGGGTTACGTCCTGCACCGATATCACGGCTATCAACCCGATAAGCAGTGCAAACCCAACAAGGTGAACAAGTCCTTCACGTTCTGGCGAAATGCGTTTACCACGTCTGGCGATCTCAACAAACACGAAGAAGATACGCCCGCCGTCGAGGGCTGGTATCGGCAGAATGTTCAATATCGCAAGAGAGAGGCTGAGCGTTGCTGCCAGCGTTGCAAACGTAATGATCTTTGCACCAAGCCCGGCATCGGCAGTGGCGATCTCGCCAGTTAGCTGCCCAATACCGATAGGACCAACCGTCGATGGGCCTTCAAATTGTGGGTTCGAGCTACCGATGATCGTTGTTGTCAGGGCGTTACGCGTAAGCACCAACGTATCGATGGCGTGACGCCAACCGAGTGGGAACGCTTCGAGAGGGCCCATTCCTTCGTTTACGATCTGGCGATTTTCGGTTGAAATCTGGACGCCCGTAGCGCCTTCCTGAATTCTTGTTTTGATTCCGAGACCGTTGTCGTGCAGTCGGGCGTCAGAAAGCGAAATCTGCTCTCCGGCGTTCTCTGCGATACCGACTACCTGGAGATTGTCGCCCAACGACGCGGGAGGATCGAGGAGCGCGGCGTCTTCATTCGATATCTCGAAGAGAGTGTCGGTAGGCTCGTCGACGACCGTTAGAACGGTGTTTAGCCCGACCGAAACGTCGAAAACCCTCGCCCTCGCAAGCGACATTTCGGTTTCGGTGTTTTTCACATCGGCGACGACGGCTCGGCTTGGCGGCTTCCATCGAGGAATCAGTATGACTTTCTCAACGTCACCGGTGTACTGGTACTGGGGTTCAGCTGGACGTGCGAAGAGGTTCGGGACTCCCGATTCAATCTCCCACGTGCTTTCGGCCCCAAGCTTTACGGTTACTGCCTGTTGAAGTTCGGAAATATTGTCGATGTTTCGTCCATCGACTTTGACGATCTTGTCGCCCGGTTGAATACCAGCCATATCGGCGGGGGAACCCGGGAAAACAGTGCCAATAGTGACATCACCAACAGGTTTTTCGGCCGGTATCATCATCACCAACGGCAGCAGTATGAACGGAATAACTGCGTTCACGAAGGCACCTGCGCCCATCACTACGATTCGCTGCCAGCGAGGCTTGCTGCCCAGTGAATTGATGGCGTTGCTGCTCTCTTCGCCAACCATGCGAACGAATCCGCCGAGCGGCAGCCAGTTGAACGACCAGAGCATATCGGCAACGATCAGCTGATCGCCATCGAACGACTTGATCTTCCCGGTGACGATCATTCCTCCCTCGGAGGCCTCAGTGTCGTCGCCCTTGGCTCGTTTTCGAACGCTCACAGCAATCGATCTGCCCTGCTCATTACGCATGGTGCGAACAGTGGCGACTTTTCCGATTAGAGAGTCTCGGTCGATCTCAAACACCGTTTCGGCGTCCATCAGCACTGGCGTCTTACCGCTCCAGATGCCACCGGCGCGAGGCGGGTATCCGAATCCGAATTCGAGCGTCTTAACGCCGAATTTCCGGGCGGTCCAAAGGTGACCTAGTTCGTGAAGGATTACGAGGGGGCCGAGCACGAGTAAAAACGTGACGACACCAAATATTACTGTTTCTGGCATATGAATTAATGCTAGCTCAGAATTGTGGAGTGATTGTGGCGGGCGAGTGTGATTTCAGTTGCCCATTGTGCCGCTTCGATAGTGTCGGCAATGCTCGGAGACGCTATCGACTCGTGTTTAGCGAGGGTTTCTGCAACGAGATCCGGTATCTGTGTGAACTTGATCTTGCCGTTGAGGAACAACTCAACCGCGGCCTCATCGGCGCCAGCGAGTGCTGCCGGATAGGTTCCGCCTTTTCTACCGTGTTCCAGCGCCAGCTCGAAACATGGATACAGCGACTGATCCATTTCTTCGAACGTTAACGAACCCATCGTCACGGCATCGAGCTTCGGAAGATTGCTGTTCGCCTGTCTCTCGGGATAGAACAAAGCATGCTGAATTGGCTGCCCCATACTGGTCGGACCCAACTGTGCCTTCAGCGTGCCATCGGTAAATTCGACCATCGAATGCACGATGCTCTGCCGATGAATGGTCACATCGATCTGTTCGAAGGGAATATCGAAAAGCCACCTCGATTCGATAACCTCGAACGCCTTGTTCATCAGCGTTGCTGAATCGATGGTTATCTTGGCGCCCATCGTCCACGTCGGGTGCTTTAACGCCGCTTCAGGCGTTACATCGCCCAGTGATGACCACGTTCGATCTCTGAACGCGCCACCCGATGCGGTGATTATTAGCCGTGACGGCTCGCTCACTTCGCCCTCAAGACACTGCCAGATCGCCGAAGGTTCACTATCGATGGGCAGAATGATCGCACCGCCCGCCTCAGCCGTTTCTATCAGCAGATTGCCTGACATCACGATCACTTCTTTGTTGGCGAGACCGAGCGTTTTACCGACTTCTAGCGCAGCGATTGAAGTAGGTAAGCCAACACAACCAACTGTTGCGGCTACGACGATGTCGACTTCGGGGAGAGCTACGATTTCTTCTGCAGGAGCCAGCTTCGCCCCACCGTATCCAGATTCAATATCGCCAAGCGTGCTGAAGTAAGCCGGCTTGAACTCATCGATTTGTTCTTTGAACAACGGCGTGTTGTAGCCGTTGCAAAGACCAACGATTTCAAAGCGATCGGGGAATGCTCGAACAATGTCGAGTGTCTGGGTTCCAACCGATCCGGTCGATCCCAGAATTACTAGCTTTTTTATAGTGCGCTCCATAGTGCTGCCCAGTATACGACTGCGAGGTTGGGAATCACGCTATCCAAACGATCCAGAATTCCGCCATGTCCGGGAATTAACGCTCCGCTATCTTTCACTTCTGCACGTCGTTTAATCCACGATTCATACAAGTCACCCATAACACCAACTACGCCAAGAACCCCACCAAGGATGCCCGCTGAGATGGTTGAGAACGGAATACCGAAGGCTGCATCGATGGCGATAGCGGCAATCACTCCACCGGTTATTCCGCCAATTGCACCTTCCAACGATTTTTTCGGGCTGATCTTGGGAGCGAGCTTCGTACGGCCAATCGACACACCTACGAACAGTGCGGCTGAGTCGATGGCGAATGTTGTGAGAATGGCGAGCAGGATCAACTCACGCCCTTTGGTCAATTCAACCAGCACTGGAGCGTGGGCCAGGGTGAATCCCACGTACGCAGCGAACACCCAGTAAACCCAATCACCTGCTTTTCGATCCGACAATGACCGGCCAAGCCGAGTGGTCCCTCTTAGCAACAACGCGAGGGCGAAAATAGTCGCAAGCGCTATTGGTAAATAATCACCAGTAAGGCGACCTTCGGACACCATGTAGGTAGCGACAGCCGCC
>Ga0209403_10008084_pt1 | contig 10209 bp, 7 predicted proteins | sample ArcticOcean_MG_C_8_FD_187440 | JGI IMG/M metagenome (GOLD analysis project Ga0209403, IMG submission 187440) | Marine microbial communities from western Arctic Ocean - ArcticOcean_MG_CB11_86 (SPAdes) (version 2) | ecosystem: Environmental > Aquatic > Marine > Oceanic | place: Arctic Ocean...
GGCCTGAGCCCGGACCTGGGATTAAATTTATGCGTTTTTGGCTTCCAGAGCGGTCAAAATGACATCCGGCGTCAACGGGAGATCCCGCATCCTAACACCGATAGCATTGGACACCGCGATGGCCACCGCAGATAGCGGAGGAATGATTGGAGCTTCGCCAACGCCACGCAGCCCGAACGGGTGCTTGGGGTTTGGAACCTCAATCATCACAGTATCTATCATGGGCACGTCCAACGTGGTTGGCATGCGGTAGTCTAGGAAGCTAGAATTTAGCATGGCCCCGTCATCGTCGTAGACGTAGCCTTCATTCAGCGCCCAACCGATGCCCTGCACCGAGGCACCTTGAATCTGGCCCTCTACATACGCCGGGTGGACTGCTGTGCCCACGTCCATGAAGGCAGTGAACCTCAGGATATCGACCTTGCCGGTTTCAGGGTCAACTTCCACGTCCACAATGTTGCCGGCAATGACCGGGCCGACGCCGGGTGAAACCGTGGACATTGAGCAAGTAACCGGCCCGCCAGTCCGCATCAGGCGGCCTGCCAGGTCCTTGAAGCTGATCTTGTCTTCAGTGCTGGCGCACATGAATAGCCCGCCTTCAAAGGTCATGTTCTCTTCGTCAACCTCAAATATCAATGCGGCACGCTGAGACATCAATCGTTTGATTTCCTCGGCGGCTTTGATGGCGGCGAATCCGGTATCAAAGGCCGTGCGACTGCCGCCAGTATTGGCGGTGTAGCCCACAGAATCGGTATCCACTACTGAAGGTGAAACGTCTTCGGCGGAGATGCCAAGTACCTCGGCTGCTTGCATGGCGATGGCCGTTCGTGACCCGCCGATATCAACCGAGCCAGAAGTCAGGCTGATTGTGCCGTCACTGTTTACGTTGATGGTGACGGACGATGCTTGGCCACCCTGCCAACGGTATCCGGTGGCGACGCCTCGGCCCTGATTTGGGCTGGTCAACGGAGCGTTGTAATGAGGATGATCCCGCATGGCTTCTTCCATCTCTCTGGCACCAAATACGGGGTGCTGGACACCGTTGGGTTGCCGGTCTCCCTCTTTGACCACGTTCAGCAGCCGGAACTCCATGGGGTCCAGTCCAAGTTTCTCGGCCAATTCGTCAATGACTGGCTCAACAGAGAACGATCCCTGCGGTTGGCCGGGCGCTCGGTAAGCCTGGACCTTTTGGTGGTTGGTGACTACGTCATAGCCGTCTACCAGTAGGTTCTCAATGTTGTACTGTCCGGTGGCGCACAGTGTTGCTCCGCCGACGGGCGAGCCGGGGAATGCACCGGCATCAAAGGCGATCCACAGTTGCGCGGCGGTTATCTTGCCGGCATTGGTGGCACCGATCTTAGTCTTCATCCAGGACGCGGCTGCCGGGCCGGTTCCTTCAAAGACGTCTTTCCGGCTCATGATGACCTTCACCGGACGGCCACTCTTCTTGGACAGCATCGCGGCCACCGGCTCCAGGTAGGTGGTGGCCTTGGCACCGAACCCTCCGCCGATCTCCGTGGGAATCACCTTGATCCGTGATTCGGGGATATCCAGAATCGCGGAACATGACGAGCGAATAGCGAATGCGCCCTGTGTGCAGGTCCAGATGGTCAACCGGCCGTCTCCCGCCCAGGTGGCAGTGGAGGCGTGGGGCTCGATGTAACCCTGGTGGACGGTCTGGGTGGTGAACTCGCGTTCCAGAATCACATCGGCTTCAGCGAAACCTTTTTCAATGTCGCCAAGTTTGTGTTGGATGTGAGAGGCAATGTTGCTCTGCGCTCCGGTATCGTCGCCCCTGGCGAACCGCTCAATCTTGAAGTGGGTCGTCAGGTTATCGTGCAGCAACGGCGCGTCGTCGGCCATCGCGTCCTTGATGCTGAGGACCGGCTTTAGCACTTCATAGTCAACTTCTATCAGGTCTAGGGCTGCCTCTGCTATGTGGGCGCTGGTGGCGGCGACGGCGGCCACGGCGTGTCCCTTGTAGCGGGTTTTTTTGTCAGCCATGATGTGCTCGGCCAACAGACGGGAGCCGCCCTCAGCGAGGTCGATGATGACGTTGCCGATGATTGGGAAGTCTTTGGAGGTGACTACTGCCGTTACTCCGGGCAGCGCCTCAGCCTTGCTGGTGTCGATTCCGAGGATCTTGGCATGGGCGTAGGGGCTGCGCAGCACTTTGCCGTGCAGCATCCCTGACAGTTGGGTGTCGGCGCCAAACTTGGCTGAGCCGATTACTTTGTCCAGGCCGTCGTGGCGGATGGGTCGGGTGCCTACAACGTTGTATTGTTTTGTTTGTTCTGATTGCTGACTGCTGGTGGATGTGGCCATTATTTATCCCCTATTGCGGAAATTTTGGCATGTGAACGATTTTACGACTGGGTGCCAGTCTAAACCGATGTGAGTCTCACTATATCTTTGGGAGCGTAGAAGTCAATCGGGCAGGCCCGTAAACGGGCGACCCATTATAAAAGGCCTAACCGCGCAGTACGGGTAGGATTTCTTTGGAGCAGAGTTCTAGTTGGCCGGCTTGGTCCGGGCCACCAAAGCGGATGACCATGGTCTCAGCACCGGCGTCTATGAATCTTTTAAGCCAGGCCTTGGCCTCAGCCACGTTGCCGGTGAAAACGCTCTGGGTGCGGGCCATGGTCTCGTAGGGCATGTTGTAGTAGCCCTCAATGAATCCGCGCATCTCTTTGTCCGCTTGCGCCTTGTTCTCATTGATGTTCAGGGTGGTGTAGAGGGCTTTGTGGAGCCGGTTAGAGTCATCGCCGGATTCCTTGGCCAGGGCTTCAATTTGATTCCAACCTTCAGTGAATGCTTCAGGAGACCGGGAATTGGGGAACCAGCCGTCGCCAATTTTGAGCATACGGCGCTGCGGTTTCTCGGCGCTGGCGGCCATCCAGAGAGGGATGCCGTCTTTCTGCACTGGTTTCAGCCCTAGACTGACGCCGTCTAGCTGGAAATGGTGTCCGTTGAAAGTGACCTCAGATTCTGTCCACAGCCGGCGCATGATGGTGATGATCTCTTCAAATATGCTGACTCGGTACTTGAAGTTGACCCCGCAGGCTTCAAACTCTTTCTGCACTGCCGGGGTCTTGCTGGCAATGCCCACACCAAGAATCACGCGGCCCTGGGAGATGATGTCTAGGTTGGCAACTTCATTGGCCAGTATCACGGGGTTACGTAGGGCGGGCAGGAACACCGCTGTGCCCAATTTAACCCGCTTGGTGCGCCCGGCGATGGCTGCTAGAGTACTCAAGGCCTCCAAACGCGGACGGGCCAGCACGCTATCACCGCACCAGACCGAGTCAAAACCGTGGCCCTCAGCCGCCTCTGCCAGATCGATCATCGACCCAAAATCCGGGACTCCGGGGGCCATGACTACTTCCCTGGTGGGCAGCAAGTAGCCAAAAGAAGTCTTGCCATGTGCCATGATGGGCCTCGCTTGTTGGTCGTATGGATCGCGCCGGTTAATCACGCGATAAGGGTGCCGCTCTGGTTTTTAAGCAACGTGGCACCCTGTTAGGCCCTAGATTATATCTTGCCCGGAAGTTGGGCGTGTAACCACTAAGTTGAGGTTAGCCTTCTTTGCGAAGCCCCATCCGGTAGGCACCGTTGAACAGCAAACCGAGCACGATCAACAAGGCAACGCTGCCAACCGGGATGAAGATGGCCAGATTGCGACCCAGGTTGGAGGATTCTTCCGCCTCGGCGAAGACTATGTCCAGACGGGCGTTGGGTTCTTCGTCGTCGGTATTGGCCGACACGGGGTCACCTTTTGCACCCTCTCTGATTTCCTTGGATACGATTCCTCCCTGGGATTCCACAGTAGCAACCACGAGATTGAAGTCGTCGGCAAACACGCGGACGGTCATGTTCGCCCGCTGGTGTCCGTCCTGCACGGATGTGTATACCTGATCAACTTCGCCGTTCAGTTGGGAGACCACCGCTTTGACTGCGCTGACGCTGCCGTCAACGTTGGATGTTTCCATCTTGAGTGATCCGGAGGGTGCCCGGCCATCATCTCTCTGCGGGTGATTGAGGGAAACTGTGATGGTGGCCAGATCGACACGCCGCTCCAGGAAATTCAGTTGGCCCTGGAATCGCTCTAGATCGGTGCGCACACGGGCCAATTCCCGTTCGATCACTAGAATCTCACTGACCTCGTCTGCCCGTTCCAACAGAGACGATAGGCTGAGTTCTTCCCGTTGAGCGCTCTTTAGACGGGCTTCCAGGTCAATGAACCGCTCGGTTACGTCTTCAGTGCCAGCATTCTCGTTCTGGACCTTGCCCAGAGACTTGATCTGCTCAAACACCGAGAAGAACTCGTCCTGGGGAACTCGGACGGTTATCGTGGATTGCTGAAATTCGCCCACTCCGTGGCTGGAGAGTTGCTCAACAAAGCCGCCTACGCCCTCGGCAATTGCCCGGACACGGGTCGCTGCGGAGGGAACATCAGTCACTTCGACCGACATAGAACCCTGGGAGATAATCTGCCGCGTACCGATGGAATTGGCGACTTCAGCGCTACCGCCGGTCGCCTGCATGAACGGGGCGCCGGCGGACTTGCTAGCTGCGGCCTCGTCCCTGAAGTCCCCATCCGAGACCGTGACGGAAAAAGACTGGTCGCTGCCAAAACTGCTCGACTCGCCTGCGGGGGAATGGGCGATGGCAGGGACCGAATCGCCGTTGAACCCAATGCCGAATTGAGCGGAGCTTGACGCGGAGAATGAATTGCTGCCGGACCAGAAGAACAGCCAGGATAAGGATATGGCTAGCGCCACTGCAATTACTATGACTGAACCCACCAAGGTCTGTTTGCCGGAGGGACGCTTGCCCGGCATTCCGGGCCAGTTCCAGCTAGGTGAGGTTGTTGCGGCTGCTGAGTGACTCATCAGGGTCTCCTTTCCTCGCCAACCTATTCAGCATCGGGATGTCGGCGCTGGTGTTTGGCATTTGAATTAACTGTTAATTAGCTAGACGGAAAGGAGATCAGGAAAGTTCCCACCGGCATCAACCTGTGTTAGGTTTACTGGGCTTAAAACTTGCTAATAACCAAGTGAAATGAGACTCGGAGTGAATATCTTGATTGATCCAGAGAATTTTAAATCAGTCCAAACCCCAGTGTTGAATATCGGGTATGGAGACTATGGCGATGCTATGGCTTTCCCGATTTTCCTGCTTCACGGGTTCCCTTACGAAGTGATTTCTTTCGACGGCGTCGTTCAACCATTGGTTGATGCTGGATACAGGGTGCTTGTGCCATATCTGAGGGGGTATGGGTCAACAACGTTTATCGACCCTGATGCTCCGCGCATGGCCGAGCAGGCCGCCATCGGCCAAGATGTCACGGACTTTGCCGACGCTCTAGGGATTGGGCAGTTTGCAACGGCTGGATACGACTGGGGCAACCGCGCCGCTTGTCTAACTTCAATCTTTCATCCCGACCGAGTAAAAGCCCAGGTTGCCATCGGGGGTTATTCCGTGCAGGACACGGTCAACACAGAGAAACCTGTCTCGGCTATGCGGGAAGCCCAGCTCTGGTACCAGTGGTATTTCAACAGTCCGCAGGGGATAGTGGGACTGACTGAAAACAGACGGGATGTCGTCAGGTATCTCTGGGAGACCTGGGCGCCGGAGTGGAATTACAGTGACGAGGACTTCAACCGAGCCGCCCCCGCTTTTGACAACTCAGACTTTGTGGACATTGTCATCCACTCGTACCGGCACCGCCACAAGAACGCTCCTGGGGAAGAGCGATTCAAGGACGCGGAACGCCATCTGGCGGAACAACCTCGGATTACCGTGCCGTCCATTGTGTTACATAGCGGGGCCGGTGGGTTTGGGAGACCATCCACTGACCCATCACGGGATGAAGACCGGTTCCCTGGAATGGTCGCGCGGCGGATAGTAGAGGGCGCAGGGCATGACCTACCGACCCAACGCCCCGATGCGGTGGCCGACGCTCTAATAGAACTCCTGAAGAGTTAAGAATCACAAATAAATCTAGGTATGTCGGCCGAGCTGGTTATTTATTGAATTATGCGAAGAAATCATTAGTGTGATGTTCAATACAAGCGTTGGTGAGGATTTTCGTGGGCTCAAAAACGAGCTGTGCTCCGACTACGCCGGATTCGATAACCCTATCCCCGCATCTCGTTTTCGTTAGAATAAGTGGCGCTTGTTCCGATTACCTGAAGTGCGCTGTTGACCCGGTAAAAGTAGTCGGTGCTGATGGGGTCAAAGTTAGCCAGGGCTCCCAAGGCGTAGCAGACCAATGAGTCACATTTTCGGTTACCGGCATCGCCGATCGAATCATTCTTAGCGTCGGAACCGGATTCTGCAATAGTATTCGCCACCGCTGTGGCAGCCTCCGAACCAACCAGGTCAGCTACCGTCTCGTCTGAACTGTCGGAACAGGTCATGGTAACCAGCCCGGCTAAAAGTACTAAACCCACCAACATTGCTTTCGTCGCATTTGGTTGTGAATATAAAAACGCCCTCCGGATGCTACCAGACAAACCGCAAATAAAGGTTTGCCAGGGGTCGAAGATTCGGGCTAAAAAAGATGGTATCGTAGATTATTGGTCCGAGCGTGATTACGCTTCCTTACATTCCCCTACTATCCTGGATTAAGCGGTTTCGTAATATTATTACGAAAATAATTGATTTTTTAAATTATAACGGCCGTTTTGATTAATTTGGGCCATCTACCATAAAAAGCTAGGCTGGTCGTCTTGTAACCAGCCCAGCTTTCAATTAATCGCCTAAATTTGTGGCAAGCGATTAGCCGATGTCCTCTAATTGATGACCAGGCAGTCAATCTCCCTGTCGCTAATGTTCGGCTGTCTCAGAAGCCACTGGGTTGTAGGTAACCCGTCCTACGGGGCTCTGTGACTCATTTTTCCATTGGTGGTGTTCGTTGGGCGGCACCAGAATGGCATCCCCGGCCGTGACGGTGTAGTCCTTGCCGCCGCAGACCAGGGTTGCTGTTCCTTCCAGCACGTACACCACATGCTCCCATTCGTGGGTATGTCCACCGGTGTCAGGGTGGCTGACCGCACCGGGCTTCATGGGATTGTTGTGCAGCATTATGTAGTTGAGTGCACCGTCCTGGCTAGTAATCAACACGTGTCCTGCGCTGCGGTCCAACTCAGTATGGTTGCGGATTACCGGCAGGGCACCAGTGCCCTGGCCTCCGTCGTTCTTTGCTCCACCGCTTTGGGCGGCTACTAATGGGTTGATCTCTATGCGGTGGATGTCGCCCTGGCCGCCGTTGTTCAGTGTGTAGTGATCAACGTTCGGTGGGATGAAGATGGCATCGCCAGCCTTGACCGGAAAATCCTTGCCGTCGCAGATCAGTGTGCCGGTGCCTTCCATTATGTAAACTTCGTGTTCCCATTCGTGGATGTGATGGACGCTTGTCCCGTCGGGCGGTATCACTGAGTATGTGAGAGTGCAGGTGGGCGGGTTATCGTCCAGGTTGATCATCCTGGCGGCAGCTGTGCCGTCGAAGACGTCTTTAATATTTCGGATTACTGGTTCCATGGTTTTCTTCCTCGTCTTGGTTTAAGTCCCGTGACCCGGGTCGTGAATAAGTTTTAGCTCTTGGCGATCCAGTCGGCAGCGCGCTCCCCAATCATGAGGACGGTGGCGTGGAGACCGCCAGACCTGGGCACTCTTGGAACTATTGACGCATCGACCACGAACAAGTTCTGCATGCCCTTAACTTTGCAGTACTGGTCAACCACGGTGGTGGGGTCTGAATCAGGCCCCATTCGGCATGTGCCGGAAACGTGTCTGGCGCTGCCCACGTTCTGGCGTATCCACAGGTCCAACGCGGCGTCATCGTTTAGAATTTCGTCTTTGGGGTTAATCCGGTAATCGCACACATCTTTGTACGCTTCGGTTTCCAGAAGGTCGCAGCCCATGCGGATACCATCACGGACGCGTTGAATGTCATTGGAATTCTGAAGATACTGGTAGTTGAAGGTGGGTTGCACCAACGGATCGGCCGACGCTAGTCTGACGTATCCTGATCCGTCGGGCAGACCCAAAGTGCAGGAGATGCGACCCACTTGTTCCGGGGGTATTCCATCGGTGACGTACTTGGTCCGCAGGCCAGGTACTTTCTCTTCCCGTTCGTCGATTACGGGGTTGGTACGCAGGACCATGTCGTTGGCTTCACTTGATCCTTTTGAGGTGTAATGCAGGCTGAAGTGGACCGCATCGGCTTCGCCGGAGAGCGTTACGCCTTCCTTCACCTTGAAGGCGATGTGGGAGCTGAGGTGATTCCACAGATTCTGGCCCACTCCGGGTAGTTCATGGACTGGGGTGATGCCAAATTCTTTGATCTGGTCAGCAGAGCCGATTCCGGACAGCATGAGTAGGTGGGGCGATTTTATCGCGCCGGAGCAGAGGACTACTTTGTCTGCTTCGATGTTGAAAACCTCGCCGCCGCTTTCTGCTTCAACGCCAATTGCCTTCAGGTCTTTGATAATTATCTTTCTGACGGCAACACCTCCCCTAACGGTTAGGTTGAGGCGATGACGCACCGGGCCGAGAAAAGTCATCGCCGCACTCATCCTCATGCCATCAAGGTTGTTTGAGGGCGATACGCCGACGCCGGCCGGGTTGGCGCCGTTGGTGTCATCGGTTGGGTTGTAACCATCATTAATGAGAGCCTCCCGGAATGCCCGTTGGATGTCCGGCGTGGGGCCAGACTGACGACGTCGAACCGGCATGGGGCCATCGGTGCCGTGGAAGTCGTCCCGAATGTCTAGGTCATGCTCAGATTTCCTGAAGAAAGGTAGTACCTTGGAGTAGGACCATTCATCGTTGCCAAGGGCGGACCAGGCTTCAAAGTCCTCTGGCAAGCCACGCTGCATCGCCTGGCCGTTGATGGATGAGCCACCACCAATGACTCGCCCTTGGGCTACGTGAATCTCTCCTTGTTCCTCAGTGATGGTCCCGCGCAAGGCCCAGTTATGCTCGGAGTCTTGGGCTTCGGCATATCTGGTGCCGCCGAATTTAATCTCATCCGGGATGTTGTTAGGATCCGGATAATCTGGCCCTGCTTCCAGCACTAGAACTGAGGTCTCAGCGTTTTCGGCTAGTCTGCTGGCTAATACTGATCCGGCGGCTCCACCGCCGACGATAATCACATCGTATTTCATAAACCCTCCATAAATGATTCTTGATCCCTGTTAATTAATTCCTGAACCTGGAACTTGACACTGTTACCCGATAAAACAACCGAGCAAATGCGGCCGGGTCGTTTTATTAAGATGACCGTATTCGGGTAGAGCAATCACCAATGATTTGGGTGACCACAATCCAATACGTGCGAGTATCGCGGAGATTTTTGAGTCAACGGCGGGAGTCTAACATAGCCCAAAAAGAAGAGGTAGGCGGCAACCGGTACGTCCGCCTACCTCAGGATGCGCGGACAAACTCGGCCCGTTCGTTGCGTCGATCCTGCATGGTGGTTGGCACAATAGTCCTGGAGAACCGGCCTACAGGATACCCCGTGGAACCATCAGCAGACTTTTGCAGCAGTTCTCTAGTTATCCCAGGGTTGCGAACGAGTTCTTCCGCGGCGCTTGTAGTGGAACCCGGCATCAGAATGAGCCGAGTGTCTATCGCATTATCATCTAGCCCATTGGCCAAGAGAATGAGCATGTCCGTGCCCAAGAGACGCTCACGGACCTGGTAAAAGACATCTCCAGCAACAGTCTCCAAGAAAAACCACTCTTCCAGGTCGTCTGGAGAGGGGAATTGATCGCCCGGTTTTGAGATTGCAGCCTCGGAATAAAAAGCCCTGATATCCGCCGCTAAATAACGCAGCAACTGGGGCATTGGCTGTTTGAAACCGTCAGGAACCCCCATTTCACAGTCCAGAGAAAACGAGGCCATGATCCCAAGCATCTCGCCGATGGAATCAACCCCTTTGCCGCTGATTCCAATGGTGGTGCGGCCTCGGGCTCTAATCCCTTCGTCAAACCATGGTCGTAGTAGCTCGGCTTCAGAGTTAAGTTGGGCCCTTAATGCATCTAATTCTGTTTTGGGTTCTGGGTTGGGGAAAGATACGGGACACGACCAACCCTCTTCGGAAGGAATCTCTTCTTCAAATGTATCGGGGTAGTCGACCAACGCTGGGGCGGCGGGTTGGTCTACCAACGCCAAAGTCTGACGCAGAACGTCTATTTGTAT
>Ga0209403_10008090_pt1 | contig 10206 bp, 7 predicted proteins | sample ArcticOcean_MG_C_8_FD_187440 | JGI IMG/M metagenome (GOLD analysis project Ga0209403, IMG submission 187440) | Marine microbial communities from western Arctic Ocean - ArcticOcean_MG_CB11_86 (SPAdes) (version 2) | ecosystem: Environmental > Aquatic > Marine > Oceanic | place: Arctic Ocean...
AAACCTTTAATGATTTAAAAATCCACTTTTTATTTAAATACTTTAATATTAAACAAGTTCAAATATCTAATCTTGGAAATATTCAATATCCAGTGAATACTATAAAAAAAATATCACTAAAGCCTAACCTTTATAAATTTAATCATGATTTTGGAAAAAAATTTACTACACTTTTAAGTAGCATAGGTTTAATTGCCAAAATAGATATTAGATTTATTTCTAATAAAGAAATTTATCATTCTTTAAAAAAAAATTTAAAAAGTTTATTATTTAAAAAATTAAACCTTCTTTATTGTAAAGAACATATCCTTGTAAATAGTAAAACTTATGATTTTATTTCTTCAAACAAAATTACGATTAACGAAACAAAAATAATTCTATTAGATAACCCATTCAAAGTTGAAGAATTAGTTAAATTGGGTACTAAACTAAAAAAAAATGAACTTAATGAATATTATCTTAAAATGAATAAACTTTTAGACTATTTATCTAAAACTTATAAAAAAAAAGTTATTATTTGCATTCATCCAAAAGATAATTTAAATGAAAAAATAAAAATTTATAAAAAATATAAAGTTATTAAATATGCCACTAAAGAAAATATTTGTAAAGCTTTCTTGGTTATTACCACTGATACTTCGGCAATTATAGATGCTATATTTTTAAAAAAAAAAATTATTATAATAACTTCTAGAGTTATGGACAAAAATCAAATAAATGGTGCGCTTGGTTATCATAAAAAGGCTGGCATTATAAAAGTCAATTTAGAAGATGATCAAATAGAAGGAAAGTTTAAATTTTTAAATCAACTCAATAAAGCAAAAAAAAATTATTCTAACTATATTAATAAATATATTACTCCTGATGGAAAAAATATTGGATACAAAAAAATTATAAAAATTATAAAAAAAAGATTTTTTTAAGAAATATTTTAAATTATTTAAAATGATACTGATTACTTCATCTCATCTACATGAGTGTCTTTAGATATGTCTATTGATTTTGCATGAAAAATAAAATCTTTTCCACTATCTCTTGGGTCTGCATTTGGTGCTGGCATATATTTTTCTAAAAACTCTTGTTTTAATTCTTTATAAATTTTTTCACCCTCTTTATCTTCTTTTTCTGCTTTTTTAATATCGTTCCACCTATTTCTTGGAAATTTTACATACATATTAAATGTTCTTATTACTTCTTTAATCTCTTGTGGAGTATATTGTGACATATTAATTTGAGTATCATCTGTTGTACAACATGTTGTTATTGTTTCTGGTTTAATTAAACCTAAATCTTCACAAGTTTTTCTAAGAGGAGTTCCATGGAAAGGCACAAATGTAAATATATTTTGGTTGTCAGACTCAATATGTCTATTAAGTTCTATTGTATCAAACGCTAATTTTTTAGTTTCATATGGAAAACCGGTAATATTGTTAACGCTATATTTTATACCGTACTTATGAGGAAGTTTAAGTGCTTTAATAATATCATCATTTTTCCATAGTCTACCAAGTACTTTGAGTCTAAATTCTTCATTTCCATGCTCAACACCAAAAGAAATTCTATCAAGGCCTACGTCTGATAATTTTTTTAGATTATCATCATTTACTGTTTCTGGACGAGTTTCTATCCAAAAAGGAAGTTTTATTTCAGAATATATTTCACAAAATTCTTCTAATTCTTTTTTGCTCATAGCTAGGAAAGTATCTGCCCAGAAATAAAGATATTCCGCTCCCAAATTATTTTTAAAATGATGTAATTCTTTTGCAACTAAATCTAATCTTTTTTTTCTAAAAAAAGCTTTTCCAGTTGTTTCTTTGTAAAATCTTTCTTGATCTGGTGAGTTACAGTATCTGCATTTGTATGGACATCCTCTAATAGTTTCAACTGGAAACATTTTAAATACCGTTCCACCCATGGGTCTATAAAGTCTATTTTCTTCAAATAACCCTATATCTATAATTGGATTTTTGTTAACATCTACAGGGTTTGATATTGAATTTTTATTAATTAAAACTCCGTCTTTTTTAACCCAACAATTAGTTAAGTCTGAATAATCTTCTTTGTTTTTAATTTTTCTGCACAAATCTACTAAAACATTTTCACCTTCACCAACACAAACTAGATCTACAAGGTCGTGTTTACTTACTATCTCCGGAGCAAAAGTTGAAAATACTCCTCCTGATACAACAGGAATATTATTTTTAATTTTATATTCTCTTATTTCCTCTAAAATTTGCACTCCTAATTCCCACATATCCTCAGTAGCTGAAAGTGCTAATAAATCTGGCTTATAATTTTCTACTTTTTTCTTTAAGTCTATTTTCCAGTCAGAGGTTTTTAATCTAATACCTCTTTTTGCCATGTTGTATGGAACTATTTGTAACTTCTCCATTTTACGACCATCTGAGTCCATATCATGATCTACTGAATAATAAGTGGTGTCAAAAATTTCAACTTGATGACCTTCTTTTTTTAGAATAGCCGAAAATAATGCTATTGCTGGCGGCAACATATTCATTCCAAAAGTATTTGGGTAAAGAAATAAAACTTTAATACCTTTATTTTTCATAAGCAATGAACAATATAGTTTTTTTATCTTGAATTGCAAATTTTTATGAATTAATCATTTTTTATTATAAATCGTTTTAAATGGCCAGTAATCATAATGATAAAAAAGTGACCCTTGGTTTAATTGCTGCAAGAAAAGGGTCTACAGGAATTATAAACAAAAACTTAATAAAATTTAAAAAAAAAGAAATAACTAAAATTGCAGTCAGTCTTGCTATAAATTGCAAACTTATAGATAAAGTAATTTTATCTTCTGACAGTAATAAAATTTTAAATTTGGCAAAAAAAAATAAAAAATTAATAAAATTAAAAAGAAGTAAAAATCTGTCAAAAAATGTTACACCAATGCTTCCTGTAATGAAAAATGCAATAAATTACTTCGAAAAAATTTCAAATAGCAAAGTGTCAAAATTAGTTATTTTTGACCCTACTTCTCCATTAAGATCAATGAAAGATATTATTGCTGCAATAAAAAATTTTAACAAAAATAAACCAGACTTGCTTTTGTCAGTACACGAAAATACTCATAATCCTTATTTCAGCATGGTAGAAAAAAAAGGAAAATATTATAAATTATCTAAGAATTCTATTAGTGATCCCGGATCAAGACAAAAGGCTCCAAAAGTTTACGAAATCAATACTATTGTATGGATTTATTCTAGAAAAGCTATATTTTCTGAAAAAAAAAGGATACCAAAAAAAACATTAATTTTCAAAACACCTGTAGACCGATCAATAGATATTGATACCAAAGATGATATTAATAGGATTTACTTTTATTTAAATAAAAAAAAATATGCAAAATAACAAACAAGACAAATTTAATTATGAAAATATTTTCTCGATGAAAAATAAAAAAGTAGTTATTTTTGGAGGAACTGGAAACTTAGGATTAAATTTTTCAAGAACTTTATCATCAGCAGGAGCAAAGATTTATTTGTTGGATAAAATAAAAAAAAAAACTAATGATAAAAATATTTTTTTCAGCAAATGTGATGTTAGTTCAAAAAAAAGCATTAAAATTAATTTTGAAAAAATAGTTAAAAAAGAAAAAAAAATAGATGTTTTGATTTACAATGTTTATTCAAAACCATTAGATTATTATCAAAAGTTTGAAAAATACAATTTAAAAACTTGGGAAAAAGTAATGGAAACAAATTTGACTGGCGCTTTTTTATCTTGTCAAAGCGCTATCAATCATTTTAAAAAGAAAAAAATATCAGGAAATATAATTATAATTCTTTCTACTTATGGGTTAGTTGGTCCAGATTTAAGTATTTATGAAAACTTAAAAAAAAGTAAAAATATTTATGGTGGCAAGCATTCTCTTACTACTCCAGTTTCTTATACTTCATCAAAAAGTGGTTTGCTTGGATTAACAAAATATTTAGCAACAACATGTGGGAAGTTTGGAATAAGAGTAAATTCTCTATCTCCTGGTGGAATTTTTGATTACCAAGAAAAACAATTTGTAAAAAAATATATTAAAAAAGTTCCGTTAGGAAGAATGGCAGCGTGGACAGATTATAATGGTTCAATATTATTTTTAGCGAGCGATGCATCAAAATATATGACAGGATCTAATTTAGTAGTTGATGGTGGATGGACTGCTTGGTAAACAAAAAAAGAAAAAAATTTCATGATAAAGTTATAGTAATTACTGGCGCTAGTTCTGGGCTCGGACTAAACATAGCAAAAGAATTTATTAAAGAGAATGCAAAAATATCAATATGCGCAAGAAGACTAGAAAAATTAAAAAAAAATTTTAAAAATAAAAAAAATGTTTTTTTTCAAAGAGTTGATATATCTAACCAAAAAAGCATAAAAAAGTTTTTAAACAAAACTGTTCAAAAGTTTGGTAAAATTGATATTCTAATAAATAATGCGGGAATAGCTTACAATTCAAAAATTGAAGATATTAATTTAAGAAAATTAAAAAAAAGCTTTGAGGTAAATTTATTTGCTCCAGTAGTTTTTCTTAAAGAAGCATTAAAAGTGATGAAAAAAAATAATTATGGAAGAATAATTAATGTTTCCTCAGGTGGTGCTGTTAATTGTGCTGAAACTTTTTTTTCTTATAGCTCTTCCAAAGCGGCTTTAAATACTTTAACAAAAACTCTTTCTAAAGAACTAAAAAATTATAATATAAAAATAAATACTATGAGCCCAGGTCCGTGTAAGACTGAAATGTTTCCAAAAAATAAACTATCTACCAAGCTATCTATTCCTACGGTAAAATATTTATCTTCACTGTCAAATAATGGTCCATCAGGAGAATTTTTTTGGTTTATGAAAAAAATAAATATAATTTCTGATCTTTCTTATATTGATTGGTCAAATTCAAATTTTTTTAGAAAAAAATGATTAGATTTTTTTTACTTAAATTTGCTACGAAATTTATCTTCAGTATACAGTATTCCATTGGGCTATCTCATATAACAATTATGAGAAAAAATTACAAAAAAATAAGAAATATGAACGATTTAGAATATAAAGTTTTTTCACAAAACGGAGAAGATGGAATTATTGATTATTTGTTACATTCGCTAAAAATTAGCAAACCAAAATTTATTGAAATTGGAGTTGGTGATTATAAAGAGTGCAATTCGAGATTTTTTTTTGAAAGAACAAGTCCAAAGGGTCTAATTATAGATAATAGAAAAAATTTTAAAGAAAAAGTAAAAAAAAATGTAAAATTATGGAGAGGAGATTTAACCATAGTTGAAAAAACTATTAACACTAAAAACATCATTAAAATTCTTAAAGATCATAATTTTTATAATGATATTGATTTTTTTAGTTTGGACATTGATGGCATAGATTATTGGGTGCTTGAAAAATTACCAAAGAATTTGTCAAAAATTTTTGTTTTGGAATTTAATTCTAATTTTGGGGGGAACAAAGAAATTACGATTCCAAATATTGATAGCTTTAATAGAACCAAATATCATTATTCCAATCTATGTTTTGGAGCATCACTAAAGGCACTAATAAAATTAATGAAAAAGAAGAACTATGTATTTTTGGGTACAGATTTACATAGTATAAATGCATTTTTTGTTCAAAAAAAATATTTAAAAAAAATTAATTTAAAAATACCTAACAATAAAAGTATAAATAGATTTTCATTATCAAATATTAGAGAAAGTAGAGATAAAAAAAACAACTTAAGCTATTTATCTGGAGATAAAAAAATAAATGCAATAAGAAATTGTAAGGTAGTAGATTTATCTTCCAGCAAGAAGAAAATTGTTAAGTTAAGCAAACTAATTTAAAATTTTTTCAAGTTTTTTAAAAAATAAGGATTTTTATATAGGTCTAATTTAAATATTTTACTATTTAAATCTATCTTGTTTAAAAAAAATTTTTTTATTACCTCATCATTAAATTTGTTTTTTTTGGAATATTTAATTTCTTTTGATTTATCTTGTGTTTCTGGAGTATGTTCAAAAATAGTTTTATTTTTTATCTTTTGAGCAATTGATTCAAAAGCAGATTTAACAGCAGACATTGTATATATAAATGGATCTTCCTTTATTTCAGATAAAGCATGATAAAGTATTGGACCAGAATCTAATCCTTTTGATAACAAGTGTATTGTCGCTCCAACCAAATGTGGGTTGTTATCAAATAGTGCCCAAAAATTACAATTTGTTCCTCTATAGTATGGAGAAATTCCCAAATGAATATTTAAAGCTTTACGATCTATTAAAAAATTTACTAAATCTTTTTTTATAAAGCTGGAACCAAAAACTATAAAAATATCGCTATTTAAAAAATCGGATAAAGAATTAAGAGAACATTTTTCTAGCTCTTTATTTTCTAAAGATAGCAATTTTATATTTTTGTTTTTTTTATCAATAGCTGCATTACCAAAAACTTTTTTTTGTGCATCATCAACCTTCAAAAAATAATTTTTCATTAAATTTGAAATTTTATTTTGATTTGAAAAAAAGGTTTTTTTTTCCTGAATAACATTCAATTTTGTTGCTATATTAGATAGTAGATTAACTAAATAATTATGTCTTATTTGATCTGAAGTAATAAGAGTAATATTCATTATTTAATCATTCTCATAATTTTGGAATGGTCTTGTCTTGCGATTTCAAGAAAAGAATTATTAATTTTTTTCATATTTTTTTCAATTTCAATATCCATCACATTTTTAAAACCCAATTCTATTCCTAATTTTTTTAGGATATTTAAAGTTGAATCGTTATAGCTACCACAAGGATGTGACATATATTTAAATTCTTTTTTATCGCAATTTAAAATTTGAGATAAAATATCTATATTTTTTTCATATTCATTAACTTGTTCACTTTGTTGCATTTTTTCAATTAATGTTGGGTGGCTGTGAGAATGAAGACCAATCAAATGACCCATTTTTTTTATTTCCATTATATTCTTATTACTCATAAACAGAAATTCATAGTAATTTTCTGGTACAAAATTTTTCTCCTTAAACATTTCAAACATTATTAACTTATATTCTTCTTTTGTTAGGAACACGTCACGCACTAATCTAAATTTTACATCACTAATTGAATAGAACGGATATTTTAATTTTTTTTGGTTAATTGTATTTTCTTCAACTTTATAAAATTCATTTAAATTTTTTTTACATTTTTTAAAAAATGATTTGTAGAATTCATCAATATTTAAGAAATAATTTGTTCTAAAATATCTATAAATCTCTAGTAAGTCAGGCTCATAGTCAAATAATGAAGAATTTACAAAAAAAAAACTTTTTATTTTTAGATCTTCAAGCATTGGTAAAGCAACATCATATTGAGATTTTATAGCATCATCAAAAGTAAAACATACATTTTTTTCTGCTAATTTATTTTCTTTGCATCTAACAAAAAAATCATCTGCATCTAGTATATTTTTTCTTCCAACAAATTTTATTAATTTATAAAATTCATTTTGGTTTATAGAACCTTGAGTTTTCTTATGAATTTTATCGTCATGAAAATGGTGAAACATTATACCGTGAAAAAAATTATTATTTGTAAAGTACATAATTAGTTTATAAATAAAAATAAGGATGTGACATATATTTAAATTCTTTTTTATCGCAATTTAAAATTTGAGACAAAATATCTATATAATTATAAATATAAATTGTAAACAAATTATTAAAAACTTTTTTGTTAAGAAAAATTTTTCCTTGGTTTTAAAGATTTTCCGATTACGTTAATGGCAACTCTAAAAAAAATGAGATAGAATTAATTTATGAAAATAAATAAAGCTACTTCTATCATCTTATTTCTTTTATTTGTTACATCTTTGCTATTTTTGCATTTTATAACTTATAGAAATTGTCAAACATTTAAGATTTTCAAAGCAACACTGGATTTTGGAACCGAGCATGTTCGAGGATGTTTTTCGCAAAATGCTATTAAGAAAAATATGAGACATTATGTCAAAACATATGTAAGTAAATCTTCTTTTTTTTATAAATTTGCCGTTAAATATAAACAATCCATTAGGAAAGACTATGAATCTGATAATAAGATTTTTGAAAATTTTGGTGGATTAAATAATGCAGATGATGAAATATTAAATTTTCCTAAGGATAACAATAATAACGAAGAAATTTTAAAAACTCCATTTATCAAGGGTCTTGTAAATAGTGGATTCAAACCTTTAAATAAAAACATTACTAAAAATACCGATTATGAATACAACAACTGGTTCAGATCTCATGGTGGTAATTGGAACACAAAATATGATGCTGGAAATAGTATTAATAAAGAGAATATAAAAAAACTTAAGTTAGCATGGAAGTATACTTCAATAAAAAAAAATGATTTAGAAAAAAAATGGAAACAAAATATTGAATTAAATCCAGTATTTATTAATAACAAAATAATATTTGTCACCGCTGATTGGAAAGTAATAGCGCTTAAAGCCGATGATGGAAAGCTGTTGTGGAAACTTCAATCATTATATCAACCTGCAAGAAGAGGTATATTAGTTGAAAACAATGAAAAATTAAATTTAGAAATCTTATATATTCCTATAGGAAATAGAATTTATAAAATAAACGCAAATAATGGAAAAAGAATTAAAGAATTTGGAAAAAATGGATCCATAACGGCTTTTACTTTAGTTGCTCCAATGATTTATAAAAACACGTTAGTGGTAGTAAATCAGATGGTTAATATGTTTGATATTAATAATGGAAAAATGATTGGTAAAATTCCAATTCATCTTAAGAAAAAAAATTTTGGAGGGGGCATTCCATGGGGTGGCGTAGCATTAGATAGTGATAAAGGAATTGTTTACGCAAATACAGGCAATCCTCATCCAGCTATACTTGGAATTAATAGAAAAGGTGATAACAAAAGATCATCAAGTGTAGTAGCTATTGATTTAAACAAAGAAAAAGTCATATGGGATTTTCAAGAAACTGCTCATGATTTATGGGATTTCGATATACCAAGTCCTCCAATCATTCATAATTTAAAAATAGATAACAATATTTACGAAGTTGTAATTTCAGTTAGCAAAACTGGAAATACAATTATCCTTGAGAGAAATACTGGCAAACCAATTTTTGATATTACTTACAAAAAAGCTCCAAAATCAAAAATACCCGGAGAGATAGCAGCCCCATTTCAAATTAATCTTAAAAAACCAGAAAAATTTTCAAAAATTGAATTCAGTTTAGATGATATAAGTGAGCTTTCAAGGGAGAAGCAAGGGGAGATAAAACGATTACTAAAAAATTCTAAATACGGATGGTATGAAACTCCTTCTTTTCAAAAAGATTTAATAATTTTTGGTTTACATGGTGGTGCCGAGTGGACTGGAGCAGCAATAGATCCTATAAATCAGTATCTTTATATTCCTGTAAATAATGTTCCATGGAAATTAAAACCGTATATTCAGTCGCTAGAAGTAAAAACTCTTTTTCCAAAAAAAATTAAAAAAAATCACCAACTATATTTAAAAAAATGTTCTGGTTGTCATGGGAAAGCTAGAAATGGTTTAAATATTAAGACAGGTGTAGGTGAAAAACAGATTAAGTTTATACCAAGTTTAGTTGGTTTTTACGAAGTGCCAGATATGGATAAAAAAATTCAGTCATTACAGGATATTAAAAGTAAACATGCTGGTTTAGATTTAAATACAGATGATTTATTAAGATTACAAAAACTTTTTAAATGGTGGGATGATAAACTTAGAAGAAAAAATGAAATGAAAATTATAGGAGATGGAGCATGGGCTCAATTTTTAACCAGCGATGGCTTGCCTGCTTCTAATCCTCCATGGGGATATATATCCAAATTAGATTTAGTGAGCGGAAAAATTTTGTGGAATGTACCGGTTGGAGATTTAGATGTTGGAGGTAAAAAAATTAAGATTGGAACTGCAAATTATGGTGGTTTGGCAACAAATAGCGCTAGTATTCTGTTTTTTACAGGAACTGAAGATTCTAAAGCGTATGCTTTTGATGCAGATACTGGTCAGGAATTATGGTCCTATGAAATGGATGCCGCCGGAAGTGCCCCACCGATTATCTTTAATCATAATAAAAAACAATATGTGAGCTTTTTATCAACAGGAGGTATTTTTCATAATTTTAAAAAAAAATCTTCTACAATTTATACCTTTACAATTTCTGAA
>Ga0209403_10008091_pt1 | contig 10203 bp, 7 predicted proteins | sample ArcticOcean_MG_C_8_FD_187440 | JGI IMG/M metagenome (GOLD analysis project Ga0209403, IMG submission 187440) | Marine microbial communities from western Arctic Ocean - ArcticOcean_MG_CB11_86 (SPAdes) (version 2) | ecosystem: Environmental > Aquatic > Marine > Oceanic | place: Arctic Ocean...
CCCATCTTTCTTAGAATATAAACATAAATATCCATCTTAATGAATCTAATAAAAATATTTTAATCAATGAGTTATTTTTATTTTATTCTTTTAATTTAATATGTGGAGAAAAATTCTATTTTATTTTGGTAATTGTATAAATTCCATTATATTTTCAGTATTAAAAATTTTATTAGCTATATCAATAATATCTTGTTTAGTTCTCTGATTATGGAGCTCCTTAATAAGTAAAACATTTTCGTATGGTTCCTTATGCCAATCATAAAAAGACATAATATCTAACCAAAAATAATTAGTTTCAATTTCTTCTGAATAATCTTGTAGAGATTGTTTTGTGGCGTTGAGAACTATATTATCATCAAAATTACCTATCATAAAATTTTGAATTTCTTTCTTAATGCTCTGCACCAATTCTACCTGCCTATCAGGATCAGATAGAAAAGTTATATAAAAATTATAGATTGGTTTTGGATACTCTGCCGCTCTTTGATATGCGCCTATAGAATATACTCCTCCAAGCCTTTCTCTTATTACTTCATTGAGATGAATATTAAGAGATTCACCTAAAATTGAATAATTTAATCTATTTTTAATATTATATTCAAAAGGTCCTGAATAAATTAAGTTTGTATAAGCTTGAGGCTCTGGATTATTTTCAACAATCTCGCGTATCTTACCAGTTGCCTGATTTAAATTAATATCACGCCATTGATTATCACGATCTAAGGAAGGAAGATTTCCTAAATATTTAACGATCACATTTTTATCTTTTTCTAAAGAAACATTGCCAACAATATAAAAAGTAAAATCACTAGAATCGCTAAATCTTTCTTTATAAAAATCAAACATCACATCATAATTAAGAGACTCTAAAATTTTAGGAGTCATGGGCTGCATACGTAAGTGATTATTAAAACGAACTTTGTTTATATAATCAGAAAAAACAGTATCTGGATTAAGCAAACGTTTTTGAATATCATTTAAATTATTTCTCTTAACTCGCTCCAATTCATCCTTTTCGTAATGAATATCGGTAAAATAAAGATAGAGCAATTGAAGCATCACTTCAAAATTCTCTCTATTAGAATTTCCCTCAAAACTTTGAGCATACTCTGATATTCCAGGTCTTGCTGTAACAGGTGTTGGGATTAATTTTTTACTCAAATTACTGGAATTAAACTCTCCTACTCCCGCATCTCTAAACAAGCTGTTAATTTGACTGACTGATTCATAGATAATGTCATCGGCAAGAGATAAACCTCCGGGAGCTTGGCCATACAAAATAATATTGTCTTCCTCGTAATCAGTTGATTTAACAACTACTCTCACGCCGTTGCTTAATTGTAATTCAGTTGCATCTATAGATTCATGATCAATCTGCTTTATAACCTCGCCCTGTCTAATGTCTTTGCTTAGCAAAGGAACCTTGGTCCAATCTTTTATTTCTAATTTCTCAGTATTTAAAAACTGCTTATCCAATATGGAGATAAATTCATTCGCATCAGGCAATGATTGAATTGATGACTCTGGCTCTTGCACAATGATTGTTCGATAAGTTTTATTAAACCAATCTTTAGTTGCAAAATTTATATCCTCAAGAGTAATTTTCTCTAAAATTGATAAAGATAAATTATAATAGTATTCGGTGCTAATATAAATTGATTCAGAATTAATAAAGCCCATTAAATAATCAAGTTTATTTATTGTTTCTTCTGAATTCTTATTATTGTACATATCTTCCAAGGAGGATTTATATCCGGCAATCAAATTATCAAATTCAATTTTGCTAAAACCATAACTTTGAATACGGTCATACTCTTTTTTAATTCTCTCTATAGATTCTAAGTATCTTCCTTCGATTGGACGTACAAATAACTTTAAGTTATTATTTTCTTCACCATGACCGCTTTCATATATGTAAGCTGATTCAAAAGGGGAATTCATTTCTTTTGAAATATCATTCATTCTCTCATAGAAAATAGAATAAGCTATTTCATTTTGAAAATTTTCATAATAATCCGCCTGAGTTTTCAATTCTTTATTTTCTATTGGTCTCCGCAAAGAAAAAGAGGATGATACCTGCTCAGGATCTGTTACAATATTATAATTGTCCTCTGGTTTGGGAATGTAATATTTAATCCGTTCTTTTGCGTCAGTAGGATTTTTTAGATTACCAAAATATTTATCAATGAGTTTTTCAATTTCAATTGTATTAAAATCTCCAACAGCAACTATACTCATCAAGTTTGGTCTGTACCATTCATGATAGAATTCCTTTAAATCATTGGAGGTAAATTTATTTATTTGCTCCATATCGCCAATAGGTAAGCGATCTTTATATTTGGAGTTAGCATATATAATGGGGACAATTAAATCACTTTTACGCTTACTGAATCCCAGTCCCTGTCTCCACTCCTCAACAATAACTTTCTTTTCATTTTCTAAAGAAGCTTCATCAAATAAGACTTCTGATGCCCAATCAGCTAATACCCTAAAACTTTTTTCTAAAATAATTTTATCGTTAGATGGTACCTTAAGTTTATAAATTGTTTCTCCAAAACTAGTAGAAGCATTAACCTCTGGTCCATACTCCATACCAATAGATTCCATAAATTCAATAATCTCACCAGACTTGAAATTAGAAGATCCATTAAAGGCCATGTGTTCAACAAAATGGGCTATTCCTCGTTGGTCATCCTCTTCTTGCAAAGAGCCAGCATTTATAATTAATCGTAAATAGCCTACTTCTTTTGGCTTATCACTTTCTTGAATATAATATTTAAGTCCATTCTTAAGAGATCCGTGATAAATATCTGGATCAAACTTAAGTTCTGTTTCTGGACTATATTCTAAAGCATAAGAAACATTTAAATAAAAAATAAAAAATAAAAATAAAATAATTCTCATTATTTATCCTGTATACTTACTCTGCTTAAATAACCTATTAAAATAATTTTCAGCTAGGTTTAGCTTGGCTTAGAAACCCATCATTATAAGGATGTTTCGTGATGGGCAGAAGGAATAGCTGATTATATGGCACTTCTATTGCACTCCAAACAATCAGGAGTAAAATCTAAATTTTTGAAAAATACCATGAGAGATAAATTAAAACAATCTGATCAAGGTAGCCGTAATCCTATCAAGGCTTATTTGAAATCAGACACAAAATTGTACGAATACGATTACGGAGAAGAGGGTCGTGATGTCATACATTCTATCGCACCTTGGTATGTTGCTTATTTAATTAATAATTTTGGCGAAGAAAGTATGATTGAATTTAATAAAGATCTAGACAGCATGGGATTTGAAAATTCCCTTATAAAACACTTTGAAAAATCTTATCAAAATTCAGTGGGTGATTTTAATATTTTTATAAAGCAATCTATGAAAAAAATATTAAAAATAATTCCTTAGTATTCGACAAAATTTCCCCATCAACTTTTATAAATTTAATTATGATTACAAGATTGAGTGTCACCCTGCTCTTTGTTATGAATAATTATTATAGCTTTATAGCTGCTGCAATTCATAGGTGAAGTAATTGATTGGTAATGAATTAAAAAAACTTAATTGATTAAATTAGTTTAGCCCCGCTCTAAATCTGGGAGATTAACTCGAGTAAGTTACCAAGTCCTTAACTTCCAGGGTGCCTGTAAGCACACTCTTTATCAGATTGACTTTGCCCGAACCTCATCGTAACTATTGTATATAATTTTTTTTAATTTTCAAAGATTGTAATTTAAAAATTTCATTTAATTTTTTTACAGTAAATTTATTCTTTCTGTTATAAAAATAAATACCATTAGTTTCCTGCTCTACATCTGTTAATTGTGTATAACAGAAACCTTGAATGTGTTTTGTTTCTAATATAACTTTTGTTAATTCCTTCATACGACTGTAGACCTCTTTAATATTTTTTGGTCTAAAGGCATCACCGTGCCCCCAAGATTTAATTTTTTTTCTGAGAGTAAGAGGTAACCACCATACGCCCCCGTACTCATCGATTATATATGGTTCTTTTTTATAAGAAGTCTCAAATTGTGGAAAATTCCTATAAACTCCCTTTGGTGGATTTAATGCTTTTTTTAATAAAACAGGAAGAGGTTGATAGTTGTGTACTGTCCATATGTCTGTTTTTTGATGTTGATATCCACTTGTTTCATTAACTGGTCTAGTTGGGTCAATTTTTTTGGTAATTGCATATGCTTTACGCATTAAAGATTTATGTTGGGCATTGCATTCTAAAGTATTGGTTTCATTAAAGGGAGTCCAAGTGATAATGGATGGATGGTTTTTTAAGTAATTAACGATTTTTGGCCATTCTCTCATAAAAGAAACTTCAGAATTTTTGGCGTTTTCATTCATTCCCCAATTGGGAAATTCAGCCCACGTAATATAACCTAATTTATCCGCCCAATAATGAAATCTACTTTCAAAAACTTTTTCGTGCAAACGTGCGCCATTAAATCCTGCCTTCATAGATAAAATAATATCATTTTTTAGATCTGAATCACTTGGAGCAGTCCATATACCTTTTGGATAAAAACCTTGATCCAAAACAAGTCTTTGATATAATGGTTTTTTATTTAGATAGATTTTACTTTTTACAATTTTTATTTCTCTCATCCCTGAGTAACTCTCCACTCTATCGAGTAAAGTTTTGTTAACATCATCAGCATACAATAAATAAATAATTTTATATAAATTTGGTTTACCAATAGTCCATAACTGTGCATTTTTAATTTTATTTTTAATAATCTTTTTTTTACAACTATTGATTGTTGAACTAATTAATTTATTCTTAAAATAGATATCAATTTTTAAAGATCCTTCAATTTTTGTACTTATTTCAGGAGAGAAAATAAATTCAGAGGTATTAATATCGGAGGTAATACAAACGTTTGTAATCGATTTTTTATTGACCGCTTCAATCCATACTGTTTGCCATATGCCAGTTGTTCTTGTATAAAAACAACCCCAAGAATGCCGATGTGGGGATTGCTTGCCTCTAGGTTGTGTTCTCTTTTTATTTAAAGTCCATTTTTTTATCAATTTTTCATTATCAAAAGTGCCATCACCAAAATACCATGGTGTCGAACCAATTCCAGATGGACATCTTTTGTCAATGACATATACTTTTAAATCATTGGTTTTATTTAAAAAAACATATTTTGATATATCAATAGTAAAGGGAGTTGATCCACCTATATTCTTCCCAACTTTAATTTGATTAACAAAGATTTCACATTGATAATCAACTGCTCCAAAATTGAGAAGTATTTTTTTATTTGTCCATTTAAGAGGTAAAATAAATTTTTTTTGATACCACATTTCTTGAATAAAATCTGTATGACCTATTCCAGATAATTCACTTTCAGGACAAAAAGGCACATTGATATTTCGAGAAAATTTTTTTTTCTTTAATTTTAATGATGAAAAACCTTTAATTTCTTTTGACAAATCGCAGGTCCATTGTCCATTTAGATTAATCCAATTTTTTCTAAAAAATTGTGGTCTTGGATGCTCTTTTCTCATCATTTACTTTTTCTCCATTTTACATCTAATAACATTATATGATAGTTTAGGCAAACTAGTTACCAGTGTATTGTTTTCTAATTTAGAAAAAGAAACATTTTTTGGAATAATTCTGTTGGGGTTCTCAGCAGTGTTAGAAGCATAAAGATCCTCATCAAATAAAGATTGCTGCTCTTCAATTGTTAATAAGTCTATCCCATGAATATTAAAGTCAATATCGATATTTTCCTTTAAATTTTTATTTATAATAAAGAAAATTAGTTCTTTTTTGGATGCATTTAAAACACATGATGCATCAATGTAATTTACATCATCTGCTATTTTGCAACTATATTTAGGAGAGTCTATAATAATATTCATTGCCTCCCCTCTTCCATATTTAGATGCAAAATATAAAGGGTAATAAATGCTTTGCTTCCAAGATATTCCACCCGTAACTGTACTAATAGCCCCTATTACGTTTACTAGTTGAGCCATGCATGCAATTTTTACAATATGAGAATTATTAATAAAACTATTTAAAACAGATCCTACTAATAGTGCATCTTGGATATTGTACATTTCTTCATACAAATGCGGAGCTTCGGGCCAATTAGCATTGGTAAGATCTAACTCATCCTCTGCTGTTATATTTTGACTTCTAGTATGATACCAAGGATTCCATTCATCAAAACTTATTTTAATATCTTTTTTAGATCTTTTTTTTGATTTGATATAAGTAATAACTGACTCTACGGTTTTTAAATAAGTATCAAGTACAACGGTATTTGCTAGATAAGATGCTGTATCCTTCTCATAATTATCCCAATATTGATGCAGTGAAATATAATCTACAGAGTCATATGACTGATCTAATACTTCAGCTTCCCAATCAGGATAGGTTTTCATGCGATCATTAGAACTTCCGCAAACAATCAATTCTAAGTTATTATCAAATTTACGTAATGCTTTAGCCGTTTCATTTGCTAGCCTTCCATATTCATAAGCAGTTTTGTGCCCTACTTGCCAAGGTCCATCCATTTCATTTCCCAAACACCACATTTTAATATTGTGAGGCTCTTTATAACCATGGCTAACACGGAGATCGCTCCAATATGAGCCACTCGGGTGATTACAATATTCAACTAAGTTTACAGCTGACTCCACCCCCCTACTTCCAAGATTAATCGCCATCATGGCTTCTGTATTTGCTTCTTTAGACCAATCCATAAATTCATTTAATCCAAATTCATTTGTCTCAGTTGTTTTCCACGCAAGATCTATTCTTTTAGGCCTTAATTTTTTTGGCCCAACACTATCTTCCCAATTAAAAGCTGATACAAAATTACCTCCGGGGTATCGAATAACAGGCATATCCAAATCTTTAATCGTTTCCATTACATCCATTCTGTATCCTTTAGAATTTGATGAAGGGTGATTAGGTTCATAGATACCTTCATAAATTGCTCTTCCTAGATGCTCTAAAAATGAGCCGTACAGCCTTTTATCAATTGAACTAATTATATAATCTTTGTGTATAGTTATTTTAGCTTTCATAATATTACCCCTTTATTCCTGATGTCATCATTATTGCTTGCGTTACTTTTTTTTGAAAAATAATGTAAAGAAAGGCGATAGGACCTGCTGCCAACATCGCCACTGCCATTTCTCTAGCATAAAAAATACCAAATGCATCGTCCACAGAAGTTATTGCTACAGGAACAGTAAACATTGATTGTTGTGTAGTCATAATAAAAGGCCAGAAAAAATTATTCCATGCTGCTATGAAAGTTACCAGAGCTAGCGCAGTTGTTATTCCCCAATTCAAAGGAAGATAAATTTTACGTAAAATTTGAAATTCACTGGCACCATCAATAACTGAAGCTTCACGTAATTCTTTTGGAACTTGATCAAAAAATTGCTTATAAACAATCACACACACAGGAGATAAAACTTGAGGCAGAATTATACCCGACCAAGTATTAATCAAATTCAAATCTGCTATCAAAATAAAAAGAGCAATTACTAGAGCTGTCCCCGGAACCATTATGCTTGCTAAAACAGCTAATAACAAAATATTTCTTCCTGGAAAATTTAATTGTGACAACGCATATCCACACGGCATACTTATTAAAATAACTAAAAAGGTTATACCAAATGAAGTCATTATTGAATTAACATACCATGTAGTAATTTGAGATCTCAAAATCACATCAATATAAGAGTCTAAATTAAATGATTTCGGGAAAATTGTCCAATCGGGGTTTATTACTTCAACTTCGGATTTAAGAGAAGTGGCTAGAGCCCAGTATAAGGGAAAAATAAATATTAACGCAAAAACTATTGATAGCAAGGTTAATAAAATCCAGGAAAAAGTAATGTTTTTCTTCATTTATTGTTTTTCATCCTTGTTTCTTAAAAGTTGATATTGAAAGACTGAGGATATTACAATAATTGCGAAAAGAACCATTGCAATTGCTGATGCGTACCCTCCTTTGTTTAATTGAAATCCCTGCTTATAAACAAGTTGAAGCACTACTATAGTAGAGTTAAAGGGACCTCCTCCAGTTAATAAATACATTTGATCAAAAATTTTAAGTTGAAAAATTAGCTGAAGAGTTAAAACAAGAGCTGTAATAGGCCAAATTAAAGGCCAGGTTATAAACCTAAACTGCTGGAAAGCATTAGCACCTTCAATATCTGAAGCTTCATATAAATCTGGGCTAATATTTTTTAATCCAGCAATAAACAGTAAAATATTAAACCCAACTGTCCACCATATTGTAATCAATGCAACCATAGGCATGGCCCAAGTTTTTTGAGAGAAAAAACCTATTCTTTTAAATCCCCAGAAATCTAACAATTCTTGAATGATACCAAATTGTTTAGAAACCATCCATCCCCAAATTTCTGTAACAACTGTTACAGGTAATATATGAGGTAGAAAGAAGCATGCTAACAGTGTCCCTGACAATAGATAACTTTTAATTCTATTAATCATTAGTGCACAAATCAATCCTATAATTGTATTAGGTGCAACTGTCCAAAAGACAAAAACAAAAGTATTTTTTAAAGATTTCCAAAATAACTTATCGTTCCAAAGTTTTATATAATTTTCCATACCAACCCATTCACCCCATCCTATTAGCGGAGAATTAGTGAAGCTAAAAATTAGGGTATATATTGTTGGATATAATAAAAATAAAAAATAAAAAAAAACAAAAGGAAATATTAGTAAATAAGAACTAATAATAGATTTTTTGTTATATTTATTCATTAAATAATAAATTTTTAAATTTTTTATAAAAAAATAAACGGCGTTAAAAAAAACGCCGCTTATAAATAAATTTATTTACATTAAAGATTCAACGTCATCACGGACCATTTGCACTGCTTCTTCAGCACTTAATTGACCGTTTACAGCAGGCATAATAAAGTTTTGAAAAGCGTCATAAGTAGGCGATGCAACTCCTGTCACGTGAGAGGATGGTGCAGTAACCATATTATTTCCTATATTTGCATAATCGGAATTAGGTTCCATATTATTATAAAAAACACTCTCAACAATATCTTTATTAGCTGGTATGTGTCCTGCAGAAGCCCAAAATAAGCTATTATCACTCATCCAGCCCATAACAGTTAAAACAGCTTTAAGTTTTTCATCAGATATAGGTTTTTTATCGCTATGAGGTATAGCAAATGCGTGAGAATCGGCCCAAGTTGCTTCTTTTTCAAATAATTGAGGCATATCTCTTACACCAAATTTAAAGCCTAGTTCATTATTTTTTCTTAAATCAACAAAGGTAGGAACTTCCCATACACCATTAATATGAATAGCTGACTGTCCACTCGCAAACATTGCTTTAGCAGATCCATAGTCAGTTTCACTTGGCATATAACCTTTCTCAACTAGATCAATTAGAACCTGAGTAGCTCTTTCACATTTATCTCCTGGACAAACTTTTCCATCAACAATGAACTCTCCGTCCATCATACGAAGAATAGAATACCACCATCTCCAAATCATACCACCATTACCACTAGCAAAACCAATTGGATATTCCACCATAGTATCTAGTTTAGCAAGTCCTGCCATAAAGTTGTCTATCCCATCAAGTAATGTTGGATCTCCATTTGAATCTAATAATCCTGCTTCAGCTAACATTTCAGCATTAAAATACATAACATTTGCATGTATATCTAATGGAACGCCATGTGTTGCACCACCAAAATTAGCAGCTTCCCAGTTTGCTGGAAAAAATCTATCTTTTGTAATTCCAACACTAGCAAGTTCAGCTTTACTGATAGGCCTTAACACACCTGTTGGAACCGCCAATGGAAAACGTGATAAATGATATGTCATCATATCAGGCTGTTCCCCAATAGCAGCTGAGGTTTGAACTTTTACATAAAAAGGGACACCCCATTCTAAAGTAGTTGCGTTAATTTGTATGTCATCATGAGAAGAATTAAAGCTTTCAATTAATTTTTTCATTCTAACACCATCTCCGCCACCTAAAAAATCCCACCATATAACTTCAGTAACTGCAAATGCAGATACAGGAATTAAATATAAGAATAATCCTGTGACTATAGATAATAATTTTTTATTCATTTTAACCTCCCAGTTAATTTTCTATAATGAATATTTATGGTGAATAATTGAAAATAACAACTAAATAATCTCCA
>Ga0209403_10008097_pt1 | contig 10199 bp, 12 predicted proteins | sample ArcticOcean_MG_C_8_FD_187440 | JGI IMG/M metagenome (GOLD analysis project Ga0209403, IMG submission 187440) | Marine microbial communities from western Arctic Ocean - ArcticOcean_MG_CB11_86 (SPAdes) (version 2) | ecosystem: Environmental > Aquatic > Marine > Oceanic | place: Arctic Ocean...
TGATAAAACTGTTCGGCGCTTGCCTAAGATGTTTGCCTTCCTCGACGCGGCGGTGGCTCCTGGCTATCTTGGCGGAGATAGCTTCACCATGGCTGATTGCTTTCTGACACCGATTCTGGCCTCGGCCCAAAACTATCCGGAGGGTAAGGAAAACATGGCCAACAGCCAGAACTTGAAAAGCTATTTTGCGAACATGTCAGAACGAGATAGCTTTAAGAATACTGCTGGCTGATACTAATGGCGGCGGGTGCCTGGCAAGCGTCATGAGGCTCAAAGTCACCACGGGACTTATCGGTAGGTAACGCTGGTTAAACAATACGGCAGCGATATCGTGCCAATTAACGGTTCCCTTGATACCCTAGCCCATATCAGACCTTATGCAGAGGTCTCTGTAATAAATACTTTGTACGATGCCTTCACGCCGACACAACTCGGCAAAGGTGTCTTCGCCACGCAAGCCATCCGGCGCGATGCGGATCTTTTCCTCCGCTGAATATTGTTTCCGGTTTGCTCGGCGAATGTCTTTGGTCGCCTTTGCCGCCCCGGTCTGACGTGTCTCCGGTTTCGATCTCATCTTTATCCCCTTCGGTCACTACGATGAGACAAAAAATTGCCCTCAGCATTGCTACCTGGCCATTACGCCTCCGTAGGCGCTGACGCCAGACAACGCCGCTAGAAAGAGGGGATGACAGTCCTTTGCATCCATCCACCCAGCGTGTCAATCCACTTGACACTAGAACATTTATAACGAAGTGTATTGACAAGAGCTCCAGTGACGCGGGATGCTTAATTTGCTACCGATATTAGAGTCGTTGTTTTTCATGCATATACGTAGGGAGACATAGAATTATGAAATCTAGCTTGCTTGGAGGCGTCGCAGTTGCTGCATCAGTATTTGCTGCTATGACGCTGGGAATGAGTTCATCTGCTATTTCAGGTGAGCGTACTATTCATATCGCGGGATTTGGCGTTAAAACCGGTGTCGTACGTTCCTTTGGCATTAACACTGAGGCGGTGCTTAAGGCAGCAGTTCTTCATGTTAACTCAACTGGTGGGGTGAAGCTTGCTGACGGCTCTACTGGTAAATTTAAACTTACCTTTTACGATGATCGCTGTAAGGCAGAAGAAGGGATTTCCGTTGTTCGCCGTATAGCTGGCACACCGGCGGTCATCGCAATTGGTCCAACCTGTTCAAATGTTGCAGAACCGTTATTTGGTATTTTGCAGAAGAAGCGCGGTGACGCTAGCGACTCGGGCCTTCAGATGCCAATATTTACTGATACTGCCATTAAGGGCGGACTTGCGAAGATCTCTGATTGGGCTTTCCGTAATGTTCCTAACGAAGCCAACATGTATAAAGCTTTGTTCGCGTGGCTCCGGACTGAACATCCAAACCTCAAAACAGTATTTGGTGGCGTAGAACAGGATTTTGCTCATTCTAGGTTCACTTGGCACAAAGTCATGAAAGTGGCGGCTCCAGCGGCTGGTTATGAAGTAGTCGGCGAGGCTAAATGGTTATTAGCCGATACAAGCTTCACAACTCAGGTGCGAGCTATGAAGAAAGCTAACGCCGATATCATTTCTATCTCTTCGCACCCCTTTACGACTTGTGGTCTTTTAAAGGAAATGAAAAGGCAGCGTGTTAAGCCCAAAATTATAGTAGGCTTAACTAGCTCTTCAAGCATGGAAACCTTGACAGGCTGTGGCAAAGCCGCCGAAGGTATCATAATTCCAACAAGTTTTGCTCCTGTAACAGACGCCGCACGATTTGCCGCGGCGAAAACGGCAGAACAGGGCGGTAGCACAGACCTGCATAGTGCGTCTGCTTGGGAAAATGTTATGATCATTAAGCAGGTCATAGAGGCAAGTAGTGTTGATGCTAAGGCTGATACTGTTCAGGCTGATCGCGGAAAGATTCGGGATGGGCTTGCTGCACTTAAAACGACCAAAGGCCTCATCGGAACGATCAAGCGTACAGCAGAAGGGGAAGCGGATAAGCCTTTCGTTTTTGCGCATGCTCAAAATAGTCAGTGGGCAGTCTTGCACGATCCTGCCATGTAACTGGCACTTCAATACCTAGCGGGTTGGGCTCTGGCCCAACCCGCCACACTTTCCAAATATATTTCATGCTCGCTATTGCACAAGTACAATTGAGCTCGTGATGGACTTTGAATTATACGAAATTATCCAGGCCTTTGGCGATGGGCTGATGAAGGGATCGACATATGCCTTGATGGGTATAGGCTTCACCCTGATTTTTGGTGTTATGCAGAAGATAAATATGTCTTTTGCAGCCGTTTCAATTTCAGGTGCATACGCTAGCCTGGCAGCTTCAATTTTGTTCCCAGAGGTCCATGTATTTGTCGTTTTCGGAGCGTCAATCATTTTTTCGGGCATGATAGGTTACTTTGTATATTTGTGTTGCTTCAAGTGGATCCCTCTAGCAAACCCTCTCGCCACATTGATGGCCACTATAGGCATGCTGTTTTTCTTAGAAGAAGTAGTTGTGCACGCGACCAACGGTATGCCGTTGCCCTACCCTGCAATGCCTTTTGATGAATATTTTGAGTTTGGTCAGTACAGTGTACGAGGTGATTTAGTATTAATATTTTTCATGTGTCTAATTGCCACTGCCGTACTTATGTACCTCTTATACAGAACGCGTCTTGGCATAGCAACGAGGGCGGTCGCCCAACAACCAATCGCAGCCCGCCTGTCTGGTATTAGTATTGAAAAAACAAATGCTGGGACTTTTATAATTACCGGGCTCCTTGGTGGCCTAGCTGGCGCTATGATTGCTTCAACGGTCAGTGTATTGTCGGTACTTTTCTTTCTGCCGGTCACGGTCAAAGGCCTTATTGTTGCGGTCATAGGAGGTTTAGGGAGCATACCCGGCGCAATTGTTGCCGGACTGCTCGTTGGCGGGATTGAAGAGGTTGCCCTTCTACTCCGCGGCATACTTGAGCGTGATATTTATATTATGGTTTTGCTATTTCTATTTTTGACACTCCGCCCCGGTGGAATTTTTTCGAAAACGTTTCAACGGAATTAAAGATAACCATGGAATTTTATTTAGGCCTGATACAGATATTTGGCGTCCATACCATTATAGGCTTGTCTGCGTATGTCATATTACTAACGGGCCAGGTGACTATGGCTCAGGCTGGCCTTGTGTCGGTTGGGGCCTACGCATCTGCAATGCTAACAGCTATGTATGGCTGGCATATAGTCCCTTCGGTATTAGTGGGCGGTGCGGCAGGCATGGTCATGGCGGTATTAGTTGGTTTCCCTGCATTGAGAGTAAAGGGACTAATTTTCGTTATTGCGACGTTGGCATTTGGAGAATTTATACGCCTATTTTGGTTTAATTTTATCTTTCAAGTTGAAAGAGGTGGAGAACTTGTTGGCCCCAATAGTTCTGATGGGTTTAGAATGATCCGGTATTTTCCGGAAAATGGATGGTCTACTTGGGGGGTGGCCGCATTTATTTGGTTTTGGGCAATCATTATAATGGCGGCCATTTGGTGGATGGACCGGTCAAGAGCAGGGTCTGTGCTAAGGGCAGTGGGAGAAGACGAAGTCGCAGCTCAAAGCGTTGGTATTAATCTTACTGCTGTAAAAGTAAGCGCCTTTGCGGCCAGTGGGTTAATAGCCGGTGTAGCTGGCTCACTTTATGCTCACTATACTACACATATTGAACAGGAAAACTTTACAGTATTGCTTGCAACATTCGCAATTGCTTATCCATTACTTGGTGGATTGCGCAATATTTGGGGAACATTAATAGCCGTAATATTCATACAAGGCATTCTTACTGAAGTACTACGCTTCATGGGAGACTGGCGGAACCTCCTATATGGTATATTAATAGTGTTGGCTATGAATTTCCGGCCACATGGTCTCATTGATGCTAATCTAACCGATCGACTAAAAAGAATGTTCGGATTACGGAAGAGTTCTAACGATGCTAGAACTTAAGGGTTTATCAAAGCATTTTGGTGGTGTTAAGGCTGTAGATTGCCTCGACCTTAATGTTAAATCAGGTGAAATTTTTGGCCTAATTGGCCCTAACGGATCCGGGAAAAGCACAACAATTAATCTGATTTGTGGCCTTATGGACGTGACGGCTGGAAATATCTCTATTGATGGTAGAGATATTAGTGGGTCTGCTCCTCATGAAGTTGTAGAAGCGGGCATAGGACGTACGTTTCAGAATATTAGGTTGTTCCATGGCCTTACTGTATGGCAAAATCTATGGGTTGCACAAAAAGCATCACAGAATAGCAACGTCAGTAGTTTTTTTAGACGCTGGCTATCCGGGCAAGGAAATGCTCGGGAGAATATGAAAACCCAGCTTGAGTTTGCCCGACTATCCGACAAGAGGGATGTTTTGGCAGGCAACCTTTCGTTCGGAGAGCAGCGGCGACTAGAGTTAGCGAGAGCAATGGCAACTACACCCAAAATATTACTTTTGGATGAGCCCGCTGCGGGTATGAACCAAGAAGAAGTTAAACAGTTAGAAACGAGATTACGTACGTTAAAAGAAGGTGGCGTCACAATTTTACTTGTGGAACATGTCATGGAATTAGTTATGGGTGTGACGGACCGGATAGCCGTTTTGAATTTTGGGCAAAAAATAGCGGAAGGCACTCCCTCCGAAATCCAAAATAATCAATCTGTTCAGGATGCCTATTTAGGCAAAGCTAGTTAATTAATTGTAGGTAATGACATCTAAAGGTCTCTAACTAAGGAAATGCGAGTGAGATGCTTCAGATAAACAATATTTGTACTAATTATGGCGCCATAGAAGCACTTCGTGGCGTTAATCTTGATGCTAATGATGGTGAAATTACCTGTTTGCTGGGGCCTAATGGTGCAGGTAAATCCACTCTCATGATGACGATTATGGGCATCCTCAGTCCCCGAGAAGGCACTATAAACTTTAATGGGACCAGTATAGTTAATGCTTCATCTGGCCAAATTATTGATAAAGGCATTGCACTCGTGCCCGAGAACAGGCTCGTATTCCCTGAAATGGATGTTAGAGATAACCTAATGGCAGGGGCCTATTCCAGGTTAGCAAAAGAAAAATTAGAATGCCTTGCGGACATTGATGAAATGTATCGTCGCTTTCCCAAACTAAAAGAACGGGAAAAACAACTCGCTGGCACGCTTTCGGGCGGCGAACAGCAAATGTTGGCCGTTGCACGCGCGCTCATGTCCAAACCTAAATTATTGTTAATGGATGAACCTTCTTTGGGCTTGGCACCTTTAATAGTTGAAGAAATCTTTCAAATCATACGTGACCTGCATAGTGACGGAACCAGTATTCTTCTTGTGGAACAAAATGCGCACATGGCCCTCCAGGTTGCTGACCGTTTCTGTCTTCTAGAGCAAGGGCGTATTACCTTTACGGGCGAACCCGGGCAACTTGAAGAAAATGAATTGATTAAGCGTGCATATTTAGGGTCAAGCTAATTTGATTAACCAATCTGCCAAAGGGTTTGGCGAACTAAGCCTTAATGGGGTTTAAGAACCAAAACAATAGACGCAATGGCGGCTGATTTTATCCAAAATTGCTTAGATGGCCTAATGATCGGGTCCGCTTACTCCTTACTTGCCATCGGATTTACACTAATTTTTGGTGTAATGCGTCGTTTAAATTTATCCTATGGCCCCTCAATTATGTTGGGGGCATTTTTGGGTACACTGGTGTATTTGGAGTTCCAGGCGGGCAACATTGTAGTTGCATTAGTTACAGTGCTGGGTGCCATTGCCGCAGGCATTTACGTAGAGAGAGTTTGCTTTTGGGCAATACGCCGCGGTGCGGCAGCTGCATCTATGGTCTCAAGCTTTGCAGTGTGGATGCAATTGGAAGAGATTGTGACTGTCTTTTTTCCAGAACGCACATACTCTTTTCCTTCCATGATAGAGGCAGAACCTATAACATTTGGGCCATTTTTCCTAGCAATTGAAAACCTAATTATGTTTCTAAGTGCGGTATTGCTCACTGTAATTCTTCATTTTTGTCTCTATCACACACGTTTTGGCCTCGCGCTTCGCGCTGTGTCTGAAAACCCACGTGCTGCAGAATTTATGGGCATTAATATTAGTTCAATAATGTTTTGGGCTTTCGTTACCGCATCGGCCTTTGGTGGTGTAGCCGCTTATCTAATCATAAGCACTGATGGTCAAGTTACACCGATGTTTGGGATTTGGGCAACATTCAAGGGTCTCATCGCAATGATGCTAGGCGGAATGGGATCTATTCCCGGTGCAATACTGGGAGGCCTTTTGCTGGGAATTATCGAGACCAATAGTCTCTGGTATTTAGGTGTAGAATATCGAGATCTCGCAGCCTATTTTGTACTTTTTATGTTTTTGGTGTTTCGGCCGGGCGGAATTATGGGCCAAGTTTCCGTGCTGCGTGAGCAGGCGGCGACTCGCCGCGTTTGAGATATGGATATTTACGTCGTTTCAGTATTGTCGAATATAGGTATGATAGCCTTTATTGCCCTTTCGGCCTATCTTCTTCTTTTGGTTGGTGAAATCTCATTCGGCCAACAAGCCTTTTTTGCTATTAGCGCATATGGGTCAGGGATGGTGACAGCTATATGGAGCTGGCCATTTTGGGCTGGGGTTTTATGCGGTTGTATATTGGGCGGTTTGTCGGCTGCATTAATAGCGTTACCAACGCTTAGACTGCGCGGCCTTTATTTTTCCATCGCCACTCTGGCATTTGCAGAGATGGTTCGGTTAACTTTTGAAATATTTAGGTTTCAGGTGGAAGTTGATGGTGAAATGGTTGGCCCCAATGGGTCTGATGGTTTTCGAAACGTTCGGGCAGTTTATGAACAAAATATTTCACCCTTAGATTATATGTTAATTATTTATGCCCTCTTATCCCTAGTTTTATTAGGTTTCATCATCCTTGAACGATCTCGACTTGGTTCAATATTTCGCATGGTTGGTGAAGATCCACTTCTGACTGAAATGCAGGGTTTAAATGCCACTGGATATAAGTTGCTAGCTGCTACTATGGCTGGCTTTATTGCTGGGATCGGAGGAGCTCTTTATGTCCATTTATATACTTATGTAGAGCCGAAAATCTTCGATGTTATGTTGGGTGTTCATAGCCTCGCGTATGGCTTGATCGGTGGCCTCGGGACGGCTCTTGGCCCCCTTATTGGCGTGGCTATTGACATTGGTCTTCTTGAATCAATCAGAATTACGGCAGGTTATCGAATGATAGTATTCGGTGGTTTAGTAGCGCTATTACTGATTTTCCGGCCCCGTGGCATATTAGATGAAACTGCAGTTCACTGGCTGCGAATGCGTTGGCGAAGGTTACGCAATGTTAGAGGTTAAAAATATATCCCGTTCATTCGGAGGTGTTCAGGCTATAGAAAAACTTAATTTGACATTGGATGCTGGCGTTATTCTTGGTTTGATTGGACCAAATGGATCCGGAAAAACGACCCTTTTTAATGTTCTTACGGGTGTGTATCGCGTCGATAAAGGCAAAATTCGACTCCGGGGCAAAGATATTACCAATAGCAAACCAAAGGAAATTATTCGTTTTGGTATAGCACGCACATTTCAAAATCTGCGTTTGTATAAACGAATGACGGTTTTTGATAATGTTTGGGTAGCTCAACATAGTTTGCCGGGTATAAACTTAAGGGATTTAATTCTTTCGAACAGTAAACGGGAGAACTTAAGGCGACAAGAAGTCCAGAATTTGCTTGAAATTACTGGATTGATAGAATGTTCTGATCAACTTGCAGGTGGATTGCCACTACCACAACAGCGGCGGTTGGAATTAGCACGCGCCCTTATTAGGTCTCCAGATTTACTATTGCTGGATGAACCGGCGGGCGGTATGACCCCTGCCGAAACAGAAGAAATGGGAGCTCTAATTAAAAAGACGGCTGTTCCGGAGCGCACTTGCATTATAATCGAGCATAAGATGGGACTTTTATCGGATTTATGTCAGCGTTTGTGTGTTCTCAATTTTGGTAAAAAAATTGCCGACGGTGAGCCAAAAGAGATATTTAAACACCCGGATGTTATCGAGGCATATCTTGGCCGGAATCAGTTTAATGCTTGATGTTCTAAACCTTGAAGTCCAATACGGTCAAATACGGGCCGTCTTGGGCGTTTCGCTAAATGTATTTAAAGGTGAGATAGTTGCTTTGATAGGCGCTAACGGAGCAGGTAAAAGCTCTATAATGCATGCAATTTGTGGCCTTGAAAAAATTAAAGGCGGAGAAGTCCATTTCCAAAGAGAAAATATAACTCGCCTTCGTTCGCATCAAATTATTAGTCGCGGTCTGGTGCAGGTGCCAGAAGGGCGACTGATCTTTGGGGAACTAACTATTGAAGAAAACCTTCGCCTTGGCGCCTATAGTAGTGATAGTTCGAAATCGGTCAATTATGATATAGATCGTGTACTGACTAGTTTTCCTATCCTAAAAGATAGGCTTAATGAAAATGGTGCGGCACTAAGTGGCGGACAGGCGCAGATACTGGCGTTAGCAAGGGCGATGATGGCTAAGCCAAAATTGCTAATGCTTGATGAACCCTCTCTTGGATTGGCCCCAATGGCTATTGAGGAGGTTTACTCTCTTATAGAAAAATTACCGGCCGCTGGCGTCACAGTTTTACTCGTTGAGCAGAATGTGCGCCAAGCCTTGGCTGTTGCAGATCGGGGTTACGTGATTGAGAGCGGTAAAATAATTCTTGAAGGAAAAGCGGATCAGTTGTTAACTAATGACTTTCTTATTAATGCTTATATGGGGTTATAATGATAAAAGGTACTATGAAAATAAATGTTACGCTAGTAACTGTCCTTTTAATTTTCGGATACGCATCTATTAGTTTTGCGGCGGATCGTGCGAAAGTAAATATAATGTGCGAACCAACATCCGAAAACCTTGTATATGATTGTATACTGAAGTTATTGAGTAAAAAGAGCGGTGCTCCGCTGGACGGAGCGATGGTGACGGTCAAGTCTGATATGCCCAGCATGGCTATGGCACATAATATACCAATAGTTACCGCCGTAAAGGGAGATAAGCCTGGTCATTATAATGCGCGCTTGCATCTTCAAATGCATGGTGACTGGGCTTTAACCATAGATATTAGCGGACCTTTTAGGGATCGAGTTATTAAAAAGTTAAAATTTGGTGGCCCAATCGTGGTGAAACACAAACACTAGTTAAACCGATTCATCCCATTATCCACAAGCTGAGTGACGCCCAATAAGTGCATTAATGGAGATATGTACTGGAGGTTAGAATAGTCGTGATATAGCTGGAGGATTGACCTAAAAATGGAAGGGAGTTAACTATATTAGTTGGCTCTTCTTCTCGTAACCGTATATGATAGGAATAACTGTAAACGACAAGAAACTGGGTGTTATTAGTGTTTTATCTAAATTACACCGTTTTTATTTATTTAAAAAAGTTAGACTGTATACATTTTTATTTTAGAACAGACCGAAAAAAAATATTTATTACGTCTTTATTGTGTCTAACTCAAAGTAAATAATTTTTAATTCTGTTCCAAAACTTAGTTTTGAGTATTGTCCGTAGCTTAATTTAGCGCGTACATGTTTCGCGAACTAGTTTTTTATTGTGGGGTTTCGGGATTGTCATAACATTGAATAGCGTATACGTGCGCATTCAGGAACTGCCTCGTACGATAGTTTTAAAGGCAATTGTTTTAATGGAATAGGTGTCGAGGTCTCATCGAACAGGTCGAAGGGGCTAACCACGTGGACCTAGCCAAGGGCATCCATGGAGATGTCGACCTTAAGGAAGAAACTAATAACCGTTGGAATAGTATGAAGTTTGGCGAGGTAGATAACGTGACAGAACGTAATCGACTAGACCCCAGTCGGGCCTTTCATGCAATTTATGTTGGGGAAAAAATACGCCTAGCATCATGGGCTATGTCGCAACAAATCCCGGGTGTTTGGACGCATGAACTAGATTTTCGTTAGCCTGTCAAAAAATGGTGAGCAATGCAATGGAAACGTCGTCAACACGAAAGCTTTGGGGCGTCGGTACATCGCGTACCCTGAGGGCTCACTGGGCTTTGATCGAACTTGGCCTCGTTTATAAAAAAATTGACATTCGACCGAGATCGGCTGCGGCGGATGAAGCCGGGTTTCTGATTGTCAGTCCGGACAAGAA
>Ga0209403_10008100_pt1 | contig 10197 bp, 11 predicted proteins | sample ArcticOcean_MG_C_8_FD_187440 | JGI IMG/M metagenome (GOLD analysis project Ga0209403, IMG submission 187440) | Marine microbial communities from western Arctic Ocean - ArcticOcean_MG_CB11_86 (SPAdes) (version 2) | ecosystem: Environmental > Aquatic > Marine > Oceanic | place: Arctic Ocean...
ATCGGACGGACCTTTCAGAATTTGGCGCTGTTCTCCACCATGTCGGTGCTCGATAACGTCATGATTGGCTGTCATTCGCGGAGTAAGGGCGATTTTCTGTCAAATGCCCTTAGGCTGCCCTGGGTCGGCCGCGAGGAAAAGCGGTTACAGCAAATCGCCTGGGAATTGATCGAATATCTGGAATTGGGCGATTATGCCTACGAACCGGCCGGCGGCGTGCCGTTTGGCATTCAAAAACGCGTGGAATTGGCCCGGGCGATTGCCAGCGAGCCGGAATTGCTGCTGCTCGACGAACCCGCCGGCGGCCTTAACCATGACGAGGTCGATAATCTGGTGGGCACCCTCCGGCAGATCGGGCACGACCGCGGTATCACGGTTCTGCTGGTGGAACACCATATGAGCCTGGTCATGGCTGTATCGGATATTGTCGTCGCGATCGATTTCGGCCGCAAGATAGGTGAGGGCACGCCGGCTGAAGTGCAGAAAAATCCGGAGGTCATTCGGGCATATCTGGGGACCACAGACTGATGGCATTTTTGGACGTTGCCAATCTCGAGGCTTTTTACGGGCCGATCAAGGCGCTGCACGGTATCAGCTTTTCGTTGGAGCAGGGCGGTATCACCACTATTCTGGGCGCCAATGGCGCCGGTAAGACAACCACTCTGCGGTCGATCTGCGGGATGGTGAAAACTGGCGGTCAGATTAATTTTGGTGGCGAATCCATCGGCGGCAAGAAGACCGAAATGATTGTGCGCCATGGCATTGCCCACGTGCCGGAAGGCCGCGGCACGTTTGTTCGGGTGACCACAGAGGAAAATCTTAAGCTAGGCGCCTTCTCCCGGCGCGACGTCAAAGGCGTGGCCGAGGACATGGAGCGGGTGTATGGCTATTTCCCCCGCTTGAAGGAACGGCGCAATCAACAGGCTGGCACCTTGTCGGGCGGTGAGCAGCAGATGCTGGCGGTCGGCCGGGCCTTGATGTTGCGTCCCCGGCTGATGCTGCTGGATGAGCCGTCCTTTGGCCTGGCGCCGATTATCGTGCAGGAACTATTCGAAATATTGCGTGTCATTAATCAGGAGGAAGGGGTCTCTATGCTGCTGGTGGAGCAGAATGCGACCTTGGCGCTGAATCTAGCTGATCACGCCTACCTGCTGGAGACGGGCCGAGTCGTGATCTCGGGAACTTCGGACGAAATCAGCGCCGACGAAACCATCCGGCAGTCTTATCTTGGTTACTGACGAACGACAGGGTGAGTAAAAATGGAAGAAGTCGTACAACAGGTATTGGGTGGGCTAGCGACGGGCGCGATTTATGCCTGCATCGCCTTGTCGGTAGTGATGATTTATCAAGCGATCGATCACTTTAACTTTGCCCAGGGCGAAATGGCCATGTTCTCGGCCTTCATTGCCTGGCAACTGATTGATTGGGGCGCCAATTATTGGGTGGCCTTCTTCGTGTGTATCGTGATCTCGTTTATCGGCGGTATCGCGATTGAACGCATCATATTCGCGCCCATTCATAATGCGCCAATATTCACCCATATCGTCGTGTTCATCGCGCTGTTTCAGATATTCAACGCCGGGGCCGGTTACATCTGGGAATTCACCATCAAGGAATTCCCAAGTCCGTTTCCGGACAGGCTGCCGTTCGATACAACCTTAATCGGGCCTCATGATCTGGGCATGATGATCATTACCTTGGTTATGTTGTTAATGATATTTCTTTTCTTCCGCTTTACACCGCTCGGCTTGGCCATGCGGGCGGCGGCCGCGTCGCCGGAATCAGCCCGACTGGTGGGTATCAAAGTCGGTTGGATTCTGGCGTTGGGTTGGGGATTGGCCGCGGCAATCGGCGCCGTGGCCGGCATGATGATCGCGCCCGTAGTCTTTCTGGAGCCGAATATGATGCTTGGCATCCTTCTCTATGGTTTCGCCGGCGCCGTGGTCGGTGGCCTGACCAGCCCGGGTGGCGCGGTCTTCGGCGGTTTTCTCATGGGTGTGGTTGAGCCTCTCGCCGGCATGGCGATCGGCAGCGAGCTCAAACTGACCGTCGCGCTGGTGGTCATCGTGACCATCCTAATATTTAGGCCCTCTGGGCTATTTGGGCGCGTTGTGGTGCAAAGGGTTTAGCAATGACAACTTCTACATTGCCGCATCCGGAAACGAAACCCGATTGGGCCCCACGTCCCAATCCCGAGGATCGGCTACGGATACTTGGTATGACCATGCCGCGGTTTCGCCGCGCCTCGATCATCGTGGCCTTCGCGGCCGCTATTTTACTCCCGTTCGGATTGGAAGATTTCTCGGTTTTCCAATTGACCCAGGTTCTGTATCTGTCAATTGCGGTGCTTGGGCTGAATTTGTTGACGGGGTTCACCGGACAATTCTCGCTTGGCCATAGCGCTTTCATGGCGATCGGGGCCTATACCGCCGGGATCATGATGGACCAGTGGGAAGTCGCCTACTATTGGACAATAGTTCCCGCTGGTGTCGTATGCTTTGTCGCCGGATTTTTATTCGGCCTGCCGGCCTTGCGTTTGGAAGGCCTTTACCTGGCCTTGGCCACCTTTGCCTTGGCTGTGGCCGCGCCACAGTTGCTGAAGTACGAGCATTTTGAAAAATATACCGGCGGCGTTCAGGGTCTCGACTTGTTTAAGCCGGATTCGCCAGTGGCGTTCTTGAGTAATGACCAGTGGTGGTATTTTTTCAGCCTGTTTTTTGGGGTGTTGCTGATCATCGCCGCATGGAATTTAGTTAGGGGCCGTACCGGCCGGGCGATGATCGCAATCCGTGACAATCCCATCGCGGCCAGCACCATGGGCATCAATACTTCCGTGTATAAAGCCACGACGTTTGGCGTCAGCGGCATATACTGTGGTGTCGCGGGGGCGCTTTCAGCCATCGTGGTCGAATTTATCGCGCCGGAGAGCTTTACCTTCATTCATGCGATTTTGCTTTTGATTGCCATGGTTATCGGTGGCTTAGCATCCATTCCCGCGGCGATCATCGGGGGCGCCTTTATACTGTATGTACCCAATTTTTCCGAGGCGGTTGTCGATTCTTTCTTTGGCGGCGATCCCAGTTCAAAGGCGCTTGTCTGGATTTCATTTGGCGTCATCATGATTGTCGTCGTTTACGCCATGCCGACGGGTATCGCGGGATTTATCAAACGGAATTTGCGACGAATTGCCCGCTAGGGAGCCGACAACGAACGGGCCCTTCGCGGTTCTATGACTTGAGTAAGGGTAAGTTTCGAGACTATAGTTGCCACAATAATAAAATATTTCGTTGATGAAACTTAAAAAAACAAGGAGATCACGATGGGAAAGATGTTCAAAATAACTTCGGGAGCCGCGGTGGCTTTCCTGGCCGGCATCGGTGCCGCGGCCGCGGGTAACGCACCCGGCGTCACAGATACGGAAATCAAGATTGGTAACACCAATCCATATAGTGGACCCGCTTCGGTCTATTCAACAATTGGCAAGTCGATTTCCGCTTGTTTCAAGCAGGTCAACGCCGAAGGCGGCATCCATGGCCGCAAGATCAAATTTATTACATATGATGACGGCTACAGCCCGCCGAAGACCAAGGAACAGATCCGCAAGCTGGTGGAAAAAGACAAAGTGGCTCTCACTTTCCAGACCCTTGGCACGCCGACCAATTCGGCCATCCACAAGTACATGAATAAAAAGAAGGTGCCGCATCTGTTTGTCGCCACCGGCGCCACGAAATGGGGACAGCCCGATAAGTTCCCGTGGACTATGGGGTTCCAACCGAACTATCAGACAATCGGCCGTATTTTCGGCAACTACATTTTGCAGAACCATGGCAACTCCAAGGTAGCTGTGCTTTACCAGAATGATGACTATGGCAAGGACTACGTTATTGGTGTGAAAGACGCCATGGGCGACAGATATGCCAAGATGGTGGTCAAGGAAGAAAGCTACGAAGTCACCGATCCTACCGTCGCCAGTCAGATCATCAGTCTGAAGAACAGCGGCGCCGACGTTCTAGTCAATATCTCCATTCCGAAGTTTGCCGCCCAGGCGATCAAGAAGATGGATGCCATTGGTTGGAAGCCGGTGCATCTGCTGAACGACGTGGCCGCCACCATCAAGGCGACCTACACGCCCGCCGGTCTGGAGAAGTCCAAGGGCATCATCTCGGTGACCTATTTGAAGGATCCCAATGATCCGGAGTGGGAAAATGACCCGGAGATGAACCAATGGCGCAGCTTCATGGCCAAATATTATCCCAAGGGCGATAGCAGCAATGCCTTCAACGTTTACGGTTGGGCCGTTTGCAGCTTGATGATTGACGTGCTCGACAGGGCTGGCGACAATCTTAGCCGCGATAACATCATGAAAATGGCGGCTTCGTTCAACAAGTTCCGTGTCCGCGGCACGCTGCCCGGCATCGTCGCCACCACCGGCCCGGCCGATTACTATCCGGTCGAGCAGATGCAAATGGTGAAGTTCGACGGCAAGGGCAATGTCCGTTTTGGTCCGGTCATCAGCGCCGAGACCAGCAAATAAGTGCGACCTTGTCATCGATATTCTGGGCCGCCGGTTGATCCGGCGGCCCTTTTCTTTTGCCTGACGATAGGGTAGGCATCGCTAGGCATTATTCCATTAACCGAGACGTCATGCAGACCACGCGAATTGAAGGCTATATTTATCTTGTTGCTTTTGCCCTGTGCATTCCCGCCGCCAATTGGCTGATCGGCCATTGGGGCACGGTCTGCTCGCCAAACACGCCCTGTATGATCCCAGTGGCGCCGGGCATTATGGCGCCCAGTGGGGTACTTATGATCGGCCTGGCCCTGGTCTTGCGCGATCTGGTGCAACGCCGTCTAGGCGCCCGTTGGGCCATTGCCGCCATATTGGCCGGGGCCGCCTTGTCCGCCCTGTTGGCGCCGCCGGCCCTGGTACTGGCCTCTGGCACCGCCTTCTTGCTTTCGGAATTGGCTGACTTCGCCGTTTATACGCCCCTACAGCGCCGGCGCTTGGTTTTGGCGGTAGTCGCCTCGGGCCTGGTTGGCTTGGTGATAGACAGCTTGTTGTTTTTACAGCTGGCATTCGGCAGCCTGGATTTCCTTTCGGGTCAGATCATAGGCAAGGCCTGGATTGTATTATTATCCATCCCCGTGATCTGGGGTTTGCGGAACTTGGACCAGAGGCGCGGCGTACAACCGGCATGATCTGCCTAATGAACCGGAAATAGAGGCGGCCTTTATTGCTGTTGCCGCCGGCGTGGTGACGGCGTCACTGAACCCGGCCTATCTCGATGATCTAAATGCCCGTGCCCTCAATGTACAGCAAGACGTGGAAACCCCGGCCCGTACGGCGGCGGAACGCCGGGGCGCCGATATGGTGGAACTGGTTCCCGACTCGGCCTTTATTCTGCATGCCTCGCGCACGAACTTGCGGCCGAAAATGGCGCCCTTGAGCCAAGCTAATATTTGTGCCTCGGCCCGGCATATTGGCGACAGCCTCGCCCCATCCCCCGTTGACTATTGCCTCAACATCATGCCGCTGTTTCATATCCACGGTTTAATTGCGGCCGTATTGTCCAGTCTCGCGGCCGGCGCCGGGGTCTATTGTACGCTCGGTTTTAACGCCTTGCGCTTTTCTCAGTGGATCGATGAGGTGGAACCGACCTAGTATACCGCCGTGCCGACCATGGATCAGGCAATATTGTCGCGGGCCCCGCGCAATGTCGGCAGTCTGGCCCCGTCGCAATTGCGCCTGATCCGCTCGTCTTTGTTTTCCCTGCCACCTCAGGTCATGGCCGCGTTGGAGGAGACCTGCGCCTGCCCGGTGATCGAGGTCTATGATATGACGGAGGCAACGCATCAAATGGCCTCGAACACCCTGCCGCCCGCCGCACTCCGACCAGGTTGCTTCGGTTTGGCAGCGGGACCGGAAATTTGAATCATGGCCAAAGATGGCGCCAACCTCTTGACGACGGGAAAGATTAGCGAAATTGTGATCCGGAGCCCAACGTAATAGCAGGCTACATCGAAAATCCATCCACCAACGCTACCGCCTTCACGGCCGGTTGGTTCCGTACCGGAGAACAGGGCACTTTGGATAGCGAGGGCTATCTAACCCTCACGGGTCGATTGAAGAAAATCATCAATCGTGGTGGGGGAAAGATCTGCCCGCGCGAAGCTGACGAAATTTTTTTGGATCATCCCGCCGTGGCCCAGGTCGTCGCCCTCGCAATGCCCCATGACCGTCTGGGCGAAGACGTGGCGGCCGCCGTAGTTTTGGCGGAGGGCTCGGAGGTCACAGAGACGGAATTGCGGGACTTTGGCAGCCAACGGTTGGCGGATTTCAAGGTGCTGCGCAAATTATTGTTTCTAGACGAAATTCCTAAAGTCGAGAGCAGCAAGCTGCAACACTATGGTTTGGCGGAAAATTGGGCCTCGCCTGACCCCGACAAGGGGCGCTAATGCAGTGTGTGGCCATCCTCGCCGCTGAGGCGATAGATTTCTTCTATGACACCGTGCCAGGCGTATTTATGGGCCACATACAGCGCTTGTTCGACGTCCAGGCTCTCGATTATATTTAGCGCCAGCCCTTGATAATGTTCGATGGTCCCAGACTTCGGTATACTCTTCTCGAGAGCAATTCCGAAGCAATGAGAATAGCAATGCGATTCTAAATGATCGGAAAAATTGCTCTAATCTTAAAGATCAGAGCATTTTCAGAATAAAAATGCCCTGGCAACAATTATTGCTCGCAAGATAGCGTCGCTTGATTAAGAAATTCTGAGCGGCGTGAAAAAAAGGGAGGCCTGTAACATGCTATATATCAGTTCCTGGCGCACTATGGAGGCGCGGGCGTTGGACCTCGGGGTAACCCATATTCTGTCGTTGTTGGGCATCGAGGGGGTGCCGCTAACGCCTGAGGGGATAGACCCGGCGCGGCATTTGCATATCGAAGTCGATGATTTTCCGGCCTCCTACGCCGGCGATATTGCCCCGACAATGGAACATATGATGGAATTGCTAGAATTTTCCCAATCCTGGAACCGGCAAGGTGCCATGATCGTTCATTGCTATGCCGGCGTTAGCCGTTCGACGGCAGCGGCCCTGACTATCCTCTGCCAATATAATCCGGGTCGCGAGATGGAGGCGGCCCAGGCCCTGCGCCGTGCCGCGCCGCATGCCAAACCAAACCGCCGGATCATCGCCATTGCCGACCGCATGTTGCAGTCTGATAATCGATTGGTCGAGGCGGTCGATGCCATGGGGCCGGGAGACTATGAAGGTGGGGGGACGCCTTTGGTCGAATTGCCCCTGACGCTCTAAATATAGCCATGTATTTGGGGGCGGGGGAAAGAAGACTATGAGGGCAATTGTTTGCCGGGAATTGGGGCCGCTATCGGTATTGCGTTTGGAGGATTGGCCCGAACCGGATATGGGGCCGGGTCAGGCGCGGGTGAAGATCAATGCCGCCGGGATCAATTTCCCCGATATCCTGAGTGTCGAAGGATCCTATCAGCATAAACCGCCGTTGCCGTTCATTGTCGGGTTCGAGACGGCGGGCGTGGTGACCGAGGTTGCCCAGGGCGTGGCCAATGTCGCGCCGGGCGACCGGGTCATGATGGGTATCCGCCCCGGTGGATTTGCCGAACAGGCCGTGGTGGACGCCGGTGCCCTGTTGCCCACGCCCAGCACATTCGATGACATCACAGCCGCCGCCTTCAGAGTTACTTACGTGACCGCCTATCACTGCCTGATACAGCGCGGACGATTGCAGGCGGGGGAGTGGGTTCTGATCCATAGCGCGACAGGCGGCGTGGGTCTGGCGGCGGTCGAAATTGCCAAACTGCACGGTGCCAGGATCATCGCCACGGGGGGCGACGATAAAAAACTGAAAGTAGCGCGGGCGTATGGCGCCGACCATGTCATCAACTACCGGCAGGGAGAATTCCGCGACTGGGTCAAGGAGATCACCGGGGGCGCCGGCGTCGATCTTGTCTACGATTCCGTGGGCGGCGACGTTTTTGATCAATCCCTGCGCTGCATGGCCTGGCATGGGCGACTGGTGGTGGTTGGTTTTACCTCCGGCCGGATACCGCAGCTCGCGGTCAATTATGCCTTGATAAAGGGCCTGTCCATTATCGGCTGCCGGGCTGGTGAGGCACGCCGGCATGACCCTGAAACCGGCGACCAGGAGCTGCAAGACCTGCTTGCCCTGGCCAATGCCGGTAAACTGCATCCCCATGTCTCCCATGTCCTGCCGTTGGAGCGGGCGGTGGAGGGCATGCAGTTGTTGTTGGACCGAAAGGTAATCGGCAAAGCCGTATTGACCATGGAATAGCCTGGCGGGCGCTGGGCTTATGCAAGTAGGGCAGCGCCATGCTATGCGAAGGCCGGTCCATTCGGTAAACTGAACCCATGCGCATTTTGTACCATTTCTGGCTGTCGCCGTTTTCACGCAAGGTTCGGATCGCCTTGTATGAAAAAGGCCTGGATGTGGAACTCGTGGTGGAAAAATATTGGGACCGGCGCCCGGAATTTCTCGCCCTTAACCCGGCTGGCCAGGTGCCGGTATTGAGCGAACCCGATGGCACCGTGTTGGCCGATAGTCAGGCCATCGTCGAATATCTGGAAGATTGCCATCCCGAACCGAACTTGTTGGGATGGGATGCCTTGGCGCGCGCCGAATGCCGCCGCCTGATCGCCTGGTTTGATGGCAAGTTCTATTACGAGGTGACGGACCATTTTCTGCGGGAAAAACTGTTGAAGCGCTTCATGGGCATGGGCGAGCCGCGCTCCGACCTGATCCGGGCTGGCCGGGAGAATATCAGCTACCATCTGAACTACGTCGGCTATCTGGTGGAACGGCGCAATTACATCGGCGGCGAAGTATTTTCCCTGGCCGATATCGCAGCCGCGGCGCAATTTTCTTGCCTGGATTATCTGGGCGATGTGCCCTGGGAACAGTATCCGGCGGTCAAGGAATGGTATGCCCGGGTGAAATCACGTCCCAGTTTCCGCGCCATTCTGGCCGATCATATGCCCGGTCTGCCACCGCCGATACATTATGCCGACCTCGATTTCTAAGCCTATTGAAAATCGCCCCGTACCGGACGGCGCTGATAAGAACGGCTTGGCGCTGGTTCAGGCCTTGCGACGCCAAGCGCTGGCTTTGGGCTTTGACGCGGTAGGCATAACGGGGCCCGACGCCATCCCCCAGGCCGGTGGCCGCCTGGATCAGTTCCTGACCTTGGGCCGTCATGGTGATATGGCTTGGTTGGAGGAAAAGGCTGCCCGCCGCCGCCATCCCAATGCCCTGTGGCCGGAGGCCCGCGCCGTCATCATGCTTGGCCTTAACTACGGCCCTGATGAAAATCCCCTGCGCCGCCTGCAGCAGGTGGAACGCGGCAACGTATCGGTCTATGCGGAACGCAAGGATTACCACGTTGTGGTCAAAAAGCGCCTGAAGGCGCTGGCCCGCTGGTTGCAGGCAGAGGCGGGCGGTGCCTTGAAGGTTTTTGTCGATACCGCGCCCGTGATGGAAAAGCCCTTGGCCCAGGCGGCGGGTCTGGGTTGGCAAGGCAAGCATAGCAATATAGTCAGCCGGGACTTCGGCTCCTGGCTGTTTCTGGGCAGTATATTCACGACCCTGTCGCTGCCGCCCGATGCCGGCGAGGTAGATCATTGCGGGGGTTGCCAGCGTTGTCTGGATATCTGCCCCACCAACGCTTTCCCCGCGCCCTATCAATTGGATGCCCGGCGTTGTCTTTCCTATCTAAGTATCGAACATCAGGGTCATATCGGGTTGGAATTCCGCAAGCCCATGGGCAACCGGATTTTTGGCTGCGACGATTGTCTGGCGGTTTGTCCTTGGAACAAATTCGCCTCCCAGTCCCATGATGCGACTATGGCCCCACGTCCCGGCCTGGGTACGCCCGCGCTGTCTGGATTGCTGCAACTGGACGATGGCGCTTTCCGGCGCCTCTATGCCGGCACGCCGGTCAAGCGCCTGGGCCGGGACCGGTTTTTACGAAATGTCCTGATTGCTGCCGGTAATAGCGGCAATGGCCAGCTCTCGGTGCTGGTTGAGCCCTTGCTGGCCGACCCTTCACCCCTGGTACGGGCCATGGCGATCTGGGCGCTGCTGCAATTGCGCGGTGTAAACGCCCTGGCGGCCCTGGCGCCGGTCTATGTGGGCGGCGAGAC
>Ga0209403_10008105_pt1 | contig 10195 bp, 6 predicted proteins | sample ArcticOcean_MG_C_8_FD_187440 | JGI IMG/M metagenome (GOLD analysis project Ga0209403, IMG submission 187440) | Marine microbial communities from western Arctic Ocean - ArcticOcean_MG_CB11_86 (SPAdes) (version 2) | ecosystem: Environmental > Aquatic > Marine > Oceanic | place: Arctic Ocean...
TCTGAGGAGAACAAGAAGAATAATCCCGATTACTATATTTATATCTTTGGTGTCTTTATTATTTGGTATTTTAACAATGTTGCCAGATGATTTAGAGAATCTGGCGCAATCCGTTATTGCGACAAATTTATTTGGCAATAATATTTTACAGGCAATGACAACGAAAAATTACTGGGACATTGTAAACGAATACAAACCTCTTATGCACACTTGGAGCCTGTCTATAGAAGAACAGTATTATGTATTATATCCGTTATTATTTATTATCTTGAGAAATAAATTAAAAAAGTTTCTTTTACCGTTATTAACGGTGCTTACATTTGGCTCACTGACCTTGCTCTTTTCTTCTTATGAAGATTATCAAAAATTCTACTTCCTTCCTTTCCGTTTTTTCGAGCTGGCTACGGGGGGGCTTGCGGCTATTTACTTTAGAGGCCGGCTAATTAGTCACCGGATGTCATTTGTTTTTATTCTGGCCTTGATCGTTTTTCTTTTGTTTCCAATGAGGCCCGCTTCGCCCGAGCTAATGTTGGTGGCGGTTGTTGGACTGACATTGGGTGTGCTGATGTCGGATAATTCGAGGGTCAAAATATCTTCCTCGATTCTCGAATATCCAATAGTCGTGGCCATAGGGAAAATCAGCTTTAGCCTATATATGTGGCATCAGGTAACGCTGGCTTTTACGCGTTACTTCTGGGTCAGGAGTTGCAGGCAAAACACTTCGTATTTCTAATTTTGCTGACCGCTGTCCTTTCGGTTTTGAGTTACAAATTTATAGAACAGCCGTTTCGGGACCGGAAAAAGATTGGCACGGGCAGTTTCCTGCTGAGCGTTTTCTTTGCGTTTCTGGCGACGAATGCAGCAGCGTTCTATGTTTACCAAATGGGCGGCGTACTCAAAGATGTTCCGGAATTAGGAATAAGCGCATCACGAGCCGCAGGACATAATCATGCTGCCTACAACGACAGGATTCATGACTACAACCGTAAATTTGTTTCGGAAAGCAAACAGAAAGTGCTCGTGATCGGGGCTAGTTTCGCCCGTGATTGGGCAAATGTACTTCTGGAGTCGAGATTCAGCAAAAAATTGGAAGTTTCATACCTGCCTGACCCGTCTGGCAGTAGTGCGTTCGCTGAAAGAAAAAAAGAGGCAAAAATAATATTTTGGGAAACGCCGGGCAAAGATCGAATAAGGAAGCTAGTTGTAGATGAATCGAAAATTTGGGGTGTCGGGATAAAGAATTTCGGCGTAAGCAACGGGATATATTATAATTATTCAGGCGATGACTATTATGGTCAACGGACGTTAATGCATAAAGGCACGTTGCAAAAAAACGACGTGCTTAAATCGCGATGGCAGGATCGATATATCGATTACATTGCAAAGATTATAGATGAGAATGCGAAAGTGCCTGTCTTCACGCCTGCGGGGCGGTTTATTAGTCATGACGGTAGGCATTTAACGAAAGCGGGCGCCCAATATTTTGCGCAATTATTTGACGCTGAATTAGCAAATATTATTAGTGGAGCGAGGAGCCGCTGAACGGGACGGCGGTGCCGTCTGACGGGATGTCGCGAATCAAACCAGCCATTTTCTCAGGAAGGTATTCCGAAATCGGCCGCTTTGGACTGCGCAGCTGGTCTGCGCTTAGCTGGAAGTATACAGCGGTCACAACCGGTCATCGCAACACTTTATCTTTAACGCATGTGTTGCGTCGATCGGTTGAAATGGGTGGTCAGCTGCGGGCATAAAAGAGGGCTGGGTAAGCTGTTGGGAAATCGCCTGCTGTCGCGTAACGTGAGGCGTCGAATTTACGGTTCGTGAGGGCGCTACGGTCACGCCCGCAGACCCCATAGGGAACGATCGCGATGCGCCTGGGAATCTGGACACCGCTGCCCCACACTGTCCGGGTCGAACCCGAGATGGCGATCGCCATCGATGAGCTGTCGCACCAGGGAAAGGGCGGGCCGGCCGATCGCTCGCTCGCCGTCGCGCTGGCCGTGGTCAAGCGGGCCGAGGAGATCGGCTTTGCCACCACCCTGATCGCCGAGCGCCACATCGGTCCCGACCTAGAGGCCTGGATCATGGCCACCGCGATGATCGCCGAGACCGCGTCGATCGAGCTCATGGTCGCGGCCCATCCCGGAATCATCCATCCCCAGCTCGCGGCCAAAATGGGGGCCAGCCTCGACCGCATCAGCGGCGGGCGGTTCGCGATCAACGTGGTCAACGGCTGGTACCAGAAGGAGTTCGAGATTTTTGGCAACGGCACCTGGCTTGACCGCAGCGAGGAGCGCTATAGCCGGATGGGGGAATTCATGCAGGTTCTCAAGGGCCTGTGGTGCGAAGAGAGCTTTGATCTGGACGGCGCCTTTTTCCAGCTCGAAGACGCGGTGCTGCCGATCAAAACCCTGCAAGTCCCAAACCCGCCGATCTATGCCGCGAGCAGCGCGACGCAGGGCATGGACCAGGTCGCGCGCTATGCCGATGTCTGGTTCGTCGGCTACGAGCCCGGGTTCGACAGCGCGGCCCGGAACATCGACCGCATCGCCGGCGACGTCGCGCACATGCGCGGGCTCGCCGCGTCCCATGGCCGTACGCTCGGGTTCGGCATCAGCGCCCATGTGATTTGCACCGAGACCCGCAAAGAGGCTACCGAGCTGGCCCGGTCGCTGGAGGCCTACGGCGCGCGCGACCGTATCTCGCTGGTCGCGGCCAAGGCGCTCGGCGCGGGGCTGGTCGGTACGGCGGACGATATCGTCGAGCGCCTGACCGTCTTGCACCAGATTGGCGTCGACACCCCGATGATCCACTTCTATCCGATGCTCGACGGGCTCGAAACGTTTGCCAGCGAAGTGATGCCCCGGCTGCCGGCGTGAGGTGATCGTGAACGCGGGCGCGTCTCGCCCGGCGGGTTTCTTTCAGCGCGGTGTTTCCGGCGGGGCGCTGCTACCGCCCTGGCGCGTCCTGTATGGCGCGCCACACTTTTTCCGGCGTCGCGGGCATATCCAGCGTCTCAACCCCGAGCGGCGCCAGCGCATCGACGACGGCGTTGAGGATCGCCGCCAGCGCGCCGACATTTCCCGCCTCGCCGGCGCCCTTTACGCCGAGCGGATTCGTCTTGGTCGGCACCGGGTTGTTGTCGAGGTCGAAGTCGCACATATCAGCGGCGCGGGGCATGCCGTAATCGAGGAACGAACCGGTGATCAATTGTCCGGTTTCGTCATAGATGATTTGTTCGCTGAAGGCCTGTCCGATGCCCTGTCCGATTCCGCCATGGATCTGGCCTTCGAGCGTCAATGCATTGATGACGGTGCCGACATCGTCGGTGACCATGTATTTCGCTACTTCGGTGACGCCGGTATCCGGGTCGATCTCGACCTCGACCACGTGACAGCCATTGGGAAAAGTCGGTGCCTCGGGCACGAAGGTATTTGATTCGAACAAACCGATTTCCATGCCCGGGGGCAGCATATCGCCGCGGTAGGCGGCGCGGGCGATATCCTGAATGCCGACCTGCCTGTCGGTGCCGACGACGCGAAAGGCGCCGTCGCCGAATTGGATGTCGGCGACCGGTGCCTCCAATACATGGGCGGCGATCTGCGAGCCTTTTTCGACGATTTTTTCGGCCGCCCGGAACGCCGCCGAGCCTCCCAGAATGGCCGTGCGGGACGCATATGAGCCGCCCCCGAAGGGCAGTGAATCGGTGTCTCCGTAGGACACGCGAATATCTTCCAGATCGATCCCCAGCGCATCCGACACGACGATCTTGTACATCGTGTCGTGGCCCTGGCCCTGATCGACCGAGCCCGCCAGGAGCGTCACCGTTCCCGATTGATCGAACTGGATGCTGACGGTCTCGCCGAATTTCTGGGCGGTTTGTTCGATAAAATTGGCGATCCCGATCCCGCGGAGTTTGCCGTTCTTGCGCGCGGCCTCGCGGCGGGCCTCGAAGCCGTCATAGTCGCTGCGGCGCAGGGTGTTTTCCATGTTCTCGCCGAATTCGCCGCAATCCAGTGTGAAGGTCAGTCCGGTCTTGAACGGCATGTCCTCGGGCGCGACCATGTTGCGGCGCCGGATTTCCGCCCGGTCGATGTTCATCTCGCGCGCCGCGTTGTCGATCAGCCGTTCGATCACGTAGGAGGCCTCGGGGCGTCCGCTGCCGCGGTACGGGCCGTTGGCGCTGGTATTGGTAAACACCGCCGACGCCTCGACATAGATCAGCGGCGTCTTGTAGGTCGCGGCTAGCCCGCCGAGATGGCCGACCGCCGAAATCGTTCCGAACGGATCGAGCCAGGCGCCGATATTGCAAATACTGTCGACCCTGAGGGCGAGAAATTCGCCGCGTTCGTTGAGTGCCAGCTGCGCATCGGTGAGCTGGTCGCGGTCATGATAGTCCGTTGCGTGCCCGTCGCTGCGTTCGCAGATCCAGCGCACCGGCCGGCCAAGCAGACTGGACGCCCAGAGACAGGCATGATTTTCCGGCGCATTGCCCTGTTTCATGCCGAAGCTGCCGCCGACATCGGGTGAAATCGTTCTGACCGAGGTTTCGGGCACGCCGAGCACATCCAGCGCGAGCGTGTGGCGGAGCATATGCGGCAGCTGGGTCCCGCTATAGAGGGTGTAGCGCCCGAACCGGTTGTCGTAATCGGCGATGCAGCCGCGCGGCTCCATGGTATTCGCGGTGATACGGTTGATTTTGGTGTGCAGCCGGGTGACGTGATAGGCCGATGCCAGCGCGGCTTCGACGGCCTCCCGGTCGCCGCCGGAATGAAAAAAGCTCTCATTGTCCGGGCAGCCGGCATGCAATACCGGCGCGCCTTCGGCCTGCGCCTGAATACCTTCGGTGATAACCGGCAGCGGCTCGTACTCGATGACGATCCGTTCCGCCGCGTCCTTGCCCTGATCGACGGATTCCGCCACCACCATCGCGACGATATCGCCGGTGACCTTTATGACATCGGGCTCGATCGCGTGCCGGGTCGGGCAAAATTGCGGCGATCCGTCACGCTGGACGCGAGCAATATCTATCCGGTGCTGACCGACACCGCCGGCAACCCAATCGGCGCCGGTATAGATCGCGATGACCCCCGGCAGGGTGCGCGCGTCCGCGCAGTCGATGCTGACGATCCGCGCATGGGCGTGCGGCGAGCGCAGCATATAGGCATGGCATTCCTGCGGCAGCCGGATGTCGTCGACGTATCGGCCGCCGCCGCGAAGCAAGCGTGGGTCTTCGGTGCGGGGCACAGACTGCCCCATCGAGAACTGTCCCACGAAGTCTCCTTTGCTCTAGAAAGGCATGGTCGGCAGAAAGGCACGACCAGCGGTTCGAAGACGCTGTCGCGATGTCTGCTCGTAATCCACGGACAGGCAAGGATAGGTACGAACAGGATAGTACGATGCATTCAAAACATTATTCAATGAGATAACCGAAAGCTCGCCGGGAAGATCACATTCGCCGTAACCCGATGTCTGGACAATCCGGGCGCGCTGATTTACCCCGGTCGGCAGAGACAGGGCGTCAGGAGAAACCCACCATGCACGTTGTTATCGCCGGTGCCGGGATCGGCGGGCTTGCCACCGCGCATACCTGCCTGCAGGCCGGATTCCGGGTCACGCTGCTCGAACAGGCATCGGCATTGCGCGAAATCGGCGCCGGGGTGCAGATTTCCAGCAACGGCACCAAGGTGCTCAGCGCAATCGGGCTGAAGCCGGCAATCGATGCAGTTGCGGTGCGCAGCCGGTCGTTTCACGTGCAGTCCTTCGAGACCGGAAAATCGATTGCCGATTTCCCCCTCGGCGCGGCGGCGGCGGAGCGCTATGGCGAGACGTTCTACCAGATCCACCGCGCCGATCTGCTCGATGCCCTTGCCGATGCCCTGCCGCCCGGTGTGCTGCGCCTCGGCGCGCGGGTGGCGCGGTTCGAGCAGGACGCGCAGGGGGTCGCCGCGATTCTTGACTCGGGCGCGGCAGTGCGCGGCGACGCGCTGATCGGCGCCGACGGCATTCATTCCGCCGTTCGCCGGTCGATCGGGATCGAGGATGAGGCGCTGTTTTCCGGCAAGCTGGTGTGGCGCGCGCTGATACCGGCCGACCGTATCGCCCAGTACGGTTTCGAGGAAAGTTTCCACGGCTATGCCGGGCGCGACCGGATGGTGTGGGGCTACTGGGTGCGGCCCGGCGCACTGTTCAATTTCGGCGGCGTCGTGCCGTCGGACGAGGTCCGCGGCGAAAGCTGGGACGAATCCGGCAATCTCGAAGAGTTCCGGGCGTCTTTCGCCGGCGCCAATCCGCGGCTTGCCGGGCTGGTCGACGCCATCGACGAGGCGTTTATCACCGGGCTCTACGACCGCGATCCGCTCACAAGCTGGACTGCCGGCCGGGTCACCTTGCTCGGCGATTCCGCCCACGCGATGCTGCCCTATCTTGCGCAGGGCGCCTGCCAGTCGCTCGAAGATGCCGCCGTCCTTGCCGCCTGCCTCGCCCGTCACGGCGACGGCGCGGTTGCCGAAGCGCTTGCCGATTACGAGCTGCGCCGCCGGCCGCGCACGACCAAGGTGCAGGCGACGGCGCGGGCGACATCGATCTTCTGGCTGGAAAGCGATCCGGAGCAGATCCGCGCCCGCGACGGCCGCATGCAGGGACTTGCCCAGATCGATCCGTTATCGGTGACGATGTGGAAATGGCTGTACGAATACGATCCGGTCGAGGCCGGCCGGACCGCAGAGATCGCGCCGGACAAGCGCGGTCTGCGCCGGGAACATGCCGCGGACGGGCCGGAGCAGAAACGCGCCTGGCACATGTGGCACGATCTTTTCACCACCGAGGAAGAGGCCGCCGGCCTGTTCGGCATGCGCCGCGGCTACGACCGGTTTTTCGGCCAGTTCCGGCCGCCGGCGGACACCGAGATCGTCGAAATACCGATCGGCGCCGCGACCGGGCTGATGGTGACGCCTGCCGTGTCGCTTGCCGCCTCGTCTACCGGCGGCGCTCCACCCCGCGCGGTGCTTCATTTTCACGGCGGCGGCTACTGTTTCGGGTCGGCGAAATGCTCGGTCGAATACGCTGACCGGCTGGCGCGCGCCGCCGGGGGCGAGTGTCTGGCGCTGGAATACCGGCTTGCCCCCGAACATCCCTATCCCGCGGCGCTCGAAGACGCGGTCGCGGCGTGGCGCTATCTGGCCGACAGATATGCGCCGTCGGATATCGTGTTCAGCGGCGAATCCGCCGGCGCGGGTCTGGCGCTTGCGACGGCCATGAAACTCCGCGATGCGGGCGAGCCGTTGCCCGCCGGCATTGTTGCGTTATCGCCGTTTGTTGACTGCGCGCTGAAAAGTGACAGCATCGACCGGCTGGCCGGCGAGGACCCGATCATCGAGCGCGACACGCTGACCTATATGGTCACCAACTATTTTCAGGCGACGGCCGCGGACGATCCGCTGGTCTCGCCGATCTACGGCAGTCTCGACGATTTGCCACCTTTGTTGATCCAGGCCGGCCGCAGCGAGGTGCTGGTCGACGACGCCACCCGGCTCGACGCGCGGGCGAAAGCCGCCGGGCTCGACGTCACCTGCGAGCTCTATGACGAGCGGCTCCACATATTTTCGCTGTACCCGTTTCTGCCCAATGCCGGATGCGCGCTCGACAGCGTCGCCGGATTCGTGGCGCGCATTGGAGGGGCCGGGGAATAGAAGGACGGCGCGCGCACCCGTCTCGCAAGCGACCGGGGCGGCGTGACCGAATAGCCGTCGCCAGGGTTCGATTACAGTCGCTGGCGTCCAATTATTGTTATCATTCCGGCGCTATATAAAAGGATCGATCTTCGCATCGGGTCGGTTCTAACCCGCAAGCACCTTTGCGTGATGGCGCAGATGGTCGCCGATCACGGTGGCGATAAAGAAATAGCTGTGATCGTAGCCGTCATGGCGGCGGAGCGAGAGCTTCTGGTCAACGGTAGCACAGGCGTCTTCAAGCAAATGGGGATGGAGCTGATCGGCGAGAAAATTATCGGCGAGCCCCTGATTGACTAGGATTTCGGCGCGGCCGCTGCCGTCGCCGCCGGCGTTCATCAGCGCCGTCGCATCATAGTTGGCCCATGCCGTCCGGTCGCCGCCGAGATAGGCGGTGAACGCCTTTTCGCCCCAGGCGCATTGCATCGGCGCGCAGATCGGGGCGACCGCCGAGGCCGAGGTAAAAAGATCGGGATTCTTCAGCCAGATCGTCAACGCGCCGTGACCGCCCATGGAATGGCCCATGATCGCGCGCTTCGCCGGATTGGCGGCGAAATTCGCCGCGATCAGCACCGGCAACTCGCGGGTGATATAGGAATACATGTTGAAATACGCGTTCCACGGCGGCTGCGTTGCATCGAGATAGAACCCGGCCCCCTGGCCGAGGTCGTAGGCGTCGTCGTCGGGCACGTCGTTGCCGTCCCGGTCGGGGCCGCGCGGGCTTGTATCGGCGGCGACGACCATCAGGCCGAGTTCGGCGGCGACACCATAGGCTCCGGCCTTGGTGGTGAAATTGTCCTCCGTGCAGGTCAGCCCCGACAGCCAGTAAACGGCCGGCACCGGCCTGTTTTCCGCCTGTGGCGGGGTAAAGACGGTGAAATTCATGTCGCAGCGGCAGGAATCCGATGGATGACGATAGTACCCGAGCGTGCCGCCATGCAGGCGGTGTTGGGCGGTGATTTCCATAAATCGATGACCTTCGCTGTGCTGTCTCGTTGGCGCCAGGTGTCATAGCGCGAACCGCCGCGCCGACCCACAAACCGCTGTTTAAAGCGTCTGGCGGGCACATTTTCCAATATCGGTCACAATGTCATCAAATCATCATTTGACTTGAAGTTTCCGATTAATTAACTATCTGCCTGATATTCGGAAGGGCGCTCTGCCCGGTTCCCCGCCGTGAACTCCGTACACCACACCAAAAACAAAAAACGTCTGTGACATCCGCATCCTGCGGTCGTTCCGTTTCCGAAGTCCCCCTCCCGCGCTTTGCACACCCTCAATCACACCCCTGGCAACACCATGAATCTTAAAGAACTAAAACAAAAACCCCCCGCCGACCTCCTCACCTATGCCGAGGAGCTTGAAATCGAGAACGCCTCGACGATGCGCAAACAGGACATCATGTTTGCGATCCTCAAGCAGCTGGCTGAAAACGACGTGCCGATCTTCGGCGACGGCGTTATTGAAATCCTGCAGGACGGCTTCGGCTTTCTGCGTTCCCCGCAATCGAATTATCTGCCGGGTCCCGACGACATCTATGTGTCGCCCAGCCAGATCCGCCGTTTTGCCTTGCGCACCGGCGACACCGTCGAGGGCGAGATTCGCGCGCCCAAGGACGGCGAGCGTTATTTCGCGTTGCTCAAGGTCGGCCAGATCAATTTTGACGACCCCGACAATGTCCGCCACCGCATCAATTTTGACAACCTGACGCCGCTGTATCCCGATGATCAATTGCGCATGGAACAGGACGACCCGGAACTTAAAGACAGGACAACCCGCGTTATTGACTTGATCTGTCCTGTCGGAAAGGGCCAGCGCGCCCTGATCGTGGCGCCGCCGCGTACCGGTAAAACGGTGATGCTGCAAAACATCGCTCATTCTATCTCACTCAATCACCCGGAATGTTATTTGATCGTCCTGCTGATCGATGAGCGGCCCGAGGAAGTCACCGATATGTCGCGGTCGGTCAACGGTGAAGTCGTCAGCTCGACCTTTGACGAGCCGGCAAGCCGCCACGTGCAGGTCGCCGAAATGGTTATTGAGAAAGCCAAGCGCCTGGTTGAACATAAACGCGACGTGGTGATCCTATTGGATTCCATCACTCGTCTGGCGCGTGCCTACAATACTGTGGTGCCCTCAAGCGGCAAGGTGCTGACCGGCGGCGTTGATGCCAACGCCCTGCAACGCCCGAAACGCTTCTTCGGCGCGGCGCGTAATATCGAAGAAGGCGGCTCGCTGACGATTATCTCGACCGCGCTGATCGATACCGGGTCCCGCATGGATGAGGTCATCTTTGAAGAGTTCAAGGGTACCGGTAACTCGGAAATCATCCTTGACCGCAAGCTGTCAGACCGGCGCACCTGGCCGACCATCGACATCACCAAGTCCGGCACCCGCAAGGAAGAGCTGCTGGTCGATGAAGCCGTGCTGTCCAAAATGTGGGTGCTGCGGCGTCTCCTGATGCC
>Ga0209403_10008106_pt1 | contig 10195 bp, 10 predicted proteins | sample ArcticOcean_MG_C_8_FD_187440 | JGI IMG/M metagenome (GOLD analysis project Ga0209403, IMG submission 187440) | Marine microbial communities from western Arctic Ocean - ArcticOcean_MG_CB11_86 (SPAdes) (version 2) | ecosystem: Environmental > Aquatic > Marine > Oceanic | place: Arctic Ocean...
ATTAGCTTTGGAGGCGACGGGCGGATTCGAACCGCCGAATGGAGGTTTTGCAAACCTCTGCCTTAGACCACTTGGCTACGTCGCCCGGGATATTTGGAGCGTTAGGCTTGTCGGCCTTAGCTTCTTATCAACATCCGGTCAGGTTATTTTGTTTTCTGGTGCCGAGGGCGGGACTCGAACCCGCACGCCCTTGCGAGCACAGCGCCCTCAACGCTGCTTGTCTACCAATTCCAACACCTCGGCCAGATACATACTCCGGGGGTTTCAACGTGTGGCAGGGGCGGAGGGACTCGAACCCCCGGCCTTCGGTTTTGGAGACCGACGCTCTAGCCAACTGAGCTACGCCCCTTCGACACCGGTTCCCTTGCGCACGCATGAGGACCACGTACAGCAAGATTCACCGATGACAAATCATACCGCGGGGTTTGCTGGACGGACAAGCTGATTCTTGCCAATCCCGGGCCTTGATAGGCACGTGTTTGAACAAAAAGCGGCCAGCCTTCTAAAAAGGCTGGCCGCTTTGCCGTATCTCTGAGCCCTCAATGAAGGGCAAAGTTACGAGAGTTACTCGCCGTTACTTGTCGTCAGTGCGTCCATGTCACGCTCACGCGTCCTCACCCGGACCACTTCTGACACTGCTGAGACGAATATCTTTCCGTCACCCACGGCTCCCTCTTCTGAGGAACGTGCTGACGAGATTATCGTCTCCAGGACTTCTTCTTTTTGTTCTTCCGGGACAACAGTCACCAGAACCGTCTTTGGCAATGACGACCTGTGCGTTAGCGCCGCGCCTCGGCCAGTGAAGACCTCAACGCCGCGTTGTTGGCCCTGCCCGGTCACGTTGACGAAATGAAATCCGCCGCAACCGATACCTTGCAACGCCGCAGTGACATCGTTGACCTTCTCAGGTCTGACAATTGCCTCAATTTTGACCATCATTCTTAATTCACCCCCTGAATCAGGGACCGTCGGGAACTGCGGTCCGGAGCCTTTTTACGCCAATTCCGGCAAAACCGGTAGTTGCGGTAAATCGGCTCGTAGAACGCGCCCGTACTCGGGTTGATCGCCCTTATAAGGGCAGTTAGTCGGCGCCGTCAGACACGTACGCACGTTCTCCGTGGTGCGAGATGTCCAGTCCGGTGCTTTCATCGGTTTCATCTGCCCGCAAACCAAGTCCAGGAATTATGTCCAGGATCTTGAGGATGACGAGTGTGACGATAAAGGAGTAGCCCATCGTGGCTATGACGGCCACGACGTTATCACCCAGCAAGTCAAACTCGCCGTCTATAACTCCCACGCCACCTACGGCAAAGATGGCTGTGGCGATAGCGCCCCAGATGCCACCAATTCCGTGAACGGCAAATACTTCTAGTGCGTCGTCAAAACCAAACTTGTGTCGGTACAAGACTGCAATGTAAGTCAGTAGACCTGCGCCAAACCCAATAGCGAGCGAGCCCATTGGCCCGACGAATCCCGCCGCAGGTGTGATAGCAACAAGTCCGGCTACTGCACCGGTGGCTGCGCCAACCGCACTTGCCTTACCGTTCTGGAGGTAGGACAGGATGATCCATGTCACGGCAGCTACTCCGGCCGCAACGTTAGTGACCAGGAACGCGTTGACAGCAACGCCGTCAGCCGCAAGTCCGCTACCGGCGTTGAAGCCGAACCAGCCGAACCACAGGATCCCAGCGCCAAGAAGTACGAAGGGAACGTTGTGCGGCTCTACGCCGCGGTCTACACCACGTCGCTTGCCCACAAGGAAGGCAGCTGCAACGGCGGCGACACCGGCGTTGATGTGGACAACAGTTCCGCCAGCGAAGTCGAGGGCGCCCATTTCCAAAATCCAACCACCGTCTCCCCATACCCAGTGGGCGATGGGTGCGTAGACGATTGTGACCCAGACAACAAGGAAGACCAGGTAGGTCTTGAACTTGAACCGCTCTGCGACCGCTCCAGTGATTAATGCCGGGGTGATGATGGCGAACATCATCTGGAAAATGGCAATGGTCATGGAGTTGTAACCGCCGTCGGTTCCAACGTTCGGGTCAACATCCTGGAAACCCAGGTAGTCAAAGTTGCCTATGAAGGCGCCATCTCCTCCAAAAGCTAATGAGTAGCCCCAGAGGAGCCAGACTACAGACACGACGCCCATCGCCGTGAAGCTGTACATGATCATGTTGATTGCGTTCTTACCGCGGACAAGTCCGCCGTAGAAAAACGCAAGCCCTGGTGTCATGAACAACACCAGGGCGGATGCCATGAGCATCCATGCCGTTGATCCAGAATCCATAAGGGACCATACCTCCTGCGATTAATACCAAATCGGGTGCCGGAAGGGCACCAGTACAATGAGACGTCACGCTATAGTCGTTATGTTTCGAAAATGTTACGTAGGCGTGACGGCTCGGTTACATCTGCCGTGTGTCGCCCGGCCTTATGGGCTGGATGTTCGGTCAGACCGGTCAGTGTTCCGCTGTGTTCCTTGGGGTTAATGGGCACGCCTACGAATGTCGTACTTCCGAACCTGCCCCAATTACAGGTGCGTTATTTTGCCACGCACGGTACGGATCGCTGCAGCCGAGCCGACGGCCACGATGAGGAAGGCCATTCCACCTTCTATCGGCGCACCCGGCGCTGCGAAGCATCCGCCACCGCCGGATTCATCTTCGTGTTCAGGGGCATCGGACGCTTCAACTTCAGGAGCGTCCGTGGGTTCCGGAGTGGCCTTAGCCTGTGGCCCCGGGGTCGATGTTGGGGCCGCACCCAGGTTGTCCAGGGTGTACGGGATGAAAGTTGGCATTGGGGCCGATGTAGGGGCGATGATGACAACTTCATCGGATAGAGGGAGCGCACCAACGAATTCACGCCACAACTCGTCCATACCGCGGCGGTCGACGCCGTAGACCTTGATCATGGATTCATCAAAGCGTCGGCTGGAGTTGAATTCAGCCAGTAGAGCCGCCATTTTGCCCGGCCCAAAATCCTCCACCATGAATCTAGCGACTGATCGTCCCAGTCCGTAGCTGACGATTACGAGATCGGGGTCTCCCGGGAAGGTGCCGAGAGATGTGAGCGGCAAGATTCGGTTTGTGTCGATGCCCCATTCAAGGTATGTGTCGTACGAAACTCCGGGATCGATGTTGCCGTACTCGGCAAGGCCCTCGTTTAGCCACACCGGAACGGACGAGCGTGCCCCTGAAACCGCTCGACTGAGAAGCACGTGAGTGAGTTCGTGTGACATCGTGCCCGTGGCACGGTTACTCCCGCCCTGCACGAGGACGGTGTTCTCCGGGGAGAAGGCCTGGCCTTCCGTGATCAACTCACGGGAAATCGCTCCACTGCGATCTGCGGTGGCGTCCGTCATCTCGGCGATGTTGTTGTACATCGTGACAGTAATAGGAGCGCCCTCGGGCTCGATACCCAGCACCGGAGCCATGTTGTCGATTGTCTCAAGTGATGCGTTCAGGAGGGACGTAGCGCGCGTGGTGACCGGGCCGTGGAAGTAGACGGTGACACCGCCATCAGAGACCGTGTCCCACTCAAATCGTGAGTCGGTCAGGACCATTTGCGTCGGTTCGGACTCATGGAGTGTGCCGCTGGAGTCCAGAACCTCTATCCGATACTCCATCGTGACGCCGGGCGGTAGGTAACGGGCAAGGGTGTCGGTCCGGTAGAACAGATTGCCGTTTGCGGGAGCGGCCGTCGAGTAGATGGCGGGTTCGCCGAACTCGAGGTAGTCGTACTGCGTCGCCCGTCGTCCAATGATGGAGAAACGGGCAGTTACCTCTTCTACGTCGCCGACCACGTTCGCGCTGAACTCGATGCCGTCGGGGAGCTTACTGACGGCCGAGTGGTTGAGGATCTCTACGGACGGCGTTTGGGCGATCGCAGTGCTATCGGAACCAGATGCCAGGCCGAATGCAACGATGGCCGTTACCGCGACCGCGATTCGTGTGATCAAGCGTGGCATCTTTGTGGGGGCCGATACGGCCGTTGTTTTGAATCTGTTCATGGTGCGGAACGTGATACGTCGAATGGGCCGAGTTGGGTTCGAGGTCTGTTTGGTGGAATCGTGGGCGTGTTTACGGGCGCGCATATGTATAGACGAAGGAATCAGGCCGAATCGTCTGCGCTACGCCACTCGGCCCAGAAACGGTACATCGCACTGAGCGGGGTGGCTACCGCGAGAATCCACAATCCCCAGTCCGGATGGCTTAGTAATAACGTGACGGTGATGATCACAACTCGCTCAGGCCTGGTGGCGAATCCGGCCGTGCCCTTCATGCCAAGACCTTCAGCACGGGCACGCACGTAGCTCACCATCATGGAGCCGGAGAAAGCGATGAATGCGAGCAGTGCCAACGTCTGATCCGCAGTGTCCGCCCGAGTGTAAAAGATGAGCAGGCCCAGAAGTAGCGCACCCTCAGAGACGCGATCCATCACGGAGTCGAGCAGTGCCCCACGTCGAGACACCTGACCGGTACGTCTGGCGATGCCGCCGTCCAGCATGTCAAAGGTTGCACCGACTAACACAAGGATTCCGGCGAGAACAAATCGACCATCGGCCGCTGCAGCACCAGCTCCAACCGAGATCGCTGTTCCGGTCAGCGTGGCCAAGTTTGGAGTGAACCCTATTTTGTCCAACAGGGCAGAGGCGGGCTCCTCAAACCATCGGGATATTCTTCCGCGCAGTGCGTATCGGGCGGTCTGAAGGCTGGGCACGCGTTATTGAGGCCTTTCTTTGGACGATTTGGGACGGGTCAGGTTGGCCAGAACTTGCGATGTTAAAGAAAAACGGCTGGTTCGGGCCGTGATGCAGTACGAGCATAAAAGTCCAACACCCGAGATGCTACTTCAGGCCAGCGGTATCTCTCAGCCTTGATGCGGCCCAATGCGCCCATTCTTTCTCGGCGGTCCGGGTCCTCGATCAAGGTACGGATCGCTCCGGCAAGCGCCGATTGATCGCTCGGCCGCGCAAGAAGTCCGTCGGATCCGTGATCAACCACGTCTCGATAACCGTCTATGTCAGATGCAACTATCGGCACCCCCGCGGCCATTGCTTCGAGGAGGACCATGCCGAAGCTTTCGCTGCCGGTCGCCGGACTGCAGAAGATGTCGGCCGCCTGATAGTAGGCCGGAAGCTGCTCGTCCGTAACGCGCCCGGCGAACACCACGTCCGTCAGGTTGCGTTCGCCCATCACGCGCTGGGACTCGGCGTCCGGCTCGCCCGGTCCCACGACGATCAGCCGCAGCTCCGGGTAATCCCATTTCAGGTCGCCGTAGGCGCTCAAGAGGTAGCGCAGGCCCTTTCGTTTCTCCATCCGACCGACGAATACGAGGTTGATACGACCGTCGTCGTATTCCTCCAGTCGGGGTGCTGGAGTTGCGAAACGTTCGAAGTCGATACCGTTCGGAATGATCTCGTAGTCGCCGGGGTAAAAGCGGTCTACGTAACTTCGTGCGGCGTTTGATACGGCAATCCTGCCGTCGAGTCGTCGGGAGTTTGTTCGGAGCATGTATTTGGACATCCGGTAAAGATGCCCTCGCTCTCGGAACGCGTGGAAGGTTCCGATGGTCAGGGCAGACGATGTCCGTGCTCCCAGGTTCGGGGGAACTGGGGCGAACGGCTCATGGATGTGGACGACGTCGAAACTGCCGTCGCGCAACATGGCCTTGATCAGTGGCCTCTTCCATAAGGAAAGGGATACACGGGCGACTGTTCCACCTATTGGAACCGGAACGGGGCGACCACAGGGGATGAACTCGTAACTCTGAACTGCATCCGGAGTTACCGAACAGGGGGCCATGATACTGACCGCGTGGCCTCTAGCTGAGAACTGGTCAGCGAGGCGTGAGATGTGGGTGGTTACGCCGCCCGGATACGTGAAGTCGTAAGGAGAAACCAGAGCGATCTTGATCGTCTCATCCCTCCATACATATCACCCGTACACATCCGGGCAGCGTTGAGGTCTATTTACTCAGTGACTTGCTGTGCGTCAGCGATGCCACTGAACTTGCGCGGCGTGAAGTTATTCTCGGGCTTCATGTCTCCGCCCGCAAATGCTTCCACCATCTGACGTGCTTCGTCGTCGGTGTACTGGACCGGCGGCGACTTCATAAAGTACGCGGACGGTGCCTGGATTGCGCCAGAGACTCCGTTGTCCATGGCGATCTTCGCACATCGGATGGCGTCGACAGCAACTCCAGCGGAGTTCGGGCTGTCGTGCACCTCAAGCTTGAGCTCGACGTTAAGCGGGACGTCGCCGAAGGAGGTGCCCTCCAGGCGGATGTATGCCCACTTTCGGTCCTTGAGCCACGGCACGTGGTCGGACGGGCCGATGTGTACGTCATCAGTATTGATCTCCTGCTCCAACTGCGACTTCACGGCAGCAGTTTTCGAAATCTTCTTGGAGGCGAGTCGGGTGCGCTCCAGCATATTCAGGAAGTCGGTGTTTCCGCCAAAGTTGAGCTGGTATGTGCGGTCAAGCTGCACACCACGGTCTTCAAACAGGCGGGTGAGCACACGGTGGATGATGGTCGCCCCGACCTGGGACTTGATGTCGTCTCCGACGATCGGCACGCCACGGTCTTCGAATCGTTTCTGCCAGTACGGCTCACGGGCGATAAAGACGGGGATGCAGTTGACGAAGCCGACGCCGGCCGCAAGGGCTTGCTCTACGTACCACTTGGTGGCGTCTTCAGAACCCACCGGAAGGTAGCTGATCATCACGTCGACTTCCCGCTCTCGCAGGATTCCAACGATGTCGGCGGTCTGGCCACCGGGGGTCGACGGGTCGTGGTTAACGGTGATGACGTCTGAGAGGTACTGGCCGATGCCGTCGTGCGTCATGCCGCGGTCCACTGTGACCCCGGTGTGCGGCACGTCGTGGAAATCTACGGTGTTGTTCTGGCCGGACTTGATGGCCTCAGAAAGGTCCTTGCCGACCTTGTCCGAGTCAACGTCGAACGCCGCTACGACGTCGATATCACCCACGTGGTAAGGGCCGAGCACCGTGTTCATGAGGCCCGGGATGTCGATCGTGTCGTCAGCTTCTCGATATTTGTGGACGCCCTGAATGAGGGATGAGGCGCAGTTGCCAACTCCCACGACGGCGACGTTAATCTTGCCCAATATTTATGACCTCTGTTGCTGTTGCGCTGAAAATACTTCTAGTAACTGGCCCGACTCATGTGCCCCGGATTCGCGTGCCATGGGGGCATATTGAGACTTCCCCGATCTTCCGGCGTGTGAGCGCGCATTCCCTATTTTTCCGGATTTCAGGATTCGGATGTCAGATGTTATTCAGGAAGCACCGGCGAATTGGGCCGTTTACTCGACGATGCTATTCTGAAAGTTCCGGAACTCCGGGGGGGGGGCAGAATTTTTGGGCGGTGGGATGTTCCCGAAGGCCCCAGAATGCCCGGAATATTCAGATGCTTACCTTGACCGTTTCGGCCACCTGCTCAAGCGTCTGGACCGATATGTAGGGATTCGTGCCGCCCCAGACGTACTCGAAGTGACTCCGGAGAAGGCGGTAGTAAGGAGCGCCCGATGACAACTTCAAGATCGGGACGAGGCCGTCGATAGACGAGCCGTCAAGGTCGGAACCGGGCCTGCCGAAGTGGTAGGTCTCGACGAAGCAGCAGGTCTCGGTCATAAGCAGGTAAACGGACGGCCAGTGGTCGGCGAACCGGACATCCAGGCTGGCGTTTCTGCTCTCCCGAGCTGTACGGCGCAGCGACGAGATAACGTTCAGGCTCCGCCAGCTATCGCTGAATAGGGGACCGGCCCGGAAGCTGGATTCGTCGATGAACTGGGTACCGATCTCTGCGATGGCCCGGGCATGTGCGAAGTCGCTCAATGGGTGGACGAGGAGGGCGCGCACTGAGACGTCACGGTCTTCGTTAATCATGCGTCTCAAAGCTGGTGTGTAGTCGATATCGCCGAAGAACTCTCTAAGACCGATGCCGTGGAGCAGGACTTCGCCTTGAGCTTCTTCAAGGGCCTCTCCGATAGCGCGCTTCGTTTCTTCACTGCCATTTCGGGGCAGAAGGATCGCGTCGACGCCGGTGCGAATTGCGCCTTCTGCAAGGGCTGTGACGCGGCCAAGTGTGTCCAGATCCTGAGCTTCGCTGGACACGCTTGTGGTTTCTGCGGCGCGGCCCGTTGTTGCAGGAAAGGGACGCGAGGGTGCTGACATATGTGTTTCGCTGGTCGTGCCGGGCGGGGCGAGGACGGCTTCCAGCGCTTCTTCAGTGACGACCCATGTCCGCCCGAGTTTGGTCGCCGGGATAAGGCCCTGGGTGAGCCACTTGTAGACAGTCTTTTCGCTGACGTTGAGTCTTGCTGCAACGTCTCGCACCTTGAGGCTGGCCATCTGTTGGGTTCCTTGTGTTGAGAGTGCTCTGTCAGGCGGAATTGGGTATATATGTTCTGTACATTCTACAAAAGAATAGAAAAGGGTTGTAAAGCGGTGCTACGGGTTCATAAACGACTGGGATATCTGGAAAAGTGGTGATACATCTGGATGGGAATGCGTGAATTGACCTGTTACCGAGTGTTATTTGGCAGAGCCGGTTTATCCATCTCGCAGGGGCGTATGGCAATACGGCCATTCGGACTGGCTCAGATCCGGGCCCGCGGATCAGCCCGTCTTGCGTCCGACGATTAACCACGTCTGCATGTCTCCCTTGCCCTTGATCGACACCGTCCCCTGCACAACGCATTCGAACTCGTCTTTGATTAGCTCGTAAGTGTTTCTGGAGATGTGAATTCGATCGACGATGCCGTGTGATTCCATTCGGCTCGCCACGTTCACGGTGTCGCCCCACACGTCGTAATGGAACTTGGACTTCCCGATCACTCCCGCTACGACCGGTCCAGAGTTGATTCCAAACCTGAAACGAACCCGATGTCCATTTCTCGGCTGCAGCTGCTGCAACTCCTGGATCATCCCGAGACCGCAGTCCACTAGGCCGTGGCGTGATCGCTCCTTGAGACTGGGACACCGGATCCGACCATATAGCCGCCTCCCAGGGTTCGAAGTTGCTCCAACCCGTGGCGCTCGAGATGATCATCCAGCACCGAGAAAACCTCGTTCAACCAGTCGACCACCTCGATCGGTTCTAGATCGGCGAAAAGCGGGGCCGACCCCTCGATATCGGGAAACAACACGCTGATCGATTCGTGTTGTTCTGCGACGGTCTCGTCACTTGTTTTGAGGGACTCGGCGATATCGGCGGGAAGGACGTTGAGGAGAAGCTCATCTGCTCTCGCTCGTTCCCGCGCAGCCGCCGTAACAAAGTACCCGGCAAAGAGGAGCACGATCGCTGATGAACCGCCGATGTTGATGGCGACGAAAAATCGCTGAACGTTGTCGTCTACTTCCAGGGCGTGATCGGCGAAATACCCGTCGAAGATCACCGTGACCGCCAGGACCAGGAAGAACAGGGCGAACCAGACCAGGGATCGCTTGAGAGAGAACAACATCAGGGCGCCCAGGGGTGCCAGTATGGCCCACATGAGTACAAGTCCTGAGTCGAGCAGACCGCCGATCGTCCATTGAATGAGGCTGGTGATCCCCAGGATAGAAACGACCTGTGCGTAGATGGAGATGCGATGGTCCTTCGTCCAGTGAGAGATCACCAGCGAGGAACCTACGATGATGGTGAATAAGGCTGGCAGGAAGGTCGCCAGTTCGAAACCGAACACTCCGGCGTAGATTCTGCTCCAGGGAAGTCCGGCGAGTGAGCAGGACGTCGCCAGCAGGAATATGGCTATCTTCCGAGACTTGATGTCCTGGGTATCGCCTGGTTCCGCCGCGAACCGCTCATAAAATCAGAACGTCATCTAACGCACCTGTTCCCATGCACCGAGTCCCGTGTACCGATTTCGAGGGCGAAGATTGGCGCCGCCATTTAACGCCGCACCGAATTATTCGTCTTCCTGAAATTCGGGGAACCGGAACTTGATGCCGGCTCGCTCTTCCTGGACGCGAGCGATTGCAGGAGTCGCCTCACGGCCCCAACCACGTCTCTGGACCTCTATGAAACGTTGTTGTGCGATGTTCGCTGCCTCCATTGGGAGTCCCAGCGATCGGCCAAGCTGGGTGGCGAGACCGACGTCTTTCGCCGCGAGATCGACCATGAATCCCGGCTCGAAGTTGCCCTTGAGGATGGAGTTCTCCCAGCCGCG
>Ga0209403_10008108_pt1 | contig 10194 bp, 7 predicted proteins | sample ArcticOcean_MG_C_8_FD_187440 | JGI IMG/M metagenome (GOLD analysis project Ga0209403, IMG submission 187440) | Marine microbial communities from western Arctic Ocean - ArcticOcean_MG_CB11_86 (SPAdes) (version 2) | ecosystem: Environmental > Aquatic > Marine > Oceanic | place: Arctic Ocean...
AATTTTCGCGACAGGCGGGTACGAAACATCGCAACCTATTAATTATATGCGGGATTTCGTGGATATGCACCTTGTTTGGCGGCACAGATTTTTTCGTTTCGCCGAAGATGCTGTAATACATGGAGATTATGCAAGAAACTATAGCGTGTGAAGACCGGTGTGGTGGTGGAAATGGGATATTTTCAGACGAGCTTTCGGGGATATTGGTGAAGTATGCATGGCATTAAATCGTGGGTACGGATCAGATTTGGCGAACCCGTCTTTGGGCAGCAACCTACGACATCTGTAACTTCAAGCCAAATCAGCTGGATTTTGTAAAGGCTCCGACAGGTGAATGCCGAACTGCGTGTACCCATATTTAGTGGGTCTTATTGCGTGGAAATAAGGCCGACTTAAAGACGGCTACTAAAAATCCCTGCCTCTTCCTTCCTAATTCACCATACAGGTCATCGGCAACACGAAAGTTGGCGGTCGCTAAGGTTACTATTGCGCTGGCACACCTTCGTTTTTACCCCGGTCCAGTGCAATGGCCACTTCTGTTAATAATTCCTGTAAGCCTATGGGTTTAGGAAGGAACACGTCTATGGTGTCGCCAGGAGTCGGACAACTATCATCCTTTCGACCTGCTCACCGGAGCCTGAGATCATCAAGATAGGAATATCGTCCATTATCCGAACGAGTTTGCAAAACTCATAACCGTTCATTCTGGGCATGTCCAGATCGGAAATTATCAGGTCTGGATGCTCCTGGTAAACCATTCTCAGGCCCTGCTCACCGTCATCAGCGACAATGCTGTCGTAGCCTTCCGTCTCGAGAATGGCGGTGTAGAGCCTCTGAATGGCCGCGTCATCGTCAACAACAAGTATTCTATATGCCACGGGCGCTTCTCCGTTCGCGAATTGCCGATTGCCTGATAGGTAGTCGCCGCTGTTTTCCCGCGAGTGATTATCCATTTAGGCTATTTCCTACGTCCCTTCTGTTGATGGCGGACTTGATAGGGATGTTTTTAACCGGCGAAACATCGCTTTGAGGCTCAGGGTCTTCAACCTCTGTTGGGACTGTTCCGCTCTCGTCGCCTTTTTCAGAGGTCCTTGAACCGCCTTGCTCTTCAGCGGATGCACCACTGTTTAACTTGGGCTTTGTGCCGACGGCCTCCATCTCAGCCGCTCCTGATGGGTTGAGTTCCAACTCCAAAGGAACTATATATGCCTCTCGAGGCTCTGCGTCGTTTGCAGTTGTCACATGCGGGGCATAAACTGCTCCGCTTTCCTGTGGTCGATGGCTTCCGAGACTCTGTTGGAGCAGTTCACTTCCCGAATTGATAGCTCGGCCTATAGCGGCTTCGACCGACTGATCAAAGGAGCCTTCTTCTGCGACCGAAACCACGTTCAATGCTTCATTACTGCTGTTGTCGGCGTTAAGAACAACACCTTCTTTCAGGAGGATTTTGACGAGCTTGTTAAGGCAGGTTACATGACTGCGACAGTTCCAACGGAACTGGGTGGCGGAGGCTTGTCTCTGTCTGAATACTCCCATGAAGTGCGACGACTGGCTTACTATGCCCCTGCTACCGCTCTGGGCCTAAATATGCACCTTTACTGAGTTGGACTGGCCGCAGACCTGTGGCGGTCCGGTGACAAGTCTCTCGAGTGGATACTAACGGAAACGATGAACGGTGCCATATTCGCCGCCGGACACGCAGAATCTGGAAACGACTTGCCAGTACTGCTCTCCACTACAAAGGCTGAGAAGGTAAATGGCGGTTATCGGTTCACGGGCAAGAAGTCCTTTGGAAGCCTGACGCCAGTCTGAACCTTCATGGGCCTGCATGCCATGGATACCAGCGATCCTGACGCTCCGAAAATCGTGCATGCATTCATGCCTAGAGATGCAGAAGGCTACACAATCAATGAGGTCTGGGAAACGATGGGAATGAGGGCGACTCAGAGCCAAGACACCGTGTTGGATGGCGTTTTCGTTCCAGATAAGTACATCGCTCGTGTAGTGCCAGCGGGCGCCGCAGGCATAGATATGTTCGTGCTCGGTATCTTCGCTTGGGCGCTTCTCAACTTCGGCAACGTTTACTACGGCCTTGCGCAGAAGGTATTGGATATGACCATCGCCGAGGTACAGAAAAAGACCTCAATTGCCCTCACAAGGCCAATGTCCTATCATCCAGAGGTACAGCACGCCGTTGCGTATGGTCATGGAACTGGAAGCTGTAGGCCCTCACCTAGATAGCGTTACTGCCGACTGGTCTAACGGCGTAGACCACGGCATGGGCTGGGCTATTAAGATCGTTGGTGCCAAGTATAAGGCTGTCGAAAGCTGCTGGCAGGTAGTAGACGAGGCTTTGGACGTCATTGGAGGCTTCGGTATCTTCAAGGTTTCGGGTGTTGAGAGGCTGTGGCGAGATGCCAGGCTTGGCAAGATCCACCCCGTAAACGCCGCCCTGAGCCACGAGTTTATCAGCAAGTTGTCCCTGGGGATTAATCCTGACGAGTCACCACGCTGGGGGTAGGTCGCTTGCAAACACCGTAGGTTAAGAGACAAATTTAAGAGGGGCCCAAATAGTGGGCCCCTCTTTTAATTTACCGGGAATCCGTTGTCGGATGTTATTTCTTGGAGTTAACGGTAACTCCACCAACTACGCCGCCACCTGGAGGGTGATACCTTCCACCTCCACAATGACGTCCGCTGATCCGCCGGCGCGCTTGGCTGCTTCTCGAAGGGCTTCTGAGTTGGTCGCTTCGTACAGGCAATAGGTTTTTTTGTCTGCACTTAAGAAAGAGAACAGTCAGTTAACGCCAAGGTCTTCGTTGACCAGTACGACTTCCGCAGCTAACCCTTCAGTTAAGTCTAGCTGCTCGGCAAAAATTCGTTCTATAACGAAAAAGGGCAAAGGGCATTGGGGCTCCTCAGGGTGCGAAATACGTTGATATACACGCTCAACGCTGGACGTATTTTCCAGGCCTATCAAGACCGTTATCGTGGCGCAGTGGCTAGGAGACTACCTGTACCTTATCTCTTTCCACTAGCTCCCAGTCAATTTCGTAACCGAGGCCTGCCTCTGTCGGAGCGTAGACGAGGCCCTTGTCGTCAACCTCTACGTCGTTCACGAGGCCGTACTTGTTCGCGCCCGTAGCCGGGAACACCTCGTAGAACTCGCAATTGTGGACAGCCATCATTACGTGAAGGTTGGCGACGTTGTTAAGCGAGTTACCGCCGTGGTGAATCTCGCACTTCATGCCAAAGCCCTCCGCAATATGAGCGATCTTGATAAGCGGGGTGATGCCGCCGGTAACCGCTACGTCGCCGCGCAGGATATCTGTGGCGTAGCTCTGAATCCAATGGGCCATGCCGTATAGCCTGCCGGGAGCGTATTCTGTGGACATTATGGGTATGTCCAGCTTGCTCTTTAGCTTCACGTAGTTATAGATGTCCTCTTCGACCAGTGGGTCCTCGTACCAGTAGTAGTCCAACTCCTCGATGGCCCGGCCGACTCGCAGTGCGTCTTCGTAGCAGTATGCCCACATCGAGTCCAGCATCAGCTTGAAGTCGGGGCCAACCGCCTCTCGGACGCCCTGCGCAATCTTGATGTCCATTAGAGGATCCCCATGCGGGTGGATTTTGTGCGCCTGCCATCCCATGGCCTTGAAGCGCAAGGCCTCCTCCTGGTATTCCTCGACGGTGGCGTGATAGGCCGTGCTAGAGTAAGCAGGTATCTGGTCTCTACAAGTGCCCAGCAGCCTGTGAATAGGAAGCCCTGCGACCTTGCCTGCGATATCCCACAGGGCCACGTCCACTGCGCCGATGGCGTTGGTTGTAACAGACCTGTTTTGCTTCCACATCAGGCGCCAGATATCACCAATATCCAGAGGGTTCCGACCCATTATTATCGGCTTGAGAAAGCTCATTAGCGGCCCGGCGAAGTCATCCGCCCCTTGACGAGAGGAGCCCAAAAAGGAATGGCCTTCCACACCCTCGTCAGTCCCTATAGTGAGAATGCCCAGAAGCTTTTCGCCTCCGAATGCTGTGCCTACGCCCGTCTTCCAAGGCTCGAATCGCCATTTGAACATCGTGACTTTTACGTCGGTAATTTTCATGTCATCTCTCAAGTAATATGTGGTTAGTAGAACACTCTATCTACGGGCGACATGTTATACACGGCACGACCAAATATCAACTCGAATTTACGAGGACAGCTTCAGGTTGAGGTGGATGACTTGCCTACCAGCTAATTGGGGGTCACAGAACCCGCCAAGGGATCAAGCGCCCGATCCCATGATGCTTGCTGGTCGTCGATGGCTGATTCCTCGACTCTGTGACAGTAGAGCAAGCCAATAGTGCTAGTACTCCCAAACACAGCAATATTTGCATAGCTGTAATAAGCTCTTATCCCCCTACTAGATTAGAGCCTTGGGGTACAACAATCTAGGCTAGTGTATTGGGCCCGGAAGGCTCTGGCCGCGTTCGAGCAGCTCCCACAGGGCGAGTTGTCAGGCGCAGAGTGCATTTAATTGTGGGCTAGCTTTAGATCCCCATTGGTAGCATCGTAATAGGCGATATAGATGGAGCCTGAGTCGTGCACGGCAATCGCGGTGAACTGTCCCACGTTCTCCCCAGCGGGATCATCCACTATTTGAGTTTCCCACAACCACATGCCGGTTCCGGAGTCATACATTCCTGATGCATATTTGAGGGCATCATCTGGGGAATCATAATAGGCAACATGGAGGCCGTCGTTCGCGTCAATTGTTAGGCTGCTGCTTTGTCCACGTGAATCGATCTGTTCGGTATCCCACTCCCATGCTAGCGTGGCACTGTTCCAGGTTGCCCAGGCATGTTCCAAGCCAGAGCCCCGCGTGTAGGTGATGTGTGGGTAGCCGTTTGAATCCAGAGCTAGCGAAGTGTACCCGCCAGCATTGCTACCCACGTCAGTGATTGTCCACTGCCAGGTATTGTTAGCAGCATCCCGGACTCCCCAAGCATGTCTAACTGTCCCGGGGGGTGAAGGAATGAAGTAAGAGATATGCAGGGAGTCGTCTGGAGCCACCGCAATGCTTGTGTCCTGGCCGGCATTCCCGTTGGAATCGACGACTTCGACAAACCAATTCCAGGGCGGGCCGCCCCAGGTGCTGCCTGTCCAGGCGTGCTTAAGTGCGTTATTGGTCGCATCGTAATAGGCGATGTGGACATACCCATCTATCGCAACACTCGTGTAAAGGCCCACCCCATCGGGTCCATCCGGGACGGAAAGTGTCCACCCCGGCGCTCCTCCTTCCCAGGCATGACCCAGGTCGGACCCAGGGTGCGCAATACGATAGGCGATGTGTTTATATGGACTGGTGGGGTCCAAGGCAATACTCGTATATTGCCCCACGTTTCCGGCTTGTGCGACTCGCTCGACAAATCCAGGTCCAGTGGTTGAGTACAACCTATATAACAGATCGTTGTCAGTGTCGTCGTAGTAGGAAATGTGGAACTGGTCACCGCCCCCATAGGCCATACTGGTGAACTTGCCTACGTCGTTAGTGCTGGTATCAATCGTTTCGATGGCCCAGGAGGTAGCGAATCCGGTATCGGTGGTCTGTGGACTAATGACTGAACTGTATTCGGCCTCGACCGCATATTCATAAACGATATCTTGGATTGCGGAGGTGTCGTCGTAAGCTGTACTGGTGCTGCTCCCGAGGTTCGACCAAGACCCGACTCCAAACCCTCCCACGGTGTCCCTTCGCCAAATGTTGAAGGTTGCATCAGTTGGATAGAAGGCGTGCTTCAAAATGGCCGAACTCGGGTTGGAAAAGTATGTGATATGGACACCGCTTGGGTTTATGGCCACCTTAGGGATTAACCCGCTTATGACTACGCTATCGAGGATTTCAGTGGTCCAGCTACCATTCCAGTTATGCTTCCAAGCGTGCTTGAGTTGCTGAGTAGCGAAGTCGTAGTAAGCTATGTGGACACTTCCGATTACCATAAAGGGAAAAGGTCCTATGCCTTGAGTCATACTTCCTGCGTAGTTACCCGGTGAATCCACCACCTCCACGGTCCAGTTGCCAGTATGACCCTTTTGTGCATATTTGAGCTGTTGATTGTCCATGTCATAGTAAGTGACCATCAGACAGTCTCCAGGGACCGGGTTTATGGCGGGCATAATGCATGGGCCTTTGAAGGAAAGGTCAGGGTGGTAGCCACGATAGCTACCAACATCGATCGCCTGGTAACTCCAGGAGCCGGCAGCCGGTTTCCAAACGTATGTGAGCCCTCCAGCCGAGATTGTGTGCCACTGGTAGACAACGTGCACGTTCCCTGCGGATGACACCACTAGGGCGACTTGCTCGGCGTTTGCAAATGAGACATCCGGGACTACTGTCTCTATAATCCAAGGGGTGAGGCTCGGATTGAAGCCCGTTGTGTTACTCGCGTAACGGATATCGCCGCCGAGGACATAGGCGATGTGAATGCCGCCGTTTGCATCTAACGCGATATCTTTGTAATAACCCGCCTCCGAAGCGACGATCTCTGTCTGCCAAACCCCACTGGCCAGTTTCCAGGCGTGGACTACTTGGTCAAAACGGGTATATGAAAGGTGTAACGTGTCGTCACTATCGATCGCTAAAGCAAGACTGTGTCCGCCCTCCGGGAGCACTTCGGATGCCCAGCAATTCCCGGGGACCTTCCAGGTGTGAACCAAGGATGCTGTAGTTTCAAATGTGGAACGGTAGACGACATGCAGGATTCCGCTGCTATCGATCTCGAACGGGGCCTCAGCCACGAACAAACTATTTTGGTAGGGCCACTCGACAACAGGCTCAATAACCAAAGGTAAATCCCAACCAAGAGCCACTTTGTTGGTATGAGCCCCGTCGCTTGCCTGGAAGGTGGTGGGAGCATCAATAGACAGTGGGGGACATGGCTGCGAGGAGGCACCAGCAACGGCAAATGTCTGGGGACCAAAAGGTAGATTGCCTAGATTGGCTGATACCTGAACCGTCCAAATGCCGGGAGCAGGCGCTAGGACTGACACCTGCTCAACGTTGTTGACGGAGTCGTTGCCACCATCGCGCCAGGCAGGCTGGCCTGGGTTGGCCGCGCCCCCCAAAATCCATGGCTTGAACTGGGTTCCATTCGGTGCAATCAGGCGAAGATCTAGATCATTTACTAAGGGCTGAGCAAAAGACAACGCGGAAGGTGGAGGATCATCCCATGCTAGGGTCACGTGAACCTCAGTCTCACCGGCCGGTACGTCGAAAGTTTGGACCCACGTGTTCGATATTCCCGTTCCACTTAGTGTCGCTTGGACTAGACCGCCTTGTTGGAGGAGATCTACCGCGGCTTGAGCATCGACAATGCCCCAACCCGTTGCGTAGTCCGGTCCCTCAGTTGATTGATCTATCCCTTGAACGTCTTCAGCAGTCTGGATCAACAGGCTTTTCATGCCCGCCGGTGTGATAGTAATGTTCAGTGAATTCGCCTGTTGCAGTACAAGCGAAACAATGCCAGAAACAACCGGGGCAGCCATGGAGGTCCCGCTCTTGATAGTACTGGCCTGCGGGCCAGTGGAAGCCAAAGACGTTACATTCACACCATGAGCCATCAGGTCGGGCTTGATGCGACCATCATCGGTCGGACCGTAGCTAGAAAAACTAGCGATGCTGTTGGACCCGTTCATGGCCCCCACCGTAATAATGTTCTTTGCCGCTGCCTGATAATCAATGCAGTCCGCGGCTATGGTCAGTAGCCCCTGTAAACAATCACCTGGCTGGTTATTGACTGGGGAAGCAGGAACATCGTCCCGATGGTTACCGGCACTTTTTACGACGATAAGACCAGTTGTAGCAACCAGGTTGTCGAGTGTCCACGAATTGTTTTGGTAAGCCCCAAAGAGGCTTTGGTTGTTCGTAAATTGTTGAGGCGGTAGTAGGTTGTCCCATCCAATCCCGAATCCATAAGAATGGTTCGATACCTGGATGGGTGTTGGTGATGCAGCGGCACTAGCCATCTCAATAAAGACGTCCTCGGTATCCCAACTTAAGATGGTGACTTGTGGAGCCATGCCCTCTGCATTCGGTACGAAGACACCACTGCCACCGATAGTGCCGGCCACATGGGCTGCGTGGTCATCAACCGAGCTTGTTTGACCAGGCTGGACGATTACCCTGGGCTGTAGATCCTCGTGAGCTGCATAGATAACATCGTTAGCTTCCCAAACGCCAACGGTGATTCCGGAGCCGTCAAGGCCCAAGGGTGGAAGTTGTACGACATTCACATTGGAGACGGCTTGCGAAATTCCATTTTCATCTTGAACTGGTGGGACCGCTGGCTCGATTCTCGAGATGATATCGACCTTGGATAAGGCCTCGAGCTCGCCGATAGGTACGTTCACGGTCACCGCCCGAACGATAGGAAACGCAATGGGAGAGAAGTCCTCGAATTTAATGTCTAATTGTGACGATAAGCCTTGGACCTCCTCCGCCGTGACATCCCTGTGGAACAAGACTGAGTATGCGATGCGTCCGCCCGGGCGTAGTTGATAGAAGAACGGCTCCGTTGGTTGTTGCAGTGGGCCGGCTAACTTGTCCTTCGGCTCGATCGGATCGATTCGGACCACACCCTGGAGGACCTCGAGAGCCCCGATATCCCCCGCATTCACAGATGCGTACCAAAGGTGCTCATCAATTGGGCCTAGTAGATTGAGCCCTCGGGCTGCCCAATCAGCTTTGGCGTTTCCTTCAGGTGCGACACTTAACTCCACAATGACATGAGTGCTGGAGATTGCTTGCGGCGGCGTGGCAGTTGCATCCACTCCTGGTTCCTGGGAAAGTTTGGCTTCCACTGTGGCGTCGATATTGGGTGTAGGCGGCGTGGCAGTTGCATCCACTCCTGGTTCCTGGGAAAGTTTGGCTTCCACCGTGGCGTCGATATTGGGTGTAGGCGGCGGCGTGGCAATTGAATCCACTCCTGGTTCCTGGGAAAGTTTGGCTTCCACCGTGGCGTCGATATTGGGCGTAGGCTCCGATGGAGCAGGGGCAGTATTTGAACAGGCAAGTATAAGGGTGCCAAAGAGTATCGTTAGAAATACTGCTAGCTTCATGATCTACTCCGTAACTATCTGACCGTCTCCATCAACCAGAACACCACCGCCTTCCTTCAGCTGCCTAGCCTTCTCCATCGGCAACCTTAGTCTCTCATCCGATAGGTGCTCCAATGAACTGTCGCAGACACTGTGGGCTATGTCTAGCTGCTGTGGTGACCTACCGAAGCCACGGTTTAGCAATATATCTATGGCTTTTAGCGGGTCGGCTGGTCTCACCTGCTGATCCTTCCGGGGCCTGGACCCTTCCTGCATCAGTTCGTAGTTCTCCCGCTTCAGGTGTTCTATCTCCTGACGTGTGGCGTCCCTCACCGTGTCTCCGGTGAGACTCTCTTTCCCCGCTTCCATGAATTCCTTGCTCCAGGAATAGAAGACGCCTGGCTTGATTCCCTCCCGCTGGCAGAAGTCACTGACGGTGACTTACCGACGGAACCCTTCCAGGACGATGCGGATCTTGTCTTCCGGGGGCGTACTTCCTACGGGTCTTGGTCCGGACCTGCCAGATGAAAGTCTTGGTCTCTTGGGTCGAGGTCTCTGCTACTTGGGCTTAAGCGCTGCTATCTTGGGACACCTCTGGTTTCTTTCTTTATGCGGTGGATCTACACCCTGCACCAGGAGTCCAAACCCGCCACCACTCTCAAGTTTTCCTCCCTTTAAATCTGTCCCATTATCGCTGAACGCCTACTGGTCTCTAGCTCCAGTAGTTTGTTACAATTCCGCGAAACGTATCCCCAAATAGGCATTATTATGTGGCAGCCAGGTTACCTTACTCTCAGAGATTTCCTATGATAAATTCTGTGGTTTTCGTGCTTATGTGTCTCGTAGCCACCTTGGCTCTAGCTTGTGGCGGCGGCAGCGGTGGAGCAAACGACGCTTCCTCCTTTGCGGTGGGCGAGTATATTGATCCCCACGTGTTGGCTCTGGCGGAGGCTCTCTCAGATGATGAGCGAGACCCGTTGACCTGGGCAGCCAACATCCTTCTTCCACTGGAGTATTCGGGAGCGATGCGTAGCCCGGGGGGCGTTATCGCTTCATTCATGGGCAACGACATCGATCGCTGCGTCACAGTTCGGCAGTTACTTTCCGCTTCGGAT
>Ga0209403_10008109_pt1 | contig 10194 bp, 7 predicted proteins | sample ArcticOcean_MG_C_8_FD_187440 | JGI IMG/M metagenome (GOLD analysis project Ga0209403, IMG submission 187440) | Marine microbial communities from western Arctic Ocean - ArcticOcean_MG_CB11_86 (SPAdes) (version 2) | ecosystem: Environmental > Aquatic > Marine > Oceanic | place: Arctic Ocean...
CAACTACGACGATAAACGAATTTCGTAATAACCATTACGGACGTGGGGGCAGTACCCACCACCTCCACCACTTACAACTTAGGGGGGTGAACTAGGATCGACGGGTGACTAAAGGCTATTCTTTCGTTCGGAATTGTTCCACCGTAACGGGCTAATTTATAAATGCTAACGAAAGTTACGCACTTGCTGCTTAATTAACTTTGTTAATTAGGTAAACGGGGCTTGGGGCACCTGGCAACAGAACGCCCCCTACACAAACTCTTACTCTTACTGCTACTTTGTTTATAATATTTAAATATTATGCGTCGAATAAAGGAATGACAATTATCTTTTGACTTGATAGATTTAATTATGGAATTTACAGCCGAAATAAAAAAAGCAACCGATCCAATATATAAAAAAATTTCAACGGTGTTACCTGAAATTGAATGGGCAGTTCATGCGCCATATATTTACAAAATTAATCAATTAAAAAAAGAAAGAAATGCAGTTATACTTGCTCACAACTATCAAACACCTGAAATATACCATGGTGTAGCAGATTTTTCCGCAGACTCTTTGGCGCTAGCAATAGAGGCTGCAAAAACTTCCGCTGATATAATTGTAATGGCCGGAGTACATTTTATGGCTGAAACAGCAAAATTAATGAGTCCTAAAAAAAAAGTTTTGTTGCCAGACATGGAAGCCGGATGCTCTTTGTCTTCTTCTATTACAGGTAAAGATGTGAGATTATTAAAAGAAAAATATCCTGGCGTTCCAGTTGTATCATACGTTAATACATCGGCCGAAGTAAAAGCCGAAACTGATATATGTTGTACTTCAGCAAATGCTTTAAAAGTAGTTAAATCTTTAGGTGTAAAAAAAGTTATATTTTTACCAGATCATCATTTAGCAAAATATGTTGCCTCACAAACAGATATCGAAATTATTTCTTGGAAAGGAATTTGTATAGTTCATGACCAATTTAATGAGAAAGAAATAAATAATATTAGAAAAAACAATCCTGGAATTAAAATAATTGCACACCCTGAATGTCCGCCAGATGTAATAAAAGCTAGTGATTTTGCTGGTTCAACTTCTGGAATGATTAAATATGTGAAAGACAATCAACCAAAAAAAGTAATGATGGTAACTGAATGTTCAATGAGCGACAACATACAAGTCGAAAACCCTAATGTAGAGTTTATTAGACCATGTAATCTTTGCCCTCATATGAAAAAAATTACTCTACCAAAAATCTTAGACTGTTTAGAGAATGAAACTGGTGAAATAATTATGGATATAGAAGTTATAAATAAAGCTAGAATATCAGTTGAAAAAATGGCTGCCGTTGGCAGATAAAATAAGTGTCCAAAATTAAACTTAGTAATAATTTTATAAAAAATACAGTTAAGCTAGCACTAAATGAAGACCTTTATCCCTCGGGAGATATTACTTCAAGCTTACTTAAAAATAATAAAAATATTAAAATAAAACTAATCTCAAATCAAAAAGCAGTTATTGGTGGTTTGCAGTTTGCCAAACAGGCATTTAAATTAATAGATAAAAAAGTGAGATTTCTTCTTAAAAAAAAAGAAGGTTCATCTGTAAATAAAAATGATTTAATTGCAATAATAGAAGGTAAGGCTCAAAATATATTAATAGCAGAACGAGTGGCTTTAAATTTTATAAGTCACATATCGGGTATAGCTACAAAAACAAATAAATTTGTAAAAATAGTTGGTAAAAAATGCAGTATCTGCTGCACTAGAAAAACTATTCCAAATATGAGAGTAATTCAAAAATATGCAGTAAAATTAGGTGGTGGCACAAACCATAGATTTAATCTTAGTGATGAATTTTTAATTAAAGACAATCATATAGCAAGTTCAGATATAAAAAGCTTAGTTTCCTTAGCTATTAAAAATAAAAAAGGGAAAAAAATTACAGTTGAGGTAGACAATTTAAGCCAATTAAAAAAAATACTAGGTTTAAAATTTGACAACATTCTCTTTGATAATATGAACATTAAAAACCTAAAAGCTGGAGTTAAACTTGCAAAAAAGTACTATAAAACTGAGGCTTCAGGAAATATTAACTTAAAGACTATTAAAAATATTGCTGCAACAGGTGTTAATAGAATATCTATTGGAAGTATTACGCATAGTGCTCCTGCTGTAGATTTAAAACTTGAAATTTAATTTTTTTTGATGAGTTGTGCTTGTGCTGCAGCAAGTCTTGCAACTGGAACTCTATAAGGTGAGCAAGAGACATAATTTAAGCCTATTTTTGCACAAAATTTTATACTTTTAGGATCTCCACCATGCTCACCACAAATTCCAAGTTTTATAGATTTATTTTGTTTTCTTCCTTTTAATGTAGCCATCTCAATTAAATCTCCTACACCATCGTCTATTGAAATAAATGGATCAATATCAAATATTTTATTTTCTATATAGTCATTTAAAAATTTTCCACTATCATCTCTGCTAATTCCAAAAGTTGTTTGCGTTAAATCATTTGTTCCAAAACTAAAAAAATCTGCATGTTTTGCTATATCTTTTGCTTTAAGGGCTGCTCTTGGTAGCTCGATCATTGTTCCAACTAAATAATCTATTTTTACTTTATTTTTCTTTTTAACTCTATTTGCTACTCGAACAACTAAATCTTTCATAATTTTAATTTCTGCTTCTGTTGAGACTAAAGGAATCATAATTTCTGGAATAATTGATTTATATTTTTTCTTTTTACACTCAACCAGTGCTTCAAACATTGCTTTGCACTGCATTTCGTAAATTTCAGGAAAAGAAATACCTAATCTACATCCTCTATGACCTAACATGGGATTGTGTTCATGCAACTCATTAATTCTAGATTCTATTTCTTTTATTGGCAAATCTAAAGCTTTTGACACATCGTTAATTTCTTTTTCATTTTTTGGTAAAAATTCATGTAATGGGGGATCTAATAACCTTACCGTTACTGGTAATCCATTCATAATTTTAAATATTTCTATAAAGTCTTTTTTTTGATATGGCAGAAGTTTAGCTAAGGCTTTATTTCTATCTTCTTTAGTTTTTGACAAAATCATTTCCCTAACTGACAAAATTCTATCTTCATCAAAAAACATGTGCTCAGTTCGACAAAGGCCTATCCCTTCGGCACCAAAATCTCTTGCAGTTTTTGTATCCGTGGGCGTCTCTGCATTGGTTCTTACTTTTAATTTTCTAAAATCATCTGCCCAGCTCATTAACTTTGAAAAATCACCTGAAATTTCAGGTTTTACAGTTGGCACTTTTCCTAAAATAACTCTACCTGTTGATCCATCAATAGTGATTATATCTCCCTCTTTAACTTCAAAATTTGAAGTTTTAAAAATTTTATTTTCATAATTAATATCAATTTCACTTGATCCAGATATACATGGTCTGCCCATACCTCTCGCCACTACTGCTGCATGGCTTGTCATACCTCCCCGAGCAGTTAAAATTCCTTTCGCCGCATGCATTCCATGAATATCTTCTGGAGAAGTTTCAATTCTTACTAAAATAGTATCTTGCATCATTCCATTAAGTCTTTCAGCTTCATCAGAAGAAAAAACAACTTTGCCACTTGCTGCTCCAGGTGATGCTGGCAATCCATTGGCTATTATCTTAATTTCGCTTTTTTCATCAAGCGTTGAATGTAATAATGTGTCTAAAGAGTTTGGATCAATTCTTAATACTGCTTCTTTTTTTGAAATAAGTTTTTCTTTCACCATATCTACTGCAATTTTTACTGCAGATTTTGAGGTTCTTTTTCCCGATCTAGTTTGCAACATCCATAATTTTTTATTTTCTACAGTAAATTCTACATCCTGCATATCTTTGTAATATTTTTCTAAAATATTTAATATTTTTTTTAATTGTTTAAACACTTTGGGCATAGACTCTTCCATTGATTGTTCTTTAGCATTAGCATTTTTTCTAGCTTCTTTTGTCATGTATTGTGGCGTTCTAGTTCCGGCAACAACATCTTCTCCTTGTGCATTAATTAAATACTCTCCATAAATTTTATTACTTCCATCAGAAGGATTTCTGGTAAAAACAACTCCCGTAGCACAATTACTACCCATATTACCAAATACCATTGACTGAACATTTACAGCAGTACCCCAATCAGAAGGTATCTGATTTAATTTTCTGTAAATTTTTGCTCTGTTACTTTCCCAAGATAAAAAAACTGCACTTACAGCTCCATATAATTGATCAAAAACATTTTGTGGAAATTTTTTATTAGCTTTATCCTTAACAACATTTTTAAAATCTTGAATTAAACCATCCCAATCATTTTCATCTAATTCCGTATCTAATAATACTCCTTTAGTTAATTTATAATTTTCTATCAATTCTTCAAAATTATAACTTTCAACCCCCATAACTACATTACTGTACATTTGTATAAATCTTCTATAGCTGTCTTTTGCAAATCTCATATTTGATGTTTTTTTTGCAAGAGCCAAAACTGTTTTATCATTTAAACCAAGATTTAAAATTGTATCCATCATGCCTGGCATCGATACCCTTGCACCCGATCTAACTGAAACTAACAATGGATTTTTTAAATCACCGAATTTTTTATCAGTTTCTTTTTCAATTATTTTGAGCTCATTCTTAATGCTATTAACTATTTTTTTTGTTAATTTTTTTTTATTTTTATAAAATAAATCACAAACTTTTGTTGAAATTGTAAAACCGGGTGGAACAGGTAAGCCCATTTTTCCCATTCGCGAAAGGTTAACACCTTTCCCTCCCAAAAACTCCTTTGGATTTTTTAGTTTCTTAAATTCATTTGACTTAAAATTTAAAATTAATTTATTCACTTCGTGCTTTCAATATTTGAAAAATTTATATAATTATCAAAAGTCTTACATAGCATTTGTAAAAGTTCCAATCTGTTTTTTTTTATTTTTTCATCTTCATCATTAACTTTTACGTTTTCAAAAAAATCAAAAATAACTTGCTTTGTATCTGCTAAATTTCCTAAAGTTAATTCATAATTTTCATTCTTATTTACATCTGTAAAGTACTTTCTTAACTGACAAATTATTTTATATAAATTTTTTTCATATTCATTTTTAAAAAGTTCTGGATCAGTGGTATTAGAAAGTTCTATTTCTGTATTTTTTAATTCATTTTCTAAAATATTGAAAGCTCTCTTATAACTAGAAATAATATTTATTCCAATATCTTTGTCTATAAACTTATTCAATGTTTCGGATTTTTTGTAAGCAATTGTTAAGTTGTCGATTCCGAATGATTTTTGGTTCGCCTCTATAATATCTATTCTTATATTTTTTTCCTTCATGTAATATTTCAATCGTTCCATTAAAAAATCTATTAGTTCATTAGATGAAGATTTATTTTTAAAGACAAAGCCTTGCTCTTGATAAAGCTGTAAAGAATAATTTATTAAATCTCTTATTTTAAATTTTTTATTATTTTCAATTAATATTCTCACAAAACCAAGCGCTAACCTTCTTAAAGCGTACGGATCTTTTGAGCTGGTTGGTTTTTGATCTAAACCAAAAAAACCAATCAAAGTGTCTAGCTTATCAGATAAAGCCAAAACAATGCTAAATGGCTTTTTTGGGATTTTACCATCAAGGCCAACGGGCAAATATTGCTCACTAATTGCTAAAACAATATCTTTATCGAATTGTTGAGCTTCAGCAAAATAGCTTCCCATAATTCCTTGAAGTTCAGGAAACTCATTCACTAAATCCGACATTAGATCAACTTTACAAATAGAGCTCATAAGCTCAACTTTTTCTTTGCTTATTAACAATTCGTCTGAAATAATTCCTCCAAGTTTTCTCATTCTTTGGGCTTTATCAAAGTATGAGCCAAGACCCTTAAAATAACTCATAGTTTTTAGCTTAGTGACTTGTTTAACTAAATTTTGTGATTTATTTTTCTTCCAAAAAAATTGTGCATCACTTAATCTGGCCTCAACTACTCTTTCGTTTCCCGATTTAATAAAACCTTTTATATCCTTATTATTTGCAACAACTAAAAACTCATTTATAATATTTCCTTTTTGGTCAAGTACATGAAAATATTTTTGATGATACTGCATAGTAATGATTAATATTTCTTTTGGTATATTTAAAAATTTCTGATCAAATTTGCAAATCAAGATATTGGGCTGCTCAACTAAATTTGTTACCTCATCTAAAAGTTTTTTATTAATTTCTACAATATAGTTTTTTCTTTTTGCAATTTTTAAAAGTTCTTTTTCAATAAACTTTTTTCTTATATCTTGATTAATTAAAATTCCATTTTTTTTAAAAAAGTCATTATAATTTTTAAAATTTTTAAATATTTTCTGTTTTTCTTCAAACTCTTTATCAATAAATGTAATGTTTGAACTTTGAATGTGATGAAAAATAAAGTTTAATTTTTTGTTATCAAAAATAGCCATTATTGACTTTAAAGGCCTAGCCCATTTTAAATCGAATTCGCCCCATTTCATTGATTTTTTCCATGATATTTTATCAAGAATTTGAGGGATGCGCTCTTCTAATAAATCAACAGTTTTTATTTTTTTTTCTGTTCTTTTAAAAAAATAGAATTCTCCCTTATCTATTTTTTTTTTATATATTATATTTTGATCAATATTATGGGATCTTACAAAACCTTCTAAGGCTTTTTCGGGAGCGCTAATATTTGGTCCTCTAACTTCTTCAGATTTTTTTGTTGTCTCTGGAACTAAGTCTTCAAACATAATAATGAGTCTATTGGGTGTCGAGTAACAAAAGCTTTTTTTAAAAGATATATCTTCTATTTTAAATAAACTTTGAAAACTTTCTAGAATGTTCTCTCTTGCATTTTTTTGCAGATTTGATGGAATTTCTTCAGTGAAAAGTTCTAAAAAAAACTCAGACATTATTCTGTTTGGCTGGCTAACCAAAGTTCGGCAGCGCCTTTTGTAATGTCTCTAATTCTTCCAATGTACCCAGCTCTTTGGGCAACGCTAATAACTCCTCTTGCATCTAAAATATTAAAAACATGACTTGCTTTTAAACATTGATCATAGGCCGGCAGTGACAATTTCTTTTCTATAAGAGACAAAGATTCTTTTTCGTGCATATCAAATATTTTAAATAAACTATCTACATTGGCGTGTTCAAAATTATAAGCTGAAAATTCTTTTTCAGCTTGATGAAATACATCTTTATATTTTACGCTCTCATCGTTCCAAGAGAGGTCAAATACATTTTTTTTTTGCTGAGTAAACATGCAAATTCTTTCAAGACCATAAGTAAGTTCTACCGAAACAGGTTTACATTCAATTCCTGCCATTTGCTGGAAATAAGTAAATTGTGTAATTTCCATTCCATCACACCAAACTTCCCATCCAAGTCCAGCAGCTCCTAAGGTTGGACTTTCCCAATCATCTTCAACAAACCTTATGTCATGTTCTTTGTGATTAATTCCGATTACTGTTAAACTATTTAAATAAAGTTTTTTAATATTGTCTGGAGAAGGTTTAATTAAAACTTGAAATTGATAATAGTGCTGCAGTCTATTAGGATTATCACCGTATCTTCCGTCTGTAGGTCTTCGCGATGGCTGCACATAAGCTGTCTTCCATGATTTAGGACCCAAGGATCTTAGTGTAGTTGCAGGATGAAAGGTTCCAGCCCCAACCTCCATATCATAAGGTTGCAAAACTACACATCCTTGTTTGCTCCAATATTTTTGAAGATTTAAAATCGTATCTTGAAAAGATTGAAATTTAGGCTTATTTTTTTTTTTAGAAACCATATCTTTGCCAAATAGATCTTTCTTCAATTATATTTGCTAGTTCATTTATTTGAGCACTAGAAGAAGAAAGTTTTTTACTTAACCAGCCTTTTGATTTTTCAAATTTTTTAATGACTACATCATCACCAAATTTTTCTTTTAAAATTTCATTTGCATTACCTATTCCGTCAATTAATCCTAGTTCTTTTGCCTTGGACCCTGACCAAAACTCACCAGAAAATAATTCTATACCATCCTGTTTATTTAATTTTAAACCTCTGCTTCCTTCTACTACTTGAATAAAATCTTTATGTAAATCTAGCTGGATAGTTTTAAGTCTTTCGATGTCTTCTTTTTTTTCTTCAAGAAATGGATCTAAAGTACTTTTATTTTTTCCAGCTGTATGAACTCTTCTTTCAATTCCAATTTTTTTTATTAAATCTGTAAAACCAAAAGAAGAATAAATTACACCTATTGATCCAATGATTGAGCTTGAGTTTGCATATATTTCATCTCCTGCACAGGCAATCAAATAACCTCCTGAAGCCGCAACATCTTCAGCAAATACCATAACTTTTTTTTTATTCTTCTTGGCTTGGGTCCTAATAAACTTATAAATTAAGTGAGATTGAACTGGAGAACCGCCGGGTGAATTAATTGATATAGCTATTGCTTTAGCTTTTTTTAATGAAAAAGCTTTTTCTATGATTTCTTCCTGTCCTGAAAAGTCAATTCCCTGCTTAAATTTGCCTACATTACCAATTACGCCATTAAGCTTAATATGGGCTATTATTTTTTTCTTTTTAAAAAAAGAGAGCATTGCTAATCCTTATAGAATTTTCGATTTAATATAAAGCCTACTTATAGTTGAAGATTAGGGTGCGTCAATTGATAAGTAATAAATAAAACATAATTATACTAACTTAATTTTATATGGGAACAGTTGTAAAGCTTAAAAATCAAATAAATAATTCTTATTTTCAGTTAAAAGAATCTGTTGATGAAAAGCTTGTCTTGGTTGAAGAAAAAATAAAATCAAAGCTTACCAGTGATGTTGAGCTAGTTCAAAAAATAACCAACTATCATATTCAAACAGGTGGAAAAAGATTAAGAGCTCTTTTAACTCTAGGGTCTTCAAAATTATGTGGCTATTCAAAAGGTGGTCGAGATATTAATTTAGCAGCATGTGTTGAATTAATCCATAGTGCAACTTTAATGCATGATGATGTAATAGACTTAAGTGATGTAAGAAGGGGAAAAAAAACTCCTAACTCAATTTGGGGAAATCAATCTTCTATATTGATTGGAGATTATCTCTTAAGTCGATGTTTTGAAATGATGGTTGAAGATGGAAATTTAGAAATCTTAAAACTTTTATCTTCTACGTCAGCACAAATTGCTCAGGGTGAAGTACTGCAACTGCAGCATAAAGGTGAAGTTGACATGTTAGAAGAAACGTACTTAAAAATAATCTCATCTAAAACTGCAGCTTTATTTGCTGCAGCTACAAAAGTTGGAGCAATTCTATCAAACACTGAAAGTAGAGAAAAAGATGCTCTAGATTTTTATGGAAAAAATATTGGTTTAACTTTTCAAATAGCTGATGATACTTTAGATTATAATTCAGAATTAAAACTTTTTGGAAAAAGTATAGGCAAAGATTTTTTTGAGGGTAAAGTTACTTTGCCGATTATCCTGCTATTTCAAAAAATAAATAACCTGGAAAAACAAAAAATATGCGGATTCTTTAAGCAAGATATTAGATCCTATTCTGATCTTTCCTGCACTCTAAACTTAATAAAAAAATATAATATTATTAATGAGTGCTATAAAAAAGCTGATCACTTTATTAATCTTGCATCTAATTCTTTAAGTATATTTCGGGAATCTGAAGAAAAAATAATTTTAGAAAAATTAACTTCTTTTAGTTTAGAAAGAAATTTTTAAGGATTTAATAAAGATTTATTCCAATCTCCATTTTCATTTTTAACATACTTAAGTCTCTCATGTATTCTATTGTCTCCATCTAGCCAAAACTCAATACTTAATGGTAATAAGTTCCAACCTGACCAATGTTTGGGCCTTGGTACACCGTCTTTATCATTATATTTTTTTTTATACTCTTTGATTGATAAAATTAGATCATTTCTGTTTTTGAGAACTGCACTTTGTTTTGATGCCCATGCGCCGATTCTACTATCGTATGTTCTGGAATTATAATATTTATCAGCCACATCATCTGCCACTTTTGATAGCTTGCCATTAATTCTTATCTGTCTTAATAAACTTTTCCAATGGAAACACATCGCGGCGTTCGGATTTTCTTTTAGTTCATTGCCTTTTTGACTTCCTAAATTGGTATAAAACACAAAGCCTTCTTTACTAAAATCTTTTAACAAAACCATTCTAACCGATGGTATTGCATTTT
>Ga0209403_10008111_pt1 | contig 10192 bp, 8 predicted proteins | sample ArcticOcean_MG_C_8_FD_187440 | JGI IMG/M metagenome (GOLD analysis project Ga0209403, IMG submission 187440) | Marine microbial communities from western Arctic Ocean - ArcticOcean_MG_CB11_86 (SPAdes) (version 2) | ecosystem: Environmental > Aquatic > Marine > Oceanic | place: Arctic Ocean...
GAGAAGCACCTAACTTGGGTTGACTACAGCATGTACTGGCTGCAATACGCCGGTGTATTCCAGGTTCCTAAAGGAATCGTAGTAAATGATCGGATTAAGTCATGGACTGGATATCAGCAGCACTACAGTAACGTTTCGAGTAATCCTGAGTTTATCGTTTTAAATAACTCCAGTTTTTCGGCACAGACTGATCCTGAGTTTGAAAGAATCTACCGATTGACTAGCCCAAGGCCGACTCCAATCCCGATGTTGATTCCCTCAGCCACTCCGATTCCCTCAGCCACTCCGATTCCCTCAGCCACTCCGAGTCCCACTCCCGCTCCCTTGGTTTCCGGTATATCTCCACTTATCGAGCAAGGTCAGACAAATATCGAACTAATATCCGGGCAGGAACAGCTATTAGAAGTTCCAACGGATCAATTCGATGTTGTTTCAGCGACATTTAGTAAATCTTCAGGATTTTTTGTTGATTTCGGAGTTCGTATGGGAATGCCTTGGTCTGGCACGGAGATAGAAATTAAGATTAGCGATGGATTATCGAATGGGGGTGCCTTAATGTCTGTTACTAGACTACATAAACAACTTGGAATTATTTATTGGCAACAAAATTTTAATGTTGCGTCATCCGATAACTACAAAATTGAATTCCAAGAGGATTCTGCCGAGTTAATTTTGCGGTTAGATGGAGTCAACTATTCCCTTTCGGATGTGCAAAAGATCAATTTTGACTTTGAAACATTTGAAAACATCACACTTTTCGTCAACTCAGAAAATAGTGTTATGAACACTGCTGGAAACCCGTATTATTCGGTTACTAATTTTGGTGTTCACAACAATGGAACTGTGTTAATCCCATAAAACTCTTTAGCGGTTCCAGCGAGAACCTTAGGCTTATCAAAAATTACGAAATGTAGAACTTGGTCTGACTAAGCATTTAACCCATAATTTTTGGTATATGTCCAAGTTTCGCCCCATCAGTTACGAAATTGGTGGTCGATCTTGTCAACGTATCCAAGAGTGATAACCAATCGGTGAATCAACAGAGTTTTTTTCTAGCAGATTAAAGTGAACTTATATCTGAACAGGTGTGCCACCGTCGACGTGGATGATTTGGCTTGTGATGAAACGGGATTCTCCAGAAACCAGAAACAGAACCAGATTTGCCACATCTATTGGGTATCCCGGACCATCGATCATCTGCATTAGCTCGAACATTCCTTCGAACGCGTGGTGTCCGCCATCAGCATCTGTGATCGTCCCGCGTGTGGCACCGGGAGTCATAATTTGGCCGGGGCGGACGCCGTTCACTCTAATTCCGACTCGGCCGCCGATTCCCGCCATATAGCGAGTCATGGCATCGACACCGGCTTTAGCTGCCCAGTAGGAAGATGAAGTGGAACCGAATTTTTCATGCATTTTCGGGCTGGTACCACGAGTTGCAGCCACGGAAGACATGTTCACGATAGCCCCACCGCCTGCTACGACCATATGCGGCCATACCGCCTGACTCATATAGAGCGTGCCGTTCAGGTTCGTATTAATCACCCGGGTGAACTCTTCGCTAGATTCGTTTGGGAAGTTCTCTCGTCCGCCACCGCCAGCGTTGTTGAAGAGAACGTTGATTTCGCCATACACACCCGCGGCCTGCTCGACAGCACTATTCACAATCGATTCGTCTCCAACGTCACATGCGATGAATGTGGCCTCACCACCGGCATCTCGGATAGCAGCTTCGACAGCTTTGCCTTGGTCTTGCCGGCGCGCCATGATGATGACTTTGGCACCTTCTTGTGCGAATAGATGTGCCGTGCCTTCGCCGATACCGCTATTTCCGCCTGTAACTATCGCTACCTTGCCGTTGAGTCGATTCGCCATATTCGATGCCCCCGTGGTTAGTTCGGTCTGCCGTGTAACAGCGACATTCTAGGCTGTAATGAATTGAATAAACCAGAAACTATGAGTCAGGCTAGAACTTCCCAGTTGGCTACCGAACGCCATCTTGTGGAGCGTAACCAAGCACTGCCTTTGCGTGGGCGTTATCCCGAAAGAGCTTAGCGTTGTCGGACGTCGCCCAGAATATATCGAATTTAATATCGGCAGGGGCTTCGATGATTTGCATAGTTAATTGCTGGATATCTCGGTAACTCGACCAGTTCGCTTGCCCTCGACCGGGTCCAGCTATGTCGATGGGGCCACAACTGCTAATCCGCAGATTAATGACAGATAGATCGGTGGTCAAAGCGTAATATCGGCCCAAGTCTTCGCCAAACAGTTTGGTCACGCCGTACAGGCTTACGGGCTTCGGTTCGGAAAACTCGTTCACCATCTCCCAAGTATCAGGTATTTCGACGTCTTCGGTTGAAACTAAAGACTTATACGGCTCTTCAAGTTCGTAGCCGTTCGACGTGGCACCTGAACTTGCAAGAATCACCCTAGATACGCCAGATTGGTTGGCCATTTCTAGCACGTTGTAGGCGCCGACAATATTGTTTTGTAGCATCGAATCCCAGCCCGCGTTCATGCCAGCTTTGCTGCTCAACCCGCCATCAGCCGCCAGGTTCAAAACAACGTCAACGCCCTGAAAAGCTGGCCGTAACGATTCGAGATCAGCGATGTTTGCTTTGAAAACCCGCTCTGGCGGTAATCCATCTACGCCGTTTCTCGAGAGAGCGCTGATCGTATATCGCTCTTCTAGGGCAGGGCGTAATGCTTGTCCAACGATTCCATTTAAGCCAGTTACGAGCAGGTTAAGTTTGTCTGACAATGTGAAATGCTCCGGTGGAGTGTGTGATTAGTGAAATTGAACAAATTGATCAGACGAGGACTATTAGCCAGATAACAGCAGCTAGTACGAGAGAAACCAAAACAGCAGCAGATCCGTAGTCTTTGGCAGTCTTAGATAGTTCGTGCTGTTCAGGCCCGATCCGATCGATAGCGGCTTCGATCGCCGAGTTGATGAGCTCGGCAATCGCGATAATTGCGAGTGATCCGACTAAGAGTGCTCGTTCGACACTGATGTCGGTGAGTAGGAATGCAGCAATCGAACCTATTACCAGCAGCCCGACTTCCTGCTGAAATGCGCGTTCCGACTTGACTGCAAATGCCAAGCCGTTTAGCGAGTTTCTGAATGCTCTTGCAAGCAGCACGGGGTTCAGAAAATTAGGTAATTGCATGAGTGAAGTGGTGAATCTGTTGACTATCGGCCTTACGGTTAACAATTCCGAAGGGTAATAGCGCAAACCGATTTCTAATCCATCGGGCCGATCCAACCGGTTACACCGCCGTCGGCGAGTAGTTCGCTTCCGGTTACGTATTTGGATTCGTCCGATGCTAAGAACAAGATAGGTCCGGCGATATCTGACGCATCGGCAACTCGCCCCAGTGGCACTCGTTTGGCGAGTCGTTCGCTCCATTCTTCATCAAATGCGTTCGCAGTAAATGGTGTGAGAGTCCAGCCCGGAAGCACGGTGTTAACTCTTATATTGTCGGAGCCGTATTGAACCGCGGCTGATCTTGCAAAGTGTGTCATCCCGGCTCTCGAAGTAGCATAAGCGTTCGCTTGATCACGCACGACTCTCGCCATCATCGAAGATATAAGCACGATTGACCCGCCGCCACTTTCACGCATCGGTTCGATCACAGTGCGGGTACCGAGAAACATTCCGAGATTAGTGACATCCATCACTTGACGCCAACTATCGACTTCGGTGCTGTCGATAGTTTTTCCTCTGTCTGGGATGCCGGCTGCCATGATCATGATGTCAAGTCGACCATGTAAGGCAAGAGTTTTTCCGACCGCCGACTGCCAATCTGGCTCGCTAGTAACGTCCATGTGAACGTAATCGGCGGTAAGCCCAGCGGCTTTCATCTTGAGAACCGAGCGTGTGCCTGCCTCGTCGTTGATGTCACCGATCACCACCTTGCCGCCGTCTCGAGCGATCTCCAATGCCGATAACCCGGCGAAACCGAGCAGGCGATCTTCGTCGGCGTTGGCGCCACCAACGACTAGTGCTACTTTACTTTCGAATCGTCTTCTCATGATTAATCTCAGACTGGTGGGTGAAGTTTGTGGAAGTCGGTCGCACGCTCGAATGAATCCCCTGCGCCAACAAGCAAGGGTTCCGATAGATGATGACCTGAGAACTGAAGCGAAACTGGCATGCCGGTGTGATCTAGACCACACGGCAGGGCGATAGTTGGAAGCCCCGAGAAGTCGAACGGCACAGTGAATCGGCTGTCCCACGGCTTTCGGTCGGCGGGTATTGGGCCGTATAAACCTTTAGGTGAAACTGGATGCGATGCTTTTGGGTTCGAAGGTCCAGCAAGAACATCGATGTCACGCATCGTGTTTCTCAGTTCACCATTCATTTTCAATCGTAAATTGTGGGCGTTTGCGTACTCCGTGGCGGTGTGAGCAGTACCGTTTTCTAGCCACTGTCGGAAAAATGGACCGTATTCGTCAGCTCTCGATGGATATGTATCCGAGTGGGCCGCCGCAGCTTCTGTTGAGCAAATTATTGGCCACGCCGCTAATGCTTCTCGCATGATCTCTGGCATCTGAACAGCCACGATTTGAGCACCAAGTGATTCCATAATCTTGACGCCTTCAAAAACGGCTTGTGCGAACGATGGTTCCATGTCTTCAGTCGCATATGCCTCGTCCCATCCGATCTTCAGCCCTTTTACACTCTTGCCGATTTCCGACAGCATGTTCGGAACTTTGTGGGTAAGCGTGGTTGGATCGTTTGAATCGAAACCCGAAATTGCCTGAAGCATAATTCCTGCATCCGCCGCCGAGCGAGTGAGGGGTCCCACATGATCAAGCGATTCAGCAAGGTTCATTACGCCGTGTCGGGATACTCGGCCCCAGGTTGGTTTTAGTCCGACCGTCCCACAAACCGCGGCTGGAAATCTGATCGATCCCCCGGTATCACTTCCGAGCGTTCCGAAAGCCAATCCTGCGGCAGTTGCCGATCCTGAGCCACTAGAAGAAGCGCCTGCCCAGTGGGATTTACGCCACGGGTTTTCCGGGACATCGAGTTTTGGGTTGTAACCGCCCATTGCCCCTTCGGTCATATTGAGTTTCCCAAGCAAGACCGCCCCAGCTTCACGAAGGTTCGCAATCACGGTCGCATCTTGTGATGGGATGTTGTCAGCGAAAACTGCCGAACCGCCCATCGTTCGAATACCAGCCGTGTCGCACAGATCTTTCACTGCGATCGGAATGCCGTGAAGCTTGCCTCGGTATTTGCCGTTGTCTATCTCTTTTTGAGCGTTCTCGGCTTGTTTAATGGCAAGCTCACCGGTGACGGTAGCGAACGACTTGAGATTGCTATCGAGTGCTTCGATACGTTCGAGTTGTGACCGGGTTAGATCAACAGGCGACAGTTCACCGGATTCGATGAGAGGAGCAAGTTGTGAAATCGTTTTGTAGTGCATGTGGAGCGGATCTTAGTCGATATCTCTGAATAGTTTTTTACGTGAAGGCTGAATCGCCGCTAGACCGGAGGAGTAGGAATATCTCTGCGAGGACCGATTCGGGCGGGAATAACGGGCCCGCCATGATTGTGCCGGGTGATCGTATTCAACTTTGGTCGTAGCGTGAAACCCGGATTTTCCCAGTCTTCAACTTCGCAGCGTTCAGCCCACTCGTTGTAGAACTGGATCATTGAAGCGGCGCGTTCTTTTTCACCATTGATCAGGTCGTTCAGTTCTGTTCGGTCTGCGCTGATGTTGTACAGTTCCCAAACCGCTTTTGAATCTCGATCTGAAGGATCGCCTATCTCGCTTACCAACTTCCAATCGCCGATACGAACAGCCCTGTTGCCCTCGTGTTCCCAAGCGATTGGTTGATCTCGTTCCCAATCTTGCCCGTTTAAAACCTTGGCGAACGACTCGCCCTCGGCCGGTTTAATGTCCTTGCCCTTGAATGTCGTCGGATAGTTCGCCCCTGCAATATCAAGCAAAGTCGCATTGATATCGATTATGTGGGCTGGATTATTGAAAATCGCACCTTTATCGGTAACGCCTTCAGGCCAACTGATGATGAACGGAGTCGAAATTCCGCCTTCGTGAGTGAAGTGCTTAAACAAACGGAACGGCGTGTTGTTCACGTTCGCCCAAGAAATATCGACGCTCGCAAACGTGTCTGCGGGCCCTGGCTCTATGGATGGTGAGTTACCGGTTCGGACGACACGTCCGTCGACAGTCGGGTAGTTGTATCGAGAAGGGTCGGGTAGTGGCGTATCTTCTGCTAATAGCTCAGCACAGCCACCATTGTCGGCGAGGAACACGACGACAGTGTTATCTGCTTCACCCGATTCTTCGATTTTCGCCATGAGTTGACCGATTCCTCGATCAACCTGCTCGACCTGCGCGGCATACACCGCCATCTGTACGTCTCGCCACTCTTTGTCAGGCGCTTCATCCCAAGCAAGAACGCCGCCATCCCGAGGGGATAGGTTCCACTTGGGATCAACAACACCAAGACCTCGCTGGGATTCGTGTCGGTTGAGGCGGGTCTCATCCCATCCCTTTAGGTACTTTCCGCGATACTCTTCGATATCTTCTGGCTTAGCGTGAAGCGGCCAATGGGGAGCCGTGAACGCCATGTACAGAAAGAACGGTTCGTCTCTATGCACAGCATCATCGACAAACTGGGTCGCCTTCGATGCGATAGCATCGGTGAAGTGGTAATCGGTGGTTTCGATGCTTATGCGGGTGGTGTCGTCCATCAACATGTTTGGGTTGTAGTAGCTGCCACCTCCCGAGAGGATGCCGTAAAAACGGTCGAATCCTCGACCCTTAGGCGAAGGGTAGCCGAGCATATCGGGATGCCAACCTTCAGGCAGATTTCCTTGTTCGCCACCCACGTGCCATTTTCCTGCCATCAAAGTTCGATATCCGGCAGTTTTTAGGACTTCGGCAATAGTCACGCAATTATCGTTTAGGTAGCCCTGATACGCAGGAACGCCAAGATTATTGATCATGTGGCCAATGCCTGCCTGCTGTGGGTTCAATCCGGTCAGCAACGCCGCACGTGACGGGCAACATCGCGCCGAGTTGTACATCTGCGTGAACCGAACACCCTGACCTGCCAAATTATCGAGATTTGGCGTGTGAATCTCCGATCCAAAACTACCCAGATCAGACCAGCCTAGATCATCGGCCATTATTAGAACGATGTTCGGCTTCTTCTGTTCTGTTGGGTTCTTATAGGTCGAAGACTGAGTCATATGGCTTTTAGATCCTTGCTCACAGCGCGTTCTGGTAGCACTTTGGTCGAACAATCGGAACTTTACTCTAACCCGAGGCCACTTGAGCGGGAATTTGACGACTGCTGTGCTAAGTTCAATCGATCAAAATAACCGACACATGTCGCTTCATGAATGTGGGTAAAAGGAAAGATATTTGACGCAGCAGTTCGATTGCATTGTGATTGGTGTCGGAGGAATGGGCAGTTCGGCAGTTCACAATCTCGCAAAACGAGGTCAAAAGGTTCTCGGGCTTGAGAAGTTCGACATTCCGCACTCTGAGGGGTCTTCTCATGGCGTAAACCGAATTATTAGGCTTGCCTACTATGAGCACCCGTCATATGTTCCTCTGTTGAGACGGGCGTATGAAATGTGGTCTGAGATAGAGGTAATTTCTGACGAACAACTGCTGTACAAAGTTGGCTCGATAGACACCGCACCTTTAGGACACGAAGTTTTCGAAGGATCACTTGAATCGTGTCTGGAACACGATATTCCTCATGAAGTGCTGGATCATAAACAGATCAACAAACGGTTCCCCGGTTACGAAATGCCACCGGGTCAGATGGGTCTGTACCAAACTGACGGAGGATTCGTTCTATCCGAGCGGTCGATAGTCGCTTATGTGAACGCCGCAGTCTCTGAAGGTGCTGAAATTCATGCTCGTGAATCCGTCGTCAAATGGGAACCTGAAGGCGATGGAGTTCGCGTGTTCACTGACAGAGGCGAATATACATCCGATCGACTCGTGATTACCGCTGGCGCGTGGGCTGCCGGAATGGTTCCTTTTCTCGAAAAACTAGCTGTCCCTGAAAGGCAAGTGCTTGCATGGCTACAGCCCACGGAACCGTCGCTGTTTGCTCCGCATAAATTTCCGGTGTTCAACGCCTACTTCGAAGAAGGGCGATATTACGGCTTCCCTGTGTTTGGAATCCCTGGATTCAAGATCGGGAAATATCACCATCTCGAAGAAGTGGCTGATCCTGATCATATGGAGCGCGAGGTTACGCAGAAAGACGAAGATATTTTGCGAGCGGTCACGTCGCGCTACTTCCCTAAAGCCAACGGAACACTGATGACGTTAAAAACTTGTCTGTTCACCAATACCCCTGACGAACACTTCATCATCGATAAAGTACCCGACCTGCCGCAGGTGGTAATAGCAGCTGGATTCTCTGGTCACGGTTTCAAGTTCGCCAGTGTTGTAGGTGAGATCGTTGGTGATCTCGCTATAAATGGCAAAACTACTCACAACATCGATCTACTAAAGATCGATAGGTTTTAGATCAACTAACCGGAACGGCTGTTCTCGGAACTATTCCCAAGTATTGTCTAAATGACTCGGCGGCAATTTGCCCGTGTTCGTCTAATACTGGAGTTGTTTGTCGACGACGTTGATCAGCGGGTGGCCAGTTACCCATCGATGAAGGTTTTCAGCGAAAATATCTACCGTACGCTTGTCGAGAAGTTCCTTCTCGGAGTTACCGGCGATGTGGGGAGTGATGATGACGTTGGGGATGTCCCACAATTCGTTGTCAGCAGGAAGTGGTTCAACAATAGTTGTGTCGAGTCCAGCACCCGCGATCTGGCCTGACTTAAGCGCAGTTAAAAGTGCGTTGTGCTCAACGAGTCGGCCACGTGATGTCACGATGATTCGAGCAGACGACTTCATAATCGCCAATTGCTCCGCTGCGATCATGTTCTCGTTCTGAGCCGTGTACGGCGCCGTGACGACCACGTAGTCAGATTGCTGAAGTAGATCATCAAGTCTTGCCAGTCCCCAAACGTCCTCGACGATAGGATCGCCATCAACAGGCTGCTCATCGACGGCAATGACCTTCATTCCGAGAGCCTTCGCTCTCCATCCGATCTCTCGACCCGACTTGCCGAATCCGATAATTCCACAGGTTTTGTTGCCAATATATTCGACTGATTCAAGCGCAGCGTCTTGATCCCACCTGTGGTCCGATTTGTCTTTCCAGAATTTCGGTAACTGCCTAGCGAGAGCCAGCATCAATGCGACTCCATGTTCACCGATCATCGGCGCACCAGCACCACGAGCATTAGTTACTTCGATATCGGTGTTTGAAATTGCTGGAACAGCATTGAACAAACCTTCCATACCGGCATCGGGAGTTTGGATCCACTTTAAATTCTTAGCAGCAGAGAACTGTTCCGCCGTCAGATAACCAAATACAACTTCAGTTGTTGGAATTTCTTTGAGAATATCCTCATTTGAGTACGCCTCAACTAGATCGAGATCAGGGTGCTCATCGCGGATGGCAGGGTAGTACGGAGCGCCGAAATCGGCGAGTAATAGTGCTTTCATAGTGGCGTTCAAACTCGGGTTATAGGGTTTTGAGTACGTTTATTGCTGACGCAACAAGGGCTTCACCAGCTTCAGGTGCGTAAGGACTTGTTGTTGTGCCGTAATAGCGACGGTATTTTTTCATGTCCACGATTTCAGTAACAGGGATGTCTTTGATCTCGTCGTGTGGCTGACGCGTTGATATGTACCCTATGTAATCGTCGCAGTAGCTGGCTACCCACGGTCGGTTCGTAGGAAACGCATCTTTGATCTGAGTTCCAAGCTCGTTAAACAATTCACCTGCGTGACCCGAAATAAGCGTTTCACCGATCTTAAATCCTCGGATCGACAAGGGCACGGTTGGCACCCGTTGGTTTTTAGCGAGACCGACTTCGTTGTTGCCCCATCCGTAAAGTTCAGGATGGTGCTCGGCAGCGTTGGCTGTTGTCGTGCCCGGCGACCACGTTTCACCCGAATACGAACTCATAACGGATTTGAGAGCATCGCGATTTTCGAGAGCCTCTTCAAGGCTCCAGTTCACCTCATGGCGTTTCAGCATAATCTGTTCAGATCGGACAGCTAGTGGAACTGATTTGGAAGTCGATATCTGGCCAGTAACTTGCTCGGCGGC
>Ga0209403_10008112_pt1 | contig 10190 bp, 7 predicted proteins | sample ArcticOcean_MG_C_8_FD_187440 | JGI IMG/M metagenome (GOLD analysis project Ga0209403, IMG submission 187440) | Marine microbial communities from western Arctic Ocean - ArcticOcean_MG_CB11_86 (SPAdes) (version 2) | ecosystem: Environmental > Aquatic > Marine > Oceanic | place: Arctic Ocean...
ACTTGTGGTTTAATTTCATCCCATTTATAATTTTTTAAAGCCTCAACTTGAATCTCATTATCAAAATGTCCAATATTACAAAGTATTGCTCTATCTTTCATATCCCTCATATGATCTGCTGTAACAATATCCTTGTTACCAGTGGCTGTAACTACTATGTCAGCTTCTTTAATCATTTCATCCATTAAAACAACTTCGTAACCTTCCATAGCTGCTTGTAGTGCACATATTGGGTCCGCTTCTGTAACCATAACTCTTGCGCCACTTTGTCTTAAAGAGGCAGCACTACCTTTGCCAACATCTCCGAATCCTGCAACTATTGCAACTTTTCCTGACATCATAACATCTGTTGCTCTTTTAATTCCATCAACTAAACTTTCTCTACAACCATACAAATTGTCAAATTTAGATTTAGTTACTGAGTCATTAACATTAATAGCCGGAACTAATAATGTGCCTTGTTCTTCCATTTTTTTAAGAGCCAAAACTCCAGTTGTTGTTTCTTCCGATAAACCTTTAATTGATTTCATCATGTCTTTATAGTCTTTATGCATCAAAGCTGTAAGATCCCCACCATCATCAAGAATCATGTTTGCTTTCCAATCTTTTTTACCTTCGATTGTTTGTTTAACACACCACCAATATTCTTCTTCCGTCTCGCCCTTCCAAGCAAAAACTGGTATACCCACTTTAGCAATAGCTGCTGCTGCGTGATCTTGAGTAGAAAAAATATTGCAAGATGACCATCTAACTTCTGCACCTAAATCAACAAGCGTTTCAATAAGGACTGCTGTTTGAATTGTCATATGTAAACAACCAAGAATTCTTGCTCCTTTAAGAGGAAACTTACCTTTATATTCTGTTCTTAAAGCCATTAATCCTGGCATTTCAGTTTCAGCGATTGAAATTTCTTTTCGACCGAACTCTGCTAGGTTGATATCTTTTACTTTATAATCTTGTGTCATAATTGTTGTCTATTTAACAAGTTAATATAAAACTATCAACTTATTGATTAAATTAATCAATTATAAATAGGTAAAAGCACTTCGACTCTGGCACCTTTATTGCTACTTAATATATTTGAGGCGACAATTGTTCCTCCGTGAAGTTCTATAATATTTTTTACAATATTTAATCCTAAGCCTGAATGCTCTCCAAAATTTTGCGGTCTATTGCTATAAAATCTGTTAAAAATCTTATCAATATTATTTTCATTAAATCCTGGTCCCTCGTCTTCAATAAATAGTTGTACTTTCTTTTTTTTAATACCACACTGGATCAATATTTGACTATTTGGCGGGCTGAAAGAAATGGCATTATCTAAAAGATTTGCTAGTATTTGCTCAAGTTTGCTTTCGACTCCCAAAACATTAAGTTTAGAACCATTTAGGTTTATGTGATTTATTTGTATTTTTATATTTTTATTTGAATTTAATAAGTCAATATTAAAATCTTCAACAACGGAATTAACTACATTTAAAAGATCAATTTTTTCCATCTTTGCTCTTGATAAAGATGCTTCATCTTTTAACATTTGTGAATAATCTGTAATAAGTCTTTCAATTCTTTCTACATCATGACTGATAATTTTTATTAACTTTTTTCTTTTTTCATTATCATTGGTGCCTTCTAAAACTTCTGAAGCGCCCTTCAAAGAAGTTAAAGGATTTCTTATTTCGTGAGCTAAATCTGAAGAAAATGTTTCTGCTATACTTATTCTTTTGTAAAAGTCTTCTGTCATTTCATTTAAAGATCTTGATAGTTGACCAATTTCATCTTTTCTTTGTAAATACTTTTCATGCTTATCAAGCTTTACATCTTTTTCTTTGATAGCTTTTGTATAAAGGACTAAAGATCTTATAGGTTTTAAAATATACTTATTTAAAAAAACAGAAAAAATAAAAATAACAAGCACTACCGATAAAACTGTTCTTAAAATAAAATTTTTTCTTTCGTCTACTGCAACTAGTATTTCATCAGCAATTTCTGAAACAATAATATAACCTTTTTTTATTCCATTTATTTTTACAGAATTTATAGTGATAACATAAAAATTATTATTAATTGTTTCACTTATAACTAGCTTTTTACTAGTATTTTTTTTCTTAGAATATTCTTTAACATAATTTTTTGTATCAAAATTTTTGCTTTTTAATAGTTCAATATTTTCATTCTTATTTATACTTTCATTTGTTTTATCAATTGAAGTTTCTTGAACGTTTTTGCTTTTAATAAAAATATTTGGAACCAAGTCTAGTGTATCAGTATCGCCTAGTAAATTGGAATTAAGGTCATATAACTGCACCCTATCTAAATTTTGAAATAAAAATCTTGTAGACAATAAAAACTCAACTACTCTTTCTTTTGTAAGTTCAATATTTAATCTATTAATATGTTCTAATGTATTATTTATAATTTTTTCATGTTGTATTGACCTATTTTTAACTAAATTAGGTTTTATTTCATTAAGATATAAAATTGTAACAATACCTAATATAAAAAAAATAATTAGATTAAAAATTATAAACTTTCTTAGAATTAAGCTTGTACTAAAAAGATTTAACTTCATTAACTAATATTCCACCTATATCCACTTCCATATCTTGTTTCTATTGCTGAAAAATTTTGATCTACTTTTTTAAATTTTTTTCTAATTCTTTTAACATGGCTATCTATGGTTCTGTCTTCTATATCATTATTATCTTTATATGCTATATCCATTAATTGGGCGCGCTCTTTAATTATTCCTGGTCTTTTAGCAAGCTCTTTGACAATTAAAAATTCTGTTGTTGTCAACTTTTCTGGAAGAGCTAGCCCATTCCATTCACATTCAAGTTGAGAAGAATCTAACACTAGTTTTCCATGTTTAATTAAATTTTTTGTATCTTCTATATTGCTTGTTTTTTTTCTTAACTGAACTCTTATTCTTTCAATAAGAATTTTAATAGAAAACCCTCCTGATTTTTTAATAAAATCATCTGCACCAAGTTTTAAGCCTAATAGTTCATCAACTTCTTCATCTTTTGACGTTAAAAATAATATTGGGATTGTTGTTTTTTTTCTTAATCTTTTAAGCAGCTCTTCTCCATCCATTCTTGGCATTTTAATATCTATAACTGCTAAATCGGGAGGATTCCTGCTGATACCAACTAATGCACTTTCAGCATCAATATACGTTTGTACTTTAAAACCTTCGTTTTCTAACGCCATACTTATACTAGTAAGTATATTTCTGTCGTCATCTACTAGTGCAATTGTGTAACTCATAATTAAAAATATATCTTATATAAAAATACTAAATTGTCACAAATTGGGCAAGCGTAGAAGTATTAATGTGCTTCTCCCCAATTATATCCAGAGTTTACATTAACTTCTAGTGGAATTGAAAACATGTGGTATTCAGAGCTCGAAATTGATGTCATTACTTTTTTTATAGTTTTTTTAACATACTCTTTATTTATCTCTAAACATTCAAATATAAGTTCATCATGTATTTGCAACAACATCTTGGTTTGCAATTTTTTATCCTCTTCGATCAATTTATTTATCTTAATCATAGCTAATCTAATTATATCTGCAGCAGAGCCTTGAATTGGTGCATTGATTGCCGCTCTCTCTTGAAAACTTCTAATGCTAAAATTTTTATCATTAATACTTCTAAAGTGAATTCTTCTACCAAAAATATTACTTACATATCCTTGTTTACGACAAGTGCTAATTGTTGAATTCATATACTCTTTTATTTCAGGAAATTTTTTAAAATAAGAATTTATAAAATCTAATGCTTCTTGATTTGATACAGAAATTTGTTTAGCTAATCCATATTGGGTAATTCCATAAATAATTCCAAAATTAATTGTTTTGGCTTTTCTTCTAAGATCATCATTAACTTGATTAATTGGAACATTAAATACCTGACTCGCAGTTAAACTATGAATATCTTCATTATTTTTAAAAGCCATTTTTAATTGTTTTACATCAGCCATGTCAGCTAAAATTCGCATTTCTATTTGATTATAATCTGCTGAAATCAAAACATTTTTTTTATCAGCTATGAAAGCTTTTCTAATTTCTTTTCCTTCTTCTGTTTTAATTGGAATATTTTGTAAATTTGGATTACTAGAGGCTAACCTTCCAGTATTTGTAGCTGCTAGTAAAAAAGAAGTATGTACTCTTTTTGTTTTTTTATTTATATGATCTTGTAAAGCATCTGAATAGGTATTTTTAAGCTTTGAAATTTGTCTCCACTTTATTATCAGTTTAGGAAATTTATGCCCTGTAAGAGCTAGATCTTCAAGTATATTAATATTTGTAGCTAGACTTCCTTTCTTTGTTTTCTTTAATTTTGCGATTTTAAGTTCATTATAAATTATTTCACCAAGCTGTTTGGGCGAACCTATATTAAATTCTTTGCCTGCTATTAAGTATATTTCTTTTTCTATTTTTTTTATTTTTAACTCAAAATTTTTAGATAATTTTTTTAGATATACATTGTCAACTTTAATACCATTAAATTCTAATTTAGATAATAATTTTACCATTGGTTTTTCAAAAATCTCATAGACTTTACTTAGCTTTTCTTCATCAAGCCTTACTTTAAGATGGTTATAGAGTCTTAAAGTTATGTCGGCATCCTCAGCTGCGTACTCTGTAGCTTTATCTAGCGCTATATCAGAAAAGTTTAACTTATTTTTTCCAGTACCTACTAATTCTTTATAAGGTATAGTTTTATGGTTTAAATGAATTTGGGAAAGCACATCTAGATTGTGTCTATTAATCCCCGCATCTAAAGTATATGAAATTAGCATTGTGTCTTCTATAGGATTAATCTCAATCCCATTCTGCTTAAGAATAATAAAGTCAAATTTAATATTTTGACCAACTTTTTTTATACTAGAATCTTCTAATATTACTTTAATTTTTTCTAAAACTATTTCTTTTTTTAAACCTTTAATATTTTTGTGACCTAACGGTATATAGCAAGCTTTATTAACTCCATAACTGAATGAAACGCCAACTAAATCAGCTTCTAATGGGTTTAAAGAAGAGGTCTCAGTATCAACAGAAATAACTGATTTTTCATTTAGAATTTTAATCCATTTATCTAAATCTTTTTCATTAGTAATACTTTCGTAGTTTTTAATATTAACCTTGGATGATTCTTTTTTTAAAACACTTAATTCACCGTTTGATTTTGTGGACTGCCCATAAAAACTTATAGCCTGGCTTAATATTCTATTAAATTCCATCTCTCTTAAAAAATCGTAAAGTTTTTCTTTTTGAACTTCTTTTAAAATAAAGCTATTTAGATCATCTTTAACAGGAACATCATCTTTGAGAGTAACCAACTGCTTGCTTAAAAGAGCCTTATCTTTATTGGCCAATAAAGTCTCTCTTCTTTTATTTTGAGGAATTTCACCTGCGTTTTTTAATAAAATATCTAAAGTTTTATACTTGTTTATAAGTTCAGATGCTGTCTTAATTCCAATGCCTGGAACGCCCGGAACATTATCTGAAGAATCTCCAGCTAACGCTTGCACATCTATAACTTGGTTAGGTTTTACTCCAAATTTTTCAAAAACCTCTTTCTTTCCCAAAACTTTACTTTTCATTGGATCGTATAGTCTTACATCGTCAGAAACTAATTGCATTAAATCTTTGTCTGATGAAATAACTGTTGCTTTAGCACCTGCTTTAATAATTTTTTTTGCATAAGTTGCTATTAAATCATCAGCCTCGTAGTTAAGTAATTCTATTGATGGTAAATTAAATGCTTCAACAGATTTTCTAATGTATTCAAATTGAGGAATTAAATCTTCTGGTGCTTCTGATCTATTAGCTTTATATTCTTTATAAATATCATTTCTAAAATTTTTTCTAGCTGAATCAAATATCACAGCAAAGTGTGTTGGCTTATAAATGCTATCATCAGATCTAGAATCTTCTAATAGCTTAAACAACATAGAGCAAAATCCATTTACTGCACCCGTAGGCATTCCATCACTTTTTCTTGAAAGTGGGGGCAAAGCATAATAAGCCCTAAAAATGTAACCCGATCCATCAATTAGGTAAAAATGGTCTGTTTTTTTTATAGAATTCATAGAATAATATTTATCTATTTTAAATAGTGTTAAGGATATATAAAAGCTTAATTATCATGAATAAAAAAAATGCGCTAAAAGTAGAAAAATTAACTAAAATTTATTCAAAAAAATCATCAAATCCTATTAAAGCCCTAAATAATTTAAACTTAGAGGTGAAAGAAGGTGAAATATTTGGGTTACTTGGGCCTAATGGTGCAGGAAAAACCACTTTTTTAAATATACTAGCGGGAACTGTTATAAAAAATTTTGGGGAAGTTAATGTGTGGGGTTATGATTTGGATAAAAATCCACGACAAGTAAGATCTTCTATTGGAATTGTTCCTCAAGAAGTAAACCTTGACGCTTTTTTTAGTCCTAAAAAATTATTGGAATTACAGGCAGGATTATATGGAATCCCAAAAAAAGATAGGATCACAGACACAATACTAAAATTAGTTTCTCTTGAAAAACAAGCAAATTCTTATGCACGAAGTTTATCAGGTGGTATGAAAAGAAGATTGCTAATTGGTAAAGCTATGGTACATAGGCCTCCTATTTTAGTTTTGGACGAACCAACAGCAGGAGTCGATGTAGAATTGCGTGAAAACTTATGGAACAATGTAAAATCACTTAATGAAAAAGGAGTTACAATTATCTTAACTACCCACCTAATGTATGAGGCGCAACAAATGTGCAATAGAATAGCAATTTTAAACAAAGGAAATCTAGTAAAATTAGATACAACAGATAATTTGTTAGATACTATAAAAACCAAAAAAATCATTTTTAAAGTGAAAAAAATAATTAAAATTAATTCTGAAACTTTAAATGGAATTAAAATCTCTTATACAAATAAAAATGAAATAATAGCTTTATATGAAAAAAAAAAGCATAAAATAGATGAAATAATAAGTAAAATTAAAAATTCAGGGATGGAGATTGATGATATTTCAACTGAAGAAGGTAATTTAGAAGACGTATTTATTGGTGCTACAAAAAGCTAGATTTCAATAAAAAAAGTAGTATTGTATTTAAATGGAAGCAATCAAAAAAATTGAATTGGGTAGAGCTACCAAACTTATTATAATAACAATATTAGGCAGTTTACTATTAGCAATTTCTGCTAAAATTAAAATTCCTTTTTATCCTGTGCCTATGACAATGCAAACATTTGTAGTTTTGCTTCTCGGAATAATGTTAGGGACTAAAATTGGTTTACTCACTGTAACTTTATATCTATTAGAAGGGATTTTTGGCTTACCTGTATTTGCTAATACACCAGAAAAAGGAATTGGCTTAATATATTTCACTGGTCCAACTATGGGTTATCTCATTGGATTTTTAATAGCAATTTATGTTTCTAGTCTTTTTAAGTATGATAAAAAAATTTTATTTAATTTTTTAAAATTAGTATTTTCTGTAAGTTTTGTTTATATTTTTGGTATGTTGTGGTTAGGAAATTTAATTGGATGGGAAAAACCAATATTCAAATTAGGAGCTCAACCATTTTTATTAGCAGAACTATTTAAAATGTTATTATTAGCATTTTTAATTCCTAATATTTTAAAAATAAAAAAATCAATAAAAATTATTTAGGTGATCTTTTAGAAAGAATTCTTTGCAGAGTTCTTCTATGCATTTTTAATCTCCGGGCTGTTTCTGAAACATTTCTATTGCATAATTCAAAAACTCTATGAATGTGTTCCCATTTAACTCTATCAGCAGACATAGGGTTTTCCGGTGGCACTGCTTTAGAATCTGGCATAGCCAAAAGAGCATTTTCTACATCATCTGCATCAGCAGGTTTTGGGATGTAATCTATGGCTCCAGCTTTGATTGCGGCTACTGCAGTTGGTATGTTTCCATATCCAGTCAGCATAACTACTCTACTATCCTTTTTGTGTTTTCGAATCTCTTTAATTATCTCTAGCCCGCTTCCGTCATTTAATCGCAAATCAATGACAGCAAACGCTGGAGGTGTATTTCTGGTATGACTTATACCTTGCTCCACACTTTCGGCTTGTGTTACCTCAAATCCCTTTTTTTCCATCGCTCTTGCTAATCTGTCTCTAAGAGGATTATCATCATCCACAATAAGTAGCGATTTATCAGCAAAATCAGTGATTTTTCGAATAATTTTTTTTTCTTGTTCTGTTTTCATATTTTTTTTATTTTAACTTAAAAGAGATATAAGTTCGGAAAATTAATTTTCAAGAGAATAATTTAATGTTATTTATGCTTGATATTATTTGTTGACATCACTTCTCATTTCTATAAAAACGAAAATAATAACTTTTTTTTTAATTTTTTTTTATTTTTTTTAATAGAAAAGGGGATTGATGAAATGCAAAAATTTAATTCAGTTGATCAATTGGTTAATAATATTCGACCAGTAGAGCCAATTTATTGCATAAGACCGGATTCTATAAAATTAGCTTGCAGTTGGTTTAAAAAAAAATTTCCAGGTGAAATTCTTTATGCGGTAAAAACAAATCCAAATGAAAAAGTGATTAAGATTATTGGTGAAAGTGGAATTAATAAATTTGATGTTGCTTCAATTAATGAAATTAAATTAATTAAAAAATTATTACCCAAGGCGCGCACTTATTATATGAATACTGTAAAAAGTAGAGAGTATATAAAAGAAGCATATTTTAATTATAATGTCCGAGATTTTGTCTTGGACACAAAAGACGAATTGCAGAAAATTATAGAAGCAACTAATAGCGCTAAAGATTTAATACTTTATATTAGAGTTTCTGTTTCAAATGAACATGCAGAAATTGATTTATCCCAAAAGTTTGGTGCGCTCCCAAGTGAAGCTTTAGGTTTGTTAAGACTTGCAAAAGCGCATGCTAAAAAAGTTGGTTTAAGTTTTCATGTAGGATCTCAGTGTATGCATCCAATTTCATATGCTAAGGGGATTAGAGAAATTGGAAATATAATCAAAAAAACAAAAATAATTCCAGATATTATAAATGTTGGAGGAGGATTCCCATCTATTTATCCAGATTTGCAACCTCAACCTCTTGTAAACTATATGCAAGAAATACAAAAAGCTTTTGATAATTTAAAATTAGAAAGCAAACCTGAATTATTGTGTGAGCCGGGTAGAGCTCTTGTTGCTGAAAGTGGATCTTCAATAGTTAAAGTAACCCTTAGAAAAAAACAAAAAATTTATATCAACGACGGAACGTATGGCAGTTTATTTGATGCGGGTGTGTTAAACTTTATTCTCCCCACAAGAATGATTCCTAACGGAAGATTTTTTTCTAAAAAACTAACTTCTTTTAGTTTGTATGGTCCTACTTGTGATAGCGCAGACTTTATGAAAGGCCCTTTCCTTTTACCCAATAACCTAAAAGAGGGAGATTATATAGAGATTGGTCAGCTTGGCGCTTATTCTTTAACTTTTAGAACTAAGTTTAATGGTTTTTATTCTAATGAAATATTTGAAATACATGATAAACCTATAATGTCAATGTATGAAAAGGATAGCACTTCTAGTTATCTTGTTGCTTAAATGAATAATAAAAAAAATCCGAAGTTAGGTCATAACAAAAAAGCCTTTCTAAAAAAGCCTATTGAACACATTGATATTACATCTTTTGACTCAAGAAAAATTATAGATTCTATGGATAAAATGTCTTTTACTTCTAGAGATACTGCCAAAGCATCTGGTATTTTTAATGAAATGCTATTAGATAAAAACTGTACAACTTTTTTAACTTTGGCGGGGTCAACCTCAGCTGCAGGCTGTATGAAAATATATTCCGATATGATTAAATATAATATGATTGATGTAATAGTTGCTACTGGTGCTTCAATTATTGATATGGATTTTTTTGAAGCTTTAGGATTTAGACATTATCAAGGATCACAATTTCAAGACGACGCCGAGCTAAGAGAAAATTATATTGATAGAATATATGATACTTATATTGATGAAAAAGAACTGCAAACATGTGATAAAACTATATGTGATATTGCGGATAACTTGGAGCCAAGACCTTATACATCTAGAGAATTTATAAAAGAAATAGGGAAATATTTAAAAACAAATGCAAAGAAAAAAGATTCTCTGATTGAAATTGCATACGATAATAA
>Ga0209403_10008115_pt1 | contig 10189 bp, 8 predicted proteins | sample ArcticOcean_MG_C_8_FD_187440 | JGI IMG/M metagenome (GOLD analysis project Ga0209403, IMG submission 187440) | Marine microbial communities from western Arctic Ocean - ArcticOcean_MG_CB11_86 (SPAdes) (version 2) | ecosystem: Environmental > Aquatic > Marine > Oceanic | place: Arctic Ocean...
TTGTTATATTTGTAACTTTAACTACATACAAAAATTTAAAAAAATATTATGGGAAAAGGAAAAGACTCAAAGAAAAATGTTAAAAAAGCACCTGCTAAAACAGCAAAAGAAAAAAAAGCAGAAAAAAGACTAAAGAAATCTAAATAAGATTTTTTAAAAAAAAGTTCGAAATTAGGACCGAGAGGGCCCCTCAAAAGTAACTTGCACAAAAGATGTTAGTTGATTATTATTTTTTTGGCAATTCTACCATCTTTATATTTGTATATGAGCACTTTGTTTTTTTCTTGTTTACTTTTCTTTCCAAACAGATCGTGAATTTGATGAATTCTTTTGTCTTGTACCATTTCATCAATACCTGAAGGGCATTGAATATTTATAGTATCGCTAAAATATATTTGTTCATTGAATTCCGACTCTAGTAATATTACAATATTTAAATCACCTGAATAATTTGGCGTAACATATAGATTTGTAAAATTTATTTCACTGTTAAAACCAGCTGTATAATTATTACCATCATTTGGAGAAGTAGTTGTGACTTTTATTCCTGTAGAGGTGTTTTCAATCGCAAAAAAACCAATTAAGCTATTGGATGTATCATATGAGTTAATAATAGCATAGTTAGGTCCAGCAATTAAACCAGCTCTTAATACTGCATTAACGTTTTGTGATGCCGAATTTAGTATTGCATAACCCACTGAGTCTCCAGTTGAAACAGATGAAATGTTAAAATACCCGCCATCTGTAGTAATTGTACTTGTTCCAATATCAGGCTCATTTTGAGCTTGATCAATTTCTATCATTAAGGTAGAGGGGGTATTGCATTGATTGCTTCCCAAGACAGTGTTTATAATTGGATTAAATGGAGCTGGCACAAATATGCTTGTGGTAAACGTGTCACTAACCGACCACAATGACCCCATATTTAACGTCGAGTCATGATATGCCATTATTTGCCATTCGTATGTAGTGTTTTGTTGTAAAACCGGAATGTTTGTATTATTAATGCTTCCATTTATAAGACCTAAGTTTTGCCATGTGTTTGTGTTTAGTATTCTATAGTGTATTCTATATCTATCTGCTCCTGAGAGAACATTCCAATTAGCTTGTGCTGAAATATATGTTATATTATTGGTATTCAGCCCATTAGGCGTTGGGCACAATATAGTTGTTGTGTTAAATGTATCAACAGGTGACCATGAAGAATAATCAGTATTAGTTGTGTCACAGTGACTTCTAATTTGCCATATATAATCGGTTTGGCTTACTAGGTTGTTTAAAACTTTCGAGACTAAATTAGAGTCTATATTATTTTTATAAGACCACGGAGTTGTTCCTAGTTCTTTATATCTTATTTTATAATGATGTACACCGGTTACGGTACCCCAGTTTAAATTAGCGCTAAAAAAGTAAATATTATCAGCAAATGTTGTTTGAGGAACGCTACACTGGCTGTAACAGTTAATAGTAAATAAAATAAATATTGAAATTACACCATGTTTCATAATGATACAAATTTACAAATTTTCCAATTCTTATTTTTTATTTGAAAAAATATAAATAGTGCTTGAATATTGACTAAAACCTAAAAGTGCGCTTAAATTTGAGAGCAACCCAATAATAAATCCTTTAATGAATTGTTTTTTACCACTTTTATATTCATTACTTAGTAACGCAACATAGAACGAATCAAATTTCATTCCTATTTGTTTTTCTAGCTTAAAACCATATTTTTTTAAGAGATTGTTAATGGTTAAAGGTGAAAAATGATTTAAATGAATTGGCAGATCCCATGCGGCCCAATATTTCTTGTATATTTTAGCGTCTAGGCTTTTATGGTTTGGAACCGCAACTATCAAAAAGCCGTTTGGGCTAATTATTTTTTTGAGATTTGAAATTGTTTCATTTAATTCATATATATGTTCTAAAACATGCCACATACTAACACTGTCAAAACTATTATTTTGAAACTGCTTTAAATTTGTGTCTTCTTTTACGTTAAGTTTATAGTTTTTTATTGCTTTTTCTCTAGCAATTTTTGATGGCTCTATACCAACACACCTTATGTTTTTTTTAACACATGAATTAATAAACTCACCTGTTCCACAACCAATATCTAGGTGTTCTTTTGTTTTTGATGTGTTTATTAAAAGGCGCGTCTTTGTTTTAATTGCATGTTTTCTTACTATTTGATATAAATAATTAAACAGACCTTTTTTATTATCTGTGTGTGATATGTAGTTGTCACTTATGTAGTAATTTCCTATGTCTTTTTCATCTGGCCTTGGATTTGTAAATAAAAACTCACAATCGAGACATTTTACTATTGTGAAAATTTCTTTTGACAAACTGTAATCTTTGCTTTGTAAAAACTCGGCTTGCCTTACACTGTTGCATATTGGACAATTTTCTATTTTTTTCATCTCCCCATATATATTAGAAGTATATTTATATCAGACGGAGAAACCCCACTTATTCTACTAGCTTGTCCAATTGAGATGGGCTTTATCTCATTGAGTTTTTCTTTACCCTCAGTAGATATTGAATGGAGCTTTGTGTAATCAAAATCATCCGGTATTTTTATGTCTTCTAATTTACTTAATTTTTTTGCAGACTCTGCTTCTTTACTCAAGTATCCCCCATATTTTATATTAATTTCTGCTTGCTCTATTGCCTCATTTGATATTTTATTTTTTTCAACAAAATCTGTTAAACATTTTGATATACCAAGGTCTTTGAATGAGACATGTGGTCTTGATAAAAATGAATATAATTTTTTCTTTTGTTGAACCTTTGCGCTATTTCTTTTTTCTAATACTTGATTTATTAATTTAGGCTCAATACTTTGTTTCTTAAGAAATTTAATTAAAATCTCTGTCTGCGTATTTTTTTTATTTAAATTCTCCATTCTTTTTTCAGAAGCAAGACCTAGTTGAAACCCTTTTTTTGTTAGTCTAATATCTGCATTATCCTGCCTTAGTAATAACCGGTATTCAGCTCTTGAGGTAAACATTCTATAAGGCTCTTCTGTGCCTTTTGTTATTAAATCATCTATTAGAACGCCGATATAAGCATCTGATCTTGTTAGAACAAATTCTTTCTTCTTTTTTACTTTTTGATTAGCATTAATACCAGATATTAGCCCTTGACATGCAGCTTCTTCATAGCCTGTGGTTCCGTTTATTTGTCCACAAAAAAATAAATTTTCTATTAGTTTTGTTTCTAGTGTGTTTTTAAGTTGTGTAGGTGGGAAGTAGTCATATTCTATTGCATATCCTGCTCTAAATAGCTTTACTTTTTCAAGACCCTTAATCTTTCTAAGTGCTTTAATTTGAATGTCTTCTGGTAATGATGTTGAGAATCCATTTAAATAAATTTCTATTGTTTCCCTTCCCTCTGGCTCGATAAACAATTGATGTCTATTTTTTTCTGAAAACCTCACTATTTTATCTTCAATAGAAGGGCAATATCTCGGCCCCAACCCTTTAATCCTACCTGTAAACATTGGAGATTTTTCAAATCCCTCTTTAAGTATATCATGTACTTCTTTTGATGTGTATGTTATATAGCAGCTTTTTTGATTTTCTAACTTGGGTTTTTTTAAATATGAAAAACCACTATAATCTTTATCTCCAATTTGTTCTTCGGTTTTAGTGTATTCTATGCTTCTTCCATCTAACCTTGGAGGGGTTCCTGTTTTCATTCTTCCATGTGTAAACCCAAGATCAATTAATTGTTTTGTAATTCCTTCAGCCGCTGGCTCTCCTGACCTTCCTCCTTTGTAGTTTTTATCTCCTAAGTGTATCAGGCCATTTAAAAATGTTCCGTTACATAGTATTACGCTTTTACTATTAATACTTACTCCCATTTTTGTTTTTACACCTACTGCTTTTTTGTTTCTTATCATTACACTGTCTACACTATCTTGATAGAAATCAATATTTTTATTTTTCTCTAATGCCATTCTCCATTCTCTTTCGAATTTTTTTCTATCGCATTGAGCTCTAGGACTCCACATGGCAGGGCCCTTAGATTTATTCAGCATTCTGAATTGTATTGTTGATTTATCTGTAATGATTCCTGACATTCCACCTAAGGCGTCTATTTCTCGTATTATTTGACCTTTAGCAATTCCACCCATAGCTGGATTACAAGACATTCTTGCTATTGTTTCGAGATTTTGGGAAACCAGAAGAACTTGAGACCCTAGTGTAGCAGCGGCATGAGCAGCCTCACAGCCAGCATGCCCTCCTCCCACAACAATTACATCATATTTTTCTTCAACCCCCATAATGTTTCACATGAAACCTAATCCTTTAAAATACTGAAAATCAATAAGTTATCTTATTTAGGTAGTAGGCTTCTTTTTCTCTTATTTTTTTTATATCAAACTTTTTTTTGTCTTTATAGCCGAGCAAATGTAGTAAACCATGGGCCATAACCCTATAAAGTTCATTAATAAATCCCACGTTATATGTTTTAGAATTATCTAGAATTCGTTCTGTGCTTATGATAATGTCTCCACTAATATTGTTGTCTTCATTATTCTCAAATGTTATAACATCTGTTAGTGTATTGTGATTTAGAAATTCTTTATTATACTTAATCATTTCCTTATCGTCAACAAATAAATATGTCAAAGCACCTATTTTAAAACCCTCTTCTTTACAAATATTAGTAAGCCAAAGCTTAATCATTTTTCTATCTGCTAATTTGAGTTTTGAGTTTATCTGAAAACTAATCATTCTTTTCTTTTATTATTGAGTTAAAATATTTATTAACTTCTTTTTTATAATACGGTGTTAGGTTAACTGGAGTTGTATTTAGTAGTTCTAGTTGAGAATTTTTTTCTTTAATAATCTTATTGTATTTAGTAGACTCTTTCTCCTCTTCTAGTACCCACTCATTTGACTCTCTTTTTTCGTCTTCTCCCTGTTCTTTTGCTGCTTTTTCAAAATCAAGAAATTTATCCATTATTTGATCTAATCTTTCAAATGTCTTATTAGAAATATTATTATTTATAATATCATATTCATTTTGCTCTATTTGCTCTTTAAGTTTATTCATCATTTTAAGATCACTAGATTTTCCATTTTCTTCTTCTAGAGATTCTAATCCTAATTTAATTAATCCTTGTTTTTTCGCTAGTTCCATAAGTTTTTTACTACTCATCTTATTTTTACCATTTTTCATTCCTTTTTTCATTCCTTTTTTTAATTCTTTTTGAGCCTTTTTAAGTTCAGACATTGATGGGTTATTGCAGTTTTTTGGGTTGTTACAGTTTTTAGGTTTCTTGCATTTTGAAGGCATTGTACTTAAATCCATTTGCATATTTTTTAGAATTTCTGATAGAAGAAGCGCTAAGTTATTTGTTGAGGTCATAACAAATTGTTGCTTCTCTGCTGATTTATTAACCCTCCTATCTTCAAGGCTCTTTGTTGACTCACGCATGTTCTCTTTAATTAGGTTTATTTCTGAATTAATTTTAGCTTGAATTTTAATTACCCTCTTGCTAAGAGCAAATAAAGAGTCTTCAATAATTTCACTGTCTTGAGAGAGTTTTTTCTGTAGTTGTACTAATTTAATAAATTCTGAACTTGTAGTTTTAGTTTTTTGTGTTTTATTGATTAATTCCTCTTGGCTAAATGATAAAGTTATTAAATTCTCTAGTATAGCTCTTAGAGTTTCTATGTTTTCAATTTGAGCTTCCTCACCATTACTCTCAAGCATTGCTGATAATTCTTGTTCTAGCTGATCAAGTTTTTTTATTGATTTTTTCTGAGATTTACTCGAATTCGTCTTCTTGTTTTTTTCTAAGGACTTCTTACTTTCTTCCATTGCATCGCTAATATCTTTTTCAGTTTGATCAGTGTCTGGCATTGAATTTTTATTTTCCAGTTTTTCATTTTTTTCATTAAGCTCATCAATAGATTTTTTAAGTTCATCCATTTTTTCTTGGAGTTTATCTTGTTTTTCGAGTAAGGTTTTTGCGTCTACATTAGAAGAGTCTGTTTCTTTTTTTAATTCCTCCTGTCCCTGTTTTAAATCTTTAATATCTTCAATTAATTCTTCAGCTTTTTGTTCAAAATCTAATTGCTTAAATAACTCTAACTGCCTGTCAAGCTCCTTTTCTAAATTATTGTTTTTTGAATCTATTTTTTTAAGAAGTTCTTTGAGTTTTTCTTTTTCATCTTTATTTAGTAGTTTTTCCAACTCATCCATTAATTTCTCCATCTCTTCGTCCACTATTCTATCCATTAATTCTTTAAGTTGTTTTTGTTTTTCTAATGTTGAGGGATTAATTTTAGATTGATTTTTATAATTAAGTTCATTGCTTTTTTGGTTTTTCTTTATTTCGTTTAATATTTTTTTTTGTTTTTTTAATATCTCTTTAGCCTTTTGTTTTTCTTCCCATCCTAATTTCTTTTTGTCTATTATGTTTTTATTAAATTCTTTTATTTCTTCTTTTAGCTCTTGCGCTTTAGTAATTGAATTACTCAAACTGTTTTTAATTTTTTCGTTTATTTTATCTTTTTCTAAAATATTTTTTTCTCGTGTATTCTCTTTAAAAATAAAGTCTTGGCTTTTTGTCTTTTTAGGTCCCTTTATTTCATCGTTATCCCAAACTTCAAAGTAGTATTTAACTTCTTCCCCTTCATTTAGACCTAGTTGTTCAATATTAAATTTGTGGTAAATAAACTGTTCTATGCCATTTGCTATTTTTATGACTTCTTCTGTTTCTATTATTTTTTCATCATCATCATTGTATATTTCATAGTGAAAAATAAGCTTGCTTATACCGTAGTCATCACTTATTTTTCCATTAAGAAAACTAATATTATTAATACTATCCTTAAGCTGGCTAATAGCAATTGTTGGCCTCACATCCTCCATTATAGCTATCTTAAATTCGGTTGTGTCACTAAGATTATAAGTATTATAATTGATTAGACTGACATTAGTTGGTGATAAATACTGTTGTTTGTATTTATATAATTTTTTAATACTACTTAGATGTATTTCAGTATTTAACTTTAGCATTACACTATCAGTATTTTCAAAATTAATAATCCACTCAATATATGTTCCTGCCGGAACTTGTAAGCCCTCAATACTATTAACGACGACATTATTGATTAGTGTGTATCTAGGATATGTTATTATGGTTTTTACTTCTTTTATGTTGGGTTTTGGAATTACTTGGACAGTAAATTTTTTTGATTTATACCCTCCTCCATGTATTGTGAACTCTTTGTTTTTATATAAATTTTTAAATAAATATTGATATTCTGTAGTAGAATTTTTTTTCATAATAAACTTACCTCCACCAAAAGCCATATAAAATTCTCTAGGTATTTCTTGACCCTGTATTTTGATTTTAAGCATAAAATCTTCTTGCTGTTTTGCTATTAGCTCATTTTCTATTTTAATAGTATATGGAGCTTCAGGCTCAAAGAATTTGTTGTGCATAATAATCCGTGTTGAACTTTTTGTAAGCATATCTGCCCTGCCACTAATAAAAAAAATGAATATTAGAACAAAAGGAAGAAGAAGCCATTTTGCATTTTTGAAACTTGAATTAAGGTTTATTGCATTCTTAAACGGTATTGGCGTTATAGATTTTGTTTTCTGCTCTATACTTGCGTTAACCAACTCGTTATCAGGATTCATTTCACTAAGCTCTAGTATGTTGATTAACTTATCATCTATTTCATTAAAATGACTACCTAATATCTTGGCTGCCTGCTTATAACTAATTCCTTTTCTTAGGTTGAATAGTTTTAGTGATGGGATTATAATAAACTTAAAAATTATTATACCATTAGTAATTATATATAGCCAGAATAAAAAGGTTCTGAGACCTACATCAAAATTCATGTAGAATTCAAGTATTGAAATAAATATAAAGAACAGTAATAAAACCAATAGAGTAAGAATGCCACCTCTGACTAATTGGTTTACATAATATTTTTTTATAAACTTATTCAGTTTATTAATTAAGACATTCTTGTTTTTCACTATTACAAAAATACAATTTTAAAACACTCATCATTTCAATAATTTATATCATAAAGACTATCTTTGTCAAAAATTAAAATCATGCCACAAGTAAGAGTTCGATTTGCACCTAGCCCTACAGGGCCACTTCACATAGGTGGTGTAAGAACAGCATTATATAATTATTTATTTGCTAAGAAAAATAAAGGCAAGATAATTTTAAGAATTGAAGATACTGATCAATCTAGGTTTGTCAAGGGTGCTGAGGACTATATTATTGAGTCTTTAAATTGGTGTGGAATTAATTTTGATGAAAGCATTGTTGATGGTGGAGATTTTGGACCATATAGACAATCTGACAGAAAAAATCTTTATTTTCAATACGCACAAAGGTTGGTAGATCAAGGGCATGCCTATTATGCTTTTGACTCTTCAGAAGAGCTTAGTCAAATGAGGGATAGGATGAAGAAGGCCGGAGTTCCATCACCACAATACAATGCTATAACTAGAAGCAGTATGAAAAACGCTCTTTCACTTTCAGAGGATGATGTAAAAGCAAAGCTGAAAAATGGAGAAAAATATGTTATAAGAATAAAGATGCCTAGAAATGAAGAGGTCAAAATACACGACTTAATAAGAGGTTGGGTAGTAGTCAATACTAATAATATGGACGATAAAGTCATCTATAAATCTGATGGTATGCCAACTTATCACTTGGCTAATGTGGTGGATGATTATTTAATGAAAATTTCTCATGTAATTAGAGGAGAAGAGTGGCTTCCATCTGCACCATTGCATGTATTGTTGTACCGATATTTAGGATGGGAAGATGTAATGCCGCAATTTGCACATTTACCACTTATCTTAAAGCCAGATGGAAACGGAAAATTAAGCAAAAGAGATGGAGATAGATTAGGCTTCCCAGTATTCCCAACTCAGTGGATGAATCCTGAAACAAAAGAGATTAGTTCGGGCTATAGAGAAAGCGGATATATTTCGGAAGCTTTTATCAATATGTTATCCTTTTTAGGATGGAATCCAGGAACTACACAAGAGATTTTTTCTATGGAAGGGCTTATTGAGGCATTTAGTTTAGAAAGAGTAGGAAAAGCAGGAGCAAAATTCGATTTTGACAAAACAAGATGGTTCAATCAGCAATATTTAAGAGCAAAAACCAAAGAAGATTTGGCGCAAGATTTACAAATAATTCTAAAAGAAAATGGGGTAGAAGCGAGTGATGATTTTGTAGCTACTGTTTGCGAACAATTAAAAGAAAGATCCACTTTTACAAAAGACATGTGGGAGGAAGGAAAATATTATTTTGAATCACCCACTTCTTATGATGAGAAAACTATTCGTAAAAAATGGAAAGAAGATACTCCAAAATATATATCAGAACTAAAAGATAGATTATCAGAATTATCAGATTTTTCATCTGAAAGTATTGAAATAGAATTTAAAAAATATATGGAAGAAAACGAACTCGGAATGGGAATGTTATTACCTGCTTTTAGGGTTTCTTTAACAGGACTTGGAATGGGGCCATCTCTTTTTGATATAGCTTCTCTTCTAGGAAAAAAGGAAACAATACAAAGAATGGAAACTGCTTTAGAAAAAATTAATTAATGGGATTGATTACTGTAGAAGGGATTAGAGTTTTTGCTTATCACGGTCATTTGCCAGAAGAAGCGATTTTGGGCGGGCACTTTATCATCAATGTTTGGGTAACTGCAGATACTATAGAAGTAGAAAAAACAGATGACCTAAACCATACAGTGGATTATGTTAGGATTATAGAGATTGTGAAAGAACAAATGGCAATTAGAGCCGATATGATTGAAGTTCCAGCAAAAAGAATTATAGATGCAATTTTACCCCTACACAAAGTGAAAAAAGTTAAAGTTGAGGTGGAAAAAATCCAGCCTCCAATTGATGCTGCTTTCGATAAAATTTCAGTGACTACTGAAGGAGAAAACTAAGCTAAATATTTAGCAATATTTACTTTATCCGCAATAATTGAATACAATTTCTCAACTGAAATTCTTTCTTGTTTCATTGTATCTCTATCACGCAAAGTAACAGTATTGTCTTCTAAAGTTTGATGATCAACAGTAATACAGAAAGGTGTTCCAATTGCATCTTGTCTTCTGTATCTTTTCCCAATAGAATCTTTTTCTTCATATTGGCAATT
>Ga0209403_10008118_pt1 | contig 10186 bp, 7 predicted proteins | sample ArcticOcean_MG_C_8_FD_187440 | JGI IMG/M metagenome (GOLD analysis project Ga0209403, IMG submission 187440) | Marine microbial communities from western Arctic Ocean - ArcticOcean_MG_CB11_86 (SPAdes) (version 2) | ecosystem: Environmental > Aquatic > Marine > Oceanic | place: Arctic Ocean...
TATCCCAACGGCGCGCAGCTGTGCTATCCCCCGGGCACCGACCCCCGCGTGCCGGCGTCGTAGCAGCCCGCGGTAAAAACCCGTCTGCATTCGACGAGTGACGCATCCTCGTGACCTGCGTTGCTCCTCCTTCAGATACAGGCGGTATTTTCAGTCGTTGCGCCTTGTTCGCGAGGCGCGTCGTTCGTCTCGGTGCCACGCCGGACTTTCACCACGGACCACTAGAAGAGGCGGGCAACGAACTCAACCTCAGCTACCCGAGCCGGCCGACGTGCGCTTCGAGCAGGCTCGTCGCTCTCTGTCCGATCTCTTGCTTCCAGCGCGGGTAGAAGGCGCTGAGCCGCGCCCGGAAGGGCGCGGTGTCAAGGTCGGTGAAGACCATGCCTCGCCCGACGAGGCGCGCTCGCCCTTGCGGGCCATTGAGCACGGCGTTGTCGGCTCGTTGGAGGGCCGCGAACCTGCCGGTATTGCGTTCGATGATGCTCCGCACATCTGCCGGTAGCCGCTGCCACGCCTCCAGGTTGGCGATGAGGCTAAATCCGGACCATGCGTGGTTGGTCATGTTCACGTACTGCTGTACCTCGTACAGCTTGAACAGTTCGACAATGCTGATCGGATCCGCCTGAGCCTCGACGACGTCGCTCTCGAGTGCCGCGTGGAGGGTCGTGATATTCATGGCGCGTGTGACGGCTCCCATCGTCTCGAATAACTCCAGGTACAGCGGGGAGCCCGGCGAGCGAAGCCTGAGGCCCTCCAGGTCTCTCGGGGTACGGATAGGTCTGCTCGCGGTCGTGATCTGATGAAACCCGTTTTCGAAGCTCCCTCGAGGCACCGCGTAGAGGCCGAGGGTTCTGAGCTCCGACCGAAGATAGTCGCCGAGGTCGCCGTCCAGCGCCTCGAAGACCTGGGCCTGCGTGCGGAAGGCAAAAGGCGTTGCCTGCACCTGGGCGATGGGTGCAAACGACCCAAGACCGCTGGCGCTGATCATGGAGAACTCGATCTGCCCGTCGCGCAGCATCTGCGTCGAGCTAGGGCCCGCGGGTGCGCCCGACGAGGTGATGCTGCCGGGGAAGACCTCGACTTCGACCCGCCCCGCTGTCTCTGTCTTGATCGCGGCCCACATCTCGACGAGTCGCTTGTGCAGCGGGCTGTTGGTCGGCTGGTTGTGGTACTGGCGCATGGGGAAGTCGGCGGCCCGCGCCCGACGGGAAATCAGCGTCAGCCCGCCGGCGGTTGCGAGGCGGGCGGCGAACTGCCGGCGAGTCACTTTGAGCTCAGTCATCATCGAGTCCCTCACGCCGTCATGTCACGAACCACCGTGTCGCCGAACATAGTCGCTGGTCAGACTCGACGGGAGTATACGCTCGTTGGCCAGGGCCTAACTGTCCGTGGTGAAGGCCGGGCGTCGCACCTAACGCGGATTTCACGAGCCAGGCACTTCTGAAATCCGCGCTAGACGAGCGAGGTGCCTCGCGGGCAAGGCGCGACGACTGAGAATGCCGTCTGTATTTGAGGGAGGAGCAACGCAGAACGCGAGGATGCGTCGCTCGTCGAATGCAGACGGGCTTTCACCAGGGGCTGTTAAGCCGGATGAGGCGCCCAGTTCGCCAGCGCGACTTTTTCAGGTGATAATCCCTCACGACTCACCGGTACCTGGAAGGGGCTCGCACATGAAGACACGAAGCACGCGCCGCGATTTGCTCAAAGGGGGCCTTGCGGTGGCGGGATTGGGCATCTTCGGCATCCCGGAGTGGGCTTTTCCGGTGCTCGCGCAGGGAGAGGCGCTCGTGCCGTTTACCGACCTGCCAGGCACGATCACTCTGGAACGGACGCCTGACCGACGCATCATCGACATTCGTCACATCGACGGCCCGATCACACCGCGGGATCAGTTCTTTACCACGCAGCACTACGGACATCCTGAGATCGACCCTGCAACCTTCCGTTTGAAAATCTCAGGATCGGTGGATCGTCCGGTCTCGCTCTCCCTGATCGATTTGAGGCAGATGCCGAGCACGGAGATCGTTGCCGGGTTCGAATGCTCCGGGAATCGGCGCCCACTCCAGGGTCTGTCGAGTAACGGACGCTGGACCGGTGTGCCGTTGCGGGCGGTGCTGGATCGGGCTGGCGTTAAGGCCGAGGCGCGGGAACTGGTGTTCTTCGGCGCCGATCACGGCGAGGAGGAGGTCGAGTTCCGCGGGCGGACGATCGCAGTGGAGCAGCAGTTCGGCCGGAGCCTGTCGCGTGAGAAGGCCCTGTCGCCGGAGCCGCTGCTTGTCTATGCGCTCAACGGTGAACCGTTGACCTCACATCAGGGCTTTCCCCTGCGGCTCGTCGTGCCAGGATGGTACGGCGTAGCCAACGTGAAGTACCTCGCCGAGATTTACGCGCAGGAGGATCAGTATCTCGGCAAGTTCCAGGCGCGCTGGTACCGCACGCTGCGTGGCGAGATGATTGACGGCGACGTGAAATGGAAGGAGTCGGCCGTGACCCACATGCAGCTCAAGTCGTTCGTCGCGCGCGTCAGCCGCGACGGAGGCCAGCACAACGTGTTCGGGGTGGTCCTCAACGACGGGACGCCCGTGCGGTCGGTCGAGGTGCGCGTTGATGACGGTCCGTGGCAACCCGCGACGCTGGATCCGTCCACGCAAGAGCAGTACTCCTGGAAGTTTTTCAACTATGAATGGAACGACGCCACACCCGGCGAGCACATCGTCGTCTCGCGCGTGACCGACGCAACGGGGAAGATTCAGCCGACTGAGGAGGAGCTGGTCAACAAGAAGACGTTCCTCGAAGATAACTCGCAATACCCACGCACGGTCATGATCGCGTAGCTGGCCGGCATTGGCCGGGCTGTGACCCCAGGAGTGCGGCCAGCGGCATGCCCTGCACGTTTCCGCTCGCCGATGTCTCTGTCGCGTACCTGTTGCCACGGGTTGCGTGCGTCGAATCACTTGGCAAGCGACGGCGATCTTATCGCCAAGATCGTGTGGCCCGTCAGGAGCGGATGTACTGCTCCATCTGGGTGATTGTGAACTGCTGCTCCTGAATCGTGGCCTTGATCAGATCCCCGATCGAGACGATCCCGAGAAGATCTTCGCCAGCCATGATCAGTACGTGCCGGGTGCGTTCGCTGGCCATCAGCGTCATGCACGTGTCGACGTCGACGTCGGGCCGGGTCGCTGCAAAGTTGGTGTTCATGATGGTGCTGACGGGCGTGTAGTGCGACGACCGGCCTTTCAGGATCACCTTCCTCGTGTAGTCGCGTTCCGCCACAACACCGACCGGCCGATCATGCTCGACGACAACCAGCGATCCGATGTCCTTGTCGGCCATCAGCCGCAGGGCGTCGAAAACGGCATCCTCGGGGGAGATCGACCAGATTTGGGCGTCTTTACTCGCGAGTAGCTGGGCCATCGTCTGCATGGGCACTCCTGTCGGCTACGAAGGAAAGTTGGCCCAGAGTAGGCCCAATGTGATTGTGAAACAACCGATCAAACCGTCAGGTAGTGGTCTACTCACTTGCCCACATCCGACCGTTGAGCGATGAACGCTGTATCCTCCCCGTTGGGCGATCTGAATGTCTCTACTTATGTGGATTCTCATCGTGGCCGGCGCAGTGCTCATGCTGATCATTGCGGTTCCAGAGATCTCTGCGCTGCTGAGACGCGCGCTCCAGAGACTGGTGCGGTAGCGAGGAGCCTGGTGCGGCTGCGCCTCGCTATGAGAACACCGTCGCGGTCCCGATGAGCGCAAGTAGCGCCAGCGTTGCCCGACGGAACGCGACTTCGGAGACCTTGCCGAACAGCCGGCGACCCAGCCAGATCCCGCTGGCGAACGCTGGCAACAGACCAGCCGCACGCCACAGCACGTCCTCGGTGTAGAGGCCGTATGAGCCATACGTGATTAGCGCCGTTGTCGTCGTGAACGCGAAGAATCCGATCATGCTTCCTCGTGCCACCGTGGGGTTGGCTGGTCCCGACAGGTAGAAGAAGATGATCGGCGGCCCTGGAGTCCCCATGGCGCCGCTGAGCAGGCCGCTACTTGCGCCAACGCCGAGCGTCACGGGCAGCGGGAGCGTACCCCGGTAGCGCCAGCCGAGTCCCAACACTGCAGCGAAGCCGAGTACGAGGAGCCCGATTGCACGCCGCATGACCAACTCATCCAGGTGCACCAGGAGCCAGGCACCCACGGGGACCATGGTCATAGCTGCCAGGCCGAGCGTAACGACCGATCGGCGATCGCCGTGCCGCCATGCGTCTGGAAGCAACTGCACCAGCGTAGGGACCTCCATCAACGTCATCGTCGCAATGGCAGCGGAGGGTCCGAACAGCAGGCTCAGCGCCGGAGCCATGATCATTGCGGACCCGAAGCCCGAAAAGCCACGCACGATGCCGGCGACGGCCACGACGATCGCAGCTACGGCCAGCACGATCTATCGTCCGGTCGAGCCATGTCGATACGCTGGTGCCCAGCCTCTGGACCTGGAGGCCTGTCGCTCTGGTGAGACAGTTGGTTCCACCCAATCAGGTTGAACGCGCTGCCCTCGGCCCTCCAGAAATACCTTCGCAGGCCGCGCAGGAGCAGCTGCCGATATTTCTCTATCGGCGGCTTGGGATTTTTGCCAGGGACGTAGAGGATGCGATTCATCGAATCGAAGGGGTGTATCGACCCTCCGGAGGCCGATGATACTTCGAATCGGCTGGCCTACCAGATGAGGGGGGAGTCCGATCCCGGACGACTTTCGTCAATTGTCCCACGGGGCCGTTCAGTTCGGTGACGAGCGTTGTGACGTTGATGTTGCGTAGACGGTGTCCCGCACTCCACCAGCGTTGACGCGACACATCGGCACCATCTCGCCAGCCACAGGGACCCGAAACAGGCACGCGGACAGCCGCTCTTATCCCTTCTCGGTTGCGAGCTCTGCGGAGTTCATGAAGTGGTGCGAGACCACGCAGAAACTGTCGATGCTGACTGTGCGACGCACGCGATCCCACACGAGCTGCGGCGCATTTGTCCCCAGAACGACGAGTCGTTCGAGGATCCATCGACGTAGCGGGCCGAGCACCCAGCGCGGGTCCGTCAGAAGAACGCCCGCGGACCGGCAGACCCGCTCGAACAACGTGTCGTCCCGGAACTTTAGGCCTCCAAGGCCGCGCTGGAAGAACGCGCGCATCATCTCGTTGTCTGCCTCGCACCCGTCACGGACAATCGTCAACAGGCGAGGCTGGTCTCCCGCACGTTGGTAGACGCCCAGTAGCTCGAGGCGCGTGCATTCGGGATGGCCGAAAGTCAGGGCGCCCTCACCCCGCCGCGTCAGCCCGTAGCGCGTCAGCACGGCCTCGATTCGGTTCCAGAGCTCTGTGACCGTCACGCCCGGTAGACCCTCGCGCGTCCGGCCAACCTGCGCAACCGGTTGAAAGGAGAGCACACCGAAGACATCCCGGTTTCGAAGGCACCATTCCACGACGTGAGGGACACCGTCGAGGTTCTGGCGAGTGATCGTCAGTGTCGTCGCCGCGCGGGTCGGCAGGCCCGTCTTCCTGCGGGCCGAGCGGACCAGGTCTGCACATTCCTCTCGCAGCGGCATCAGAGCCTCTTCGTCGCGAACATTCTTGTAGCCGAGCCGGCCTCTCTGCGTCGTGTCGACGTGGATCGATATTTCGGTGAGGCCGCCCTCCGTCATCAAGCGCTCCAAAAGACCGGGCCGGCGACGGAACGTGTCGCCGTGGGTCATGACGATCGGAATGAGGCCGATGTGCCGTGCGTAACACAGGATCGCGACGAGGTCCTCGGTGGGCAGCAGCGTGACCTCGCCGTCGGTAATCTGTGCGTTACCCTTTGGTCCGAGCCACGCCCTGAGCTGGTCGAGTTGGCGGAAGGTCTGCTCGAGGCCGATTGAACGGACTCGGTTCGCCTCGGCTCCGAGGTGGCAGCCGGTGCACGCGAAGTCGCACCCCGGATGAACGCCAATCGTGGCACCACAGCCAGTAGCCTGCTGTCCGAGGCCTTGTCCCGATGTGCGCCAGTGCGGGTCGAGCGACTCCCGCCGCCCACGCATCAGGCGTTTCTTCTCGTCGGGGATAGGCTTCTGGAGGAGCCGAAGGGTTTTAAACACAGACCGCGGTTGGCTATGCCCGACGTGCAGCGACGAGCGTGGCGATCGAAGGCCGGTCGGCTGGGCCTGATCCAGCGTGAAGAATCCTGACGATGCCAAAGGGATCGACCAGAAGATCGCCGCCGAGGTAGGGGAGACGTCCCTCCGCATTTGGTAGTGACAACGGCACGGCGGGCCGATCGACGAGGGTACTTACCAGGATTCTTCCGCTGCTGGGCTCACCGCCCCTTCAACGCCCAGTCGTAGTCAAGGAACGCGACTCGCACCCTGCCGCCCTCGAGGGCCGCTTGGTCGAGTTGCCCCATGTAGCGCCACGCGTAGGCCGGAAGCGTGGAGGCGTCTCGCTCACAATCGTCGCAGAACCACTTGAATGTCGATGAGAGGTGTAGGGTGCGCGACGCTGCCTCCCAGCGGTTCTTCGACAAATCGTCGAGGAATGCACGTGCGGCGTCGTCGAGCTGCTGGTCGATGACGCTCGACCGGTACGCCTCCGAGCGGAGTGTCGGACAACTCTTCGACGCGCAGACGATCGCGAAGTGTATTCGCGAATCGTCGAATTGCTTTCGGAGGATATCGTTCTCGACGGCATTCAGTGAGATGCGGCGTTGATCGGCCCCGAGCGGAATGAACTTCGTTCGAAACGCTGCCATTGGCCAAAAGCCGATCGAGCGAATACTGGACAGGGGATAGAGGTCGAGAATTAGTCGAATCATGGAGGCGTTGTAGGCATTGATTCAGAATGCCAGGCGCTCCTCTCGGGTCCAGAGGGACTCGTCCGGTGATGCTGCGCTGAGGGCCATGAGGTAGGCATCGAGCGCGGGCTGTCCGCGATCGGCGAGCCCCGCGTAGTCTACCGAGCCGTTGCTTGCGTACTGGGCCAGGATTGCCGTCCACGACTGGTGTTCGTGGTCGAATCCGGTCTGGGGACCAACAATCTGGGACGCCCGGCCGTTCGGCTCGCCGGGTTGCCTTCCTGCATTTCCGAGAGAAGCGACGGCCAGGAATCCGAGGAGCACCCCGGCGAGGTCGATTCTATTCACCGGATACTCGTGCTTCGGCGCGCATCTCGCCCTGCCCGACCGCCCTCGCCATGCTCTTGCACGCCAGCAAGGATATCTAGCTCCTTACGCCTCTGGCTTCGAGGCAGTCTCGAACGCGACGTCGGATGCGATGCAGCATCACACCGAGGCTTAGTGACAGTTAGCTCACCCACTACAGACCAGTGGTGGCTAGAAGATCCCCTGCACGACGACCATGACGACCGACATCGCCACGAGGAAGCCGACTTCGATGCGGATTGCCTGGCTGCTCTTTTTCGCGAAGGCCCCGCGACGCGCACGGACATGGACGTCACACTCCCGACCACGCGCACCCCGCTCCGCACACACACTCAGTGCATGGCGTGGAAGGGCATCGGCCGATGCAGCGTCGTGCGCTCGTGTGGTGCCTTGGCATCACATCCGTCGCGATGGTGGGCGAGGCGATCGGCGGATGGGTGACAGGTAGCCTGATGCTCCTATCGGACGCGGTGCACATGCTCAGTCACAGCGTCGCCCTGGGCGTGAGCTACGTTGCGGTTGTGATCGCGAACCGGCGGCGCACGGCCCGGTCACACTACGGTTTGTTTCGCGCGGAGATCCTCGCGTCGCTGTTCAACGCGATTGGTCTCTTCGTGCTCACAGCTTGGATCGTGTACGAGTCCATCGAACGATTGCAGTCGCCCGTGCACGTCGTGGGGCCGGCGATGGTCGTTGTCGCGATCATTGGTCTCCTGGTCAACGTGCTCACGGCTTGGATCCTCGGACGTTCAGGGGCTGAGGATCTGAACACCAGGAGCGCGTTGTTGCACATGCTCGGCGACATGTTCTCCTCGGCCGTGATCGTCGTCGGAGGTGTCGTATTGATACAGACCGGGTGGAACTGGATCGATCCGGTCTTAAGTTTGGCAGTCGCGGCTGTCATTCTCTGGTGGGCCGTCGGTCTGCTGCGGTCGTCGTGCAGCATTCTGCTCGAGCGGGCGCCCGAGGGCGTCGAACCCGATGACGTGGTTGATGCGATGCGCGTGGAGGCAGGAGTGCGGGGCGTGCACGACATGCACATCTGGGAGATCACGAGCGGCTACATCTGTCTGACGACACATATCGTGGTGGACGACACCCATGTGTCGGAGACGGCACGCCTCCTGGAGTCGATCTGCGACCTGCTCTGGGAGCGTTTTCAGATCGCGCACGTGACGCTTCAAATTGAAGCCGCCGTCCGTTGAGGGTGAAGGGGTTCGACCGGGATGCGAATCGGCGCCAGGGCTGGCTAGAAGCTGAAGCGCAGGCCGAACTGCATTTCCCTGGGCGTGCCCGCGCTGAAAATGCGGCCGAAATTTGGCGTCCCGAAGATGCGGCTTGGTAGGTTGAAGTTGGCGCGATTGAGCAGATTGAAGGTCTCCATCCGAAGCTCAAGCTGTTGGCCGTCCCCCACCCGCCAGGTCTTGGCGATCGAGATGTCCACGTTGGCGTAGGCGGGCCCGATCACGCTGTTACGAGGTGCACTGCCGAATGTATATTGCTCCGGCAATGCGAAGGCAGCCGTATCGAACCACCGTTCGGGCGTTGACTCGCCGCGCGGTAGGGTCGGGTTCCCTAGCTGGTCAGGCCGCTGCGCGGGACCGGCGCCGACGTTGGCCTGGTCGACGCCGAGGTTGACGGTGAACGGCGAGCCTGACCTGACGGCAATGATCGTGTTGAAGCGCCAACCTGCGAAGGCCGCCTCCTTGAGCCCGCCGGCACCGGCGAAGAACGGCAGCTCGTAGGTGCCACTCGCGACGAACTGATGTCGGTGGTCAAAGCTCGAGTTCGCCCACTCGCCGTCGAATATGTTGCGAACGTTCTGAGGTCGGTTGAACTCGGCTACGGTCGGACCCGGACTTGAGGCATCGTCCTTGGAGGTCGACAGCGTGTAGCTGACGGTAAACGCGTAGTTGTTGCGCAACTGCCGCTGCGTCTTGAACGTGAGGCCGTGGTAAATCGACTTCCCGTCGAACCGAATCGCGTTGATGTTGCTCAGCTGGGGAATCGGTCGTCGTGCCTGAATTGAGCCCGGTCCAGGCTCCGGGACGTTGCGGACGGTCGCGTTGTCCGCGGCTACCGTCCAGGACCCCATATAGGAGACCTCAACCATCGTTGCTGGCAGCAGTTCGTACTGAATGCCACCGCTCCATGTCTGCGTGTATTCCACGTTGAAGGCGTGGTCCATCACGTTGGCACCCACGGTGCCGGTCCCGGTGCTGGTCAGAATGTCCCGTGTCCAGAGTGTTGGGACTGAGACATCGGATGCCACGTCGACCTGTTTGGTGGAGAAGAAGGGCAGATTGCGCGCAAAGGCTGTCTGGACGCTGTAGGCCCACTGATTGAGAAAGATGCCGTACCCGCCACGAATGACGGCACGGGAGTCGTCCAGCGCGAGCGCGAAGCCCACGCGAGGCGCCAGTCGGACTTTGCTGGGGTCGAGCAGGCCGCGACCCCAGCCTGCCTCCTTGGACGTCACATACGGGAGCGGAATCAACGGCAGCAGCGGCTGGGCATCGGCGTTGATATTTCCAGCGTCATCGCTGGCAATGACGAACCGGCCACCCGGTGTCGAGAGGTCGATGGACGAGAGCCGGTTTCCGGTGTCGGTCATGTGCTGGTTGTACTCGTAGCGCAAGCCAACGTTCAGCGTCAGGTTGCTCCGTACACGCCAGTCGTCCTGCGCGTAGACGTGGAACCAGTTTGTTCGCCCATCTTCGTCGCCGCGACCGATGCCGGAGGTCGCCGATGTCGGATAACCGAGCAGGAAGTCGGCGAGGGCGTTGCCCGAGAACTGTCCCGTATAGGTGAAGGCGCCTCGGGCGTTGTCGGGCTGCTCAGGTCGGAGCTGCAGGTGATACCAGTAGCCACCGAACTTCCAGCGATGCGAGCCGCGGTCGATGGTGAAGTTATCGTAGAGTTCGAAGTGCTGATTGTCGCGGAAGATAAACGATGTCGGGTCGCCCATCGTGCTGTACAGGTTGCGCGTGGAGATCTGCGGGAAGCCGAC
>Ga0209403_10008119_pt1 | contig 10184 bp, 11 predicted proteins | sample ArcticOcean_MG_C_8_FD_187440 | JGI IMG/M metagenome (GOLD analysis project Ga0209403, IMG submission 187440) | Marine microbial communities from western Arctic Ocean - ArcticOcean_MG_CB11_86 (SPAdes) (version 2) | ecosystem: Environmental > Aquatic > Marine > Oceanic | place: Arctic Ocean...
CAAAGACCATTTTATGTCGGGACATATTTTCCTTCCATCGACTCGTATGGAAGACCTGGTTTTGGAAGTTTATGCAGGCAGTTAGCACAATCATGGAAGGAAAAACCAAAAGACATTGAAAAGGCAGCTGATAACTTTATGCAAAATCTAGACAAGCTAAAACAATTTCCTACACCTTCTAAAATTGACAAGTCAATACTTGATGAGGCAGCGATTAATCTTTTACAAATTGCTGATACTACATACGGTGGCTTTGGTCAGGCACCAAAATTCCCAAACGCATCTAATTTATCATTCATGTTCAGATACTCAAAACTTTCTGGAATATCCAAGTTTGAAAAATTTGCATTGTTAACTTTGAAAAAAATGGCAAAGGGCGGAATTTTTGATCAGATTGGTGGAGGTTTTCATCGTTATTCCACTGATACAAGATGGCTTGTCCCACATTTTGAAAAAATGCTATATGATAATGCATTGCTGCCCATAGTTTATTCTGAGGCTTATCAAATTACCAAAGATCCTTTTTTTGCGAATGTTGTAAAAAAAACCCTTGATTATGTTATTCGTGAAATGACATCAAGTGGTGACACATTTTTTTCCGCACAGGATGCTGATACTAATGGGGAAGAAGGCCTAACATTTGTATGGAAAAAACAGGAAGTTGAAAAAATCTTAGGTGAAGATTCTGATATATTTTGTATTTATTATGATGTAACAGACGGTGGAAACTTTGAAGGGAAGACTATCTTTGCAAATAATATCAATGCATCTTCATTAGGTTTCAAATTTGGAAAGAGTGAATCTGAAATACAAAATATTATTTCAAAATGTTCTGACAAATTGCTTGAAGTTAGAAACAAAAGGGAACAGCCTGGAAAAGATGATAAGGTTATAACCTCATGGAACGGCTTGATGATTTCTGCTTTTCTGTCAGGCTACCGAATAACTGGAAATTCAAAATATCTGGATGTTGCAAAAAAATCATTAGACTTCTTTGAAAATAATTTTGAGAAAAATCATATCTTACACAGAACATTCAAAAATGGAGAACCCAAACTCAACGGATACCTAGATGATTACACCAATATGGCAAACGCATCATTAGACATGTTTGAAATCACCTCAGACCCAATGTATTTGTTATTTGCAACTAACCTCTCTAATTATCTAATCATACATTTTTGGGATGATTCTACACATGGATTTTTTTTCACATCAGATAACCATGAAAAATTGATTATACGACCAAAAAGCAATTATGACCTTTCTATGCCATCTGGGAATTCAGTTGCCGCATACGTGTTGCTCAGACTTCATCACATCACTCAAAATAAACAATTTTTAGAAATAACCAAAAAAATTATTGAATCACAGGCAACAGCTGCGGCTGAAAATCCATTTGCATTTGGGTATTTGCTTAACGTATTGTATTTGTATCATCAAAAGCCTACAGAAATTACTATAGTTAATGACAAAAACTCTGAACTTATTTTATCATTACAAAAGAAATTCCTGCCAGAGTCAATTATGGTTATAGTTAAAGATAAAAATAATTTGGATTCCCTATCAAAATACGCATTCTTTTCAGGAAAAGAATTTCATGATGATAAAACAAACGTGTTTGTTTGTAAAAATTTTAGTTGTTCATTACCGCTATCTGATTTATCTGAAATAGAAAAAGAACTCTAAATCTTTTTTAGATCTACTTGTAATCTATCGCCAACTTGTGGTTTTCCCATTTTTACATATCGATTTTTTGGCATTGTGATTGAAATGTTCGTTTGAGCATAGCTTTTTACTCTAATGGTAGGCTGTGCTTGAAGTATAGCATCCAAAAGCGGCATAACTTGCTTTTTTGTTTCCTCGTCTAATTTTTTAGATACATTTTCTATGATCAATTGCTTCTGGGACAGTGGTTCTGTCTGTACATCCTCAACTAATGAGATTTGCACTGCGTTACCATTGTCAACTATTTGTTGTATCTTATACACATCTATTTCAGACATAATTACAGACACTTTGAAATTTATCTATAATTAAATGTACGAGTATCATTGTTCTAATTTGGAATCATTATCAGTCAGTATAGATTCTTTTATCTTCTTGGAATTCTTTACAATTATTTCAGTGAATTCTTCAACATCTTGCGAGTTTGGGGTACTATCTTGATTTGTGTATGTTTGAATAAAGCTTGAGTAGATACAACCAACTATTATGCCAAAAGTGGTGTCAGACACCGAGCTATCATCCAGGTCACACTCTTTAGCCATTTCCCTATAGGATTTAGCCTCATTAGTGTAATATTCAATCTGACTATCTAGAAATGTTTGAATTTCATTAGAAAGTGTCATTTTACTATTAGAAAGAGGATTGTCTCAAACGTGATAAGAACCATCTTGGATTGCTTAGATATCCTAAACTTCTTGTAACTATTGAAGGGTTTTTAGTCAATGCAATATATGCAGAAAGTGAAGCTACTAACAATACACCTGAACCCAAAGGAAATTCTGGTACCGCTGTATACTCTTCTGATTCTGCAACAAGTGAATAATCTACCATTTTACTTGCTTGAGTTTTATCTAGAATAGGAATTAAAAAGAATGATTCATCACTTGCTCGTAAATAATCTGGCTCCGTTCTTGCCTGTGAAACAGCAATAACATTACCATCTCGATCATATAATGTAGCAATGATTTTTACCATGTTAGCTGTTATTTCACCATTATTTGCAACAGTTCCCTGTATAGCAATGTTGCCAACTGGACCATATGACAATTCAGATGATGTAATCTCAATCACTTGGTCTTTTGGCTGAGTTACCTTGTAATCAACATCTAATGTATAGTAATCAACATTACTGATATTTTCAGTAACAATTAAATCAAAAATCCCATTCATTCCTGGCATAATTATACTGGTTAAATTTTCTGTGCTTGTCTGATAAACACTATTGTCATCAGAATAAAAAGTTGCAATAACATTAACTTGGTTTATTGGCTTGTCTGATTCGTTTATGATTTCACCAACAATGTGGATCGTACCATCATCCTCAAGATACTTATGGTCGTTATCAACATAGACCTCAGCAAAAGCATTAGGCACTACAAATACTAACAAAATTAGAAACAGACTTAACTTTTTCAATACTAGATCTTCTTTGATATAATTAAATAAGTTATGGGTTTGTCTGCCCTTGTGCTAACTTAAATTTTGCCAATGCAGCCATTTCATAATCAAATGATTGTTGCAATAAAGAATCTGATCTAATGTGTGCTGTATCTTCGCCGGTTCTGACCCACTCTATCATGTAATGATCACTTTCCAACTGTGTCTCAGCTGACAATTTGAATAATTCTACAGACGAAACGAATGATTGCGGTATTTGCAAATTATTATATCGTAAAATAATTTTTTCCATTTCACGTTCATGTTTTTCAGCGAATTCTAAAAACTTGCCTTTGCTAATGTCTCCCTGTTTAAACATGGATACTTTTGAATCAAATGAATGTGTTAATTTTTTCAAATCTTCTTGAATAAATTCTAATGCCTTACCAAAAGCCTCACCACGCATTTTTGCTTGATCACTGGAATAAACAAAAAATATCGACATTGCAACTATCATCACTCCTACTAAAATAGCGGCATACATGACTGAGTGTTTCTTTTTTTTAGGTTTGTTTTTCAAGATTAATCGATATATTCGCCAGCAGCATCAGTCTTGAGTTCAACTGTTGTAATTGAACCGCTGATAAACGAATCATTTCTAACTGTTCTTACACGTGCTATTTCTAGGTGGTATGGAAAAATTTCCACCACAATATTTCCAAGCTTAGGACTCTCTGGAGAATCAGTTATTGTTATATCCTCTTTTTTTATTCCAAGATCTCCTAATTTTTTAATACTGTGATTTAATAGCGGTTCTGGATATTTGTGATCAAGTAGATACACAGTACCAGTATAATCTATTTTTTCCAACTAGAATTATTCTGATTATTACTCATATAATCATTAAGAATTGATAACATTAAGGGTCATTGTACTTACAACCCGTGCTAACCGTCTTACCTTGAATGAAACGGTCTCATCAAAATCTTCTTGTGAATCTGTATTAATTTCTACAATTACGTCATATGCCCCAAATGTGACGTACGCCTGTGAAACTTGGGAAATTTTTCTAAGTTCTTCTACAATAAAATCCTCAGCGCCCAAATCACAATTCAGTAATACAAATCCTTTATGCATTATTTTGTTTCACTGTCAGTTGCTTAATGTGGGTTTTAAGTCTTCAAAGGTACATATTTTCAATTAGTTTACCAACGCTTCTTTTTACTAAAGTAACTTCTTGTTGTTATATGCTGTGCCTTTTTGCTTTTCCCATATTGGTCTCTAGCATTTCTATGCCTACCATGAGATTGCCTTCCAGTATTTTTTGCAAATCTATTAAAACGCCGTCCCGTATCTGCTCTCCGCTTGAGCGGATCAGGAATCTTAAATTCAACTCCAAGTTTCTCGTTAAGGTCAGTCATCTTAACATGGGTCTGTTTTTTTATTTCATTCCATTCTCCAACTGACGAGTATGAAACTAGTGTAATTGCTCTACCCTTGGCACCAGCTCTTGCAGTTCTACCTATTCTGTGGAAATATACCATATCTTGATTTGGAATATCGTAATTGACTACAAGAGCAACTTCTGGCACATCTATTCCTCTCGCTGCAACATCAGTTGCAACCAGTATATCCACTTTTGATTTTCTAAATCTCTGCATGGAGTCCTCACGTTTATTTTGGGACATATCTCCTTCAATTGCCACTGATTTCTTACCAGCTTTGCGGAGCATTCTTGCAACATCGCGTGTTCTAATTTTTGTTGAACAAAATACAATACATTGGCCAATATTACCATCTATAAAATCAAGCAAAAACTTTGTTTTTTCTCTATCTTTTATAATCAAAAATGATTGATCTATTCCTGCTCCACTAAGATCATCTGAATCAACAAGAATTTTCTTTGGAGAATTCATGTTAGTTTGTGCTAATCGCATTATTTCTTGCGGCATTGTAGCTGACCACAAAGATGTGGTTCTTTCTTCTGGCGTAAGATCTAAAATAAATTGTATGTCTTCAACAAATCCCATATCAAGCATTACATCAGCTTCGTCTAACACCACATGTTTTACATTGTTCAGTTTTATAGTACCTCTTTTCAAATGGTCGATTAGTCTACCAGGAGTAGCAACTATGATCTCTGGTTTTTTTCTTAGCGCATCAAGTTGTATTCCCATACCTTGACCACCATAAATTGTGACAGTTCTGAGTCCAGTATATTTTGCATATCTATTAACTTCAGATGTTATTTGTAATGCGAGTTCTCTTGTAGGCGCCATTACAATTCCCTGGATTCCTTGTTTTGCAGTTGTTTTTTGTAACATTGGAAGTGCATATGCAGCGGTCTTACCAGTTCCAGTATGAGCTTGACCAATTACGTCACTTCCTTCTAGTAAAACTGGAATTGTACGCTCCTGTATTGGAAATGGAGTGGTAAATCCAGCTTCATCTAGCGTATCCAATAATTTTTTTTCTAATCCTAATTTTTCAAATTTTGTCATTTTCTTCATCTAAATCATGACGAAGAACACCGAAGTCTAATTCGTCATATTTCCTTATAGCTTCCAACCTTTGACTACGTCTAATAAACGCTTGTCAGTATCAATACGTACGAGATTGTAAATTTAGATAAAGCCAATGACGAGATTTGGACTCGCGACCTGCTGATTACAAATCAGCTGCTCTAGCCAGGCTGAGCTACATTGGCATGACGTACGCAAGGATTATGGTGATTTAAAATGTTCTCAAAACTATAGATCATATCAAATCACTTTAATAATCATAAATATGAAAAATCTCGATGAAGCTTAAATATATCCAGCCTAAGAAACTGAAGGTTTTGATTGCTATGTTTTTCGGAACTGGTGCCATGGGAATTTTTGTTGGACTAGTAATTGCAGAAGGAATGCAAACAGTTTACATCACACTTCTTGGTTGCATTAATTTATGCCTAGGAGGATTTGTAGCATGGGTTTTGGCGACGCAAAAAGCCAAAGTGCGGGATAGTAGAAAATACAAGTAAAATCTTGTCATTTTAGGTATTTTCTAATTTAATTAACAAAATGAAATTCTTAATTATAGGAAACGATTGAAAAAAATTTGAATTGCTAGATTTAGTCGCTAAGAAATTATTTCTTACAAAGGGAGTTGGTATCGCAGATGATAAATTAACAAGTTTTGAATTTGCCCTGCGACAAGCTGGTATTGCTGGAACTAACATTGTGTTAATCTCTAGTATTTTTCCACCAAATGCAAAACTAATTCCTCGTAAGGATGGCCTAAAACTGATAAAGCCAGGACAGATTCTATTTACAATTTATTCTAGAAATCAAACTAATGAGCCAAATAGACTGATTTCTGCATCTGTTGGTATCGCACAACCAACAGACAGATCAAAATATGGATACCTTTCTGAATATGATGCATTTGGAAAAAATGAAATAGAATCTGGCGATTATGCAGAAGACATAGCTGCACAAATGCTGGCATCTTCTCTAGGAATTCCATTTGATATCGATAAAAGCTGGGATGAAAAGCGCCAACAATGGACTATATCTGGACAAATATACAAAACAAAGAATATCACACAATCTGCGAAAGGAAATAAGGATGGTAAATGGACTACTGTTTTTTCAGCTGCAGTTTTAGTCCTTTAACTAAATTCTTTTTTTAATAGTCATTAGCAGAACGGCTGGCGCAACAAAGTACATTCCAATGTTTAACAATATGACACCAATTCCATATCCAAGCATCTCAGACTCAGAATCAATGTCAGCGTAATGCAATAATGTCAGCGATGTCAACAGGGGAGTTAATGTCAATTTGACAGCTTCTTTGAATGTAGGATTCTCCATTTCATAATCAGCTACTGCTGGACTAAACGAATAGTAAAACTGGTTGAATCCAGCCATAAAGATAGTACCAGATTCAGTTTGTAATACAGTATTGTCACGAATCTCCCTTAGGAATTGGACTTGTGGAGATAATTCAGAACCAAATGCTGCGGTTGCGATGAGACATCCACCACCACTATATTCAACTTCTTTTATCCCAATATCATTCTCAGAGTAAGACCCAATCGAAAAAGCTAAATCATTTTTACTAATTGAGGATTCTGGCCCAAAAATATATCTACCATCAATTTTTTTACCTGCCTCTGATATAAAGAACCAACCACTCTCCTGTATGTCACCAAGGTGCCGCAAATTTTCTATTACATTAGAATTAACACTCTTAACCTGTAAATCTTCTTCAGAAAGTATCATTACCTGTATGATTGAATTTAGAGGTAAAAATTCATCTGAAAATATTTTAGAGCGGCTGATATTTTCAATTTGGATGAAATCTAGCGGACTTATATCACCACGTGCAATTTGTTCATCTATTGATCCTTCCGGGGCACCTGGAATTATTTCGCTGTAAAACCGTTCACAGTTTACTAATTCCGGTATTTCATTTGAACAAAGCAACGAAATATGTAATTCACGTAACATGCCATTCTCAAGCGGCGTCATTCTCACCTCAAATTCAGTAAAATGATTCTCTGTAAGTTTTTCTGCGATATTATAAAATCCTCCCGAAGTTCTAATGTCAGCACTAAGAATCATAGTGGACAATGCAGTAAACAATTGCCTAGTTGGTTGTTTATGTACTGTATACACTACTTTAGCAACTGATTCCTTCCCACCCAGATTATCTTTTGGTTGGATAAGAACCGAGTAAAATTCAGGAGTAAAAATAATAACACCGTCAGCAACAATTTTGTCGGTGATTTCACGTGCATTCTTCTTCATTTCAACAAGACTATCTCCCAATCCCTCTCTCTCAACTTCTATAATGATACATGCTTTATCAATTTTAGTAGGAGCACAGGCAAATTCATTGGTAATTTTCATAGAAAATATATTTGGATTAGAACTAATAGCTTCTATATTATCAGGCAATTGAATATCAGATGGGTTTTCACTCGTAAAGATAACAGATATTCTATTTTTGGATTCTCTTTGATCAATTATTATTTGTAAGTATTCTTTCAAAGAGTGTTCTTCAATCTCTAACCACCCCTTTGATTCAATAATCCTATCACTTTCCTTCTGTAACTCTATCTCCAATGCAAATACTCCTGTCACAAAAAGAGAAGAACCAACTAAAAGTATCAGGAATATTGAAATCTTAAACACATTTAGCTCATTTTAATATCAATCTATTAATCTTACTTAGTTTTCATATTCACAATTCTAGTTTTGATTATTAATCTAGTTTAGATAATTCCTTAACCTGGTCCTGAATGTAGTCAAAACCATCCTGCCAGAATTTTGATTTGGTAATATCTATGTCTGATTCACGAAGTAATTTTTCCGTCTTTTTTGTGCCTCCAGCCGATAAAATTTCAATGTATGTTGGAACGAAGCTTTCTCCCTCTTTTTTATATCTCTGAAATAGTGAAAGTGCTAATAGATTTCCAAAGGCATATGCATAGCAATAAAACGGTGCATGGTGAAAGTGCGGGATACAACTCCATTCAATTCCAAAATCATCAGAAACTTTTACTGAATTTCCAAATTGTTCATTGAGATTCTGGAGATATGTTCTTGATATTTCGTCTACGGTAGTACTATTAGCAATCTGTTTATGGGCTTCAATTTCAAACAGCGTAAAAAAAGACTGCCTTCCTATAGTGGCGTAAAAGTCATCTATTTTCTCCGATAGCATGATCTTTTTTTCATTTTTAGTTACAGTTTCGGATAATTTATCATACAACAGCATCTCAGAAAATGTAGAAGCAGTCTCAGCTAATGGTAATGAGGCATCTGACACCAATATTGATTTGCCTGATGCCGATATACTATGAATGGCATGGCCAATCTCATGTGCAAGCGTAAACACGTCACGCGACTTTCCTGTAAAATTTACTAAGACATAGGGAGTTATTTTTGGAGAGGGTGTACTGCAAAAAGCCCCAATAGTTTTGCCAGGACGGATAATCGAATCAACATGTTTTTTCTTAAACACGTTGTTAGCGTAACCTGATAAAACAGGGCTGAATTTTGCTAGTGATTCTAAGACTAGTTTTACAGATTTATCATAGGAGTAATTTTTTTCTTTTATTTTTGATTTACTTGGAGCATAAAGATCATACCGTCTCAGTTTTTTCATGCCAAGCAGTTTTGCTTTTTGTAAAAAGTACTTTTGAAAAATTTTGGAATTTTTCTTGCAAACATCAAGCAGTGTCTTTGTTGTCTCATTGTCAATGTTATTGGAAATATTTCTTATCATTATTGGGGAAGAAAATCCACGCATTTCAATTCCCTCATCCCTCCAATTTAGTACAATATTTTGATAAATTTCTCCAGTAACTCCCTTGTTTTCACCGTATTTTGAGAATAGTGATTTGTATGCTGCCTCTCTGGTCTTTGCCTTTTTACTTCGAACAAGCGTTGTAAGATGTTCTCTATTCATTGTTCTTTTTTTGCCATCTACAGTAATGGTGTAAACATAAGCATTGGTGATCTTATCATACAGCTTTACAAGTGCAGAAGCACCAGTTACATCAAGTGTGTTGATTATCTTTTCTTCCGGCTCGCTTAGCGAATATTTTGCTAGCAATCTTTTGAATCTTAGGTATTCAGAAAACTGGCCAGCAGATTTTATCAACCGTTTAGCATTCTTCTCATCAACCTGTCTTTTCCACCATAGGTCAAAGAACAACAATCGGTTTTCAATGTCAGAGCCAAATTTACTAATGCGTGTGAGCAACGCAGTTGCCTCATCCGATTGTGTATTTTCCGAGTAGCGCAATGATGCATAACCGCCTATAACGCTTGATTTTTCTGCGATATTTTCTACATCATGTAGTAATTTTAGAAATTTTCCAGATGAAATTTTTGGATTTAGTGATTTTTTGATCTTCTCAAATCTTTTTGAATCAGATTCTATCCTTGCAAGCTTTTTATCAATAATTACCCTATTCGGGTTTTTAGCAAGTTCATCAAGATTCCATTTTCCAAGTTCATGTCTTACCATAATAGATCAATAATACTCCTCATGAACATAGCACCATTTCCATGACTTTGATGGGA
>Ga0209403_10008121_pt1 | contig 10183 bp, 9 predicted proteins | sample ArcticOcean_MG_C_8_FD_187440 | JGI IMG/M metagenome (GOLD analysis project Ga0209403, IMG submission 187440) | Marine microbial communities from western Arctic Ocean - ArcticOcean_MG_CB11_86 (SPAdes) (version 2) | ecosystem: Environmental > Aquatic > Marine > Oceanic | place: Arctic Ocean...
GCGTAGCTATCTGTTCGGTCAAACACCACTCCGGCATAGATTGGCGTGATTAACATGCCAATGTTGAAAGCCACGCTGATGAGACCCATCAGAGTAGCAAAACTGGTCCGCCCGAAGAAGTTGCCCAGAGAAACCCAGTTGAGCGAACTGGTTCCCTGTTCAAGGGCCATCAAGGCCACAAACAAATAGACCGCAAGATTCCCATCAACAACCAACAATGCCAACGTCGCCAGGGCTGCGGCGACCATCCCAGTGCCCATCATCGGCTGTAGCGGCCACTTGTCTCCCAGGACCCCCACTATCAACCGCAGCGGGATCGACAGCAAGAACATCACGGAGAACATCAGCCCGGCCAACTCATGGGACATACCCTTCCACACAAACATCTCCACCGCGTGGACTGAAACAGTGCCCCAGAGACTTATCCGCAATACTGACCCAGCAAATAGTATCCAATACGACTTGGTCCGCAGCGCCTGACGTACGGTAAAGTCGACCAGGACAGCCCGTGCTTCATCTTCACCTTCCACGGGAAAAGGCAGATCTGGGCCTATGCCCTCCCGCTCTGGTGAATGCTTCACCATCGACGCTAGCGGTATGACAATCAGGCCCATGAAAATGCCGGAATAGAGCATCACGTCACGCCAGCCAATTGTGCTGACGCCCAGGGTAATTAACGGCAGGATGGCCGCTCCACCAGAGGAGAACCCGGTGATGCAGATGGACATTGCCAGAGATCGACGTCGAATGAACCATCGGTTGACTGCACTGATCAATACCTGGCCCAACCCGGCGCTCTTGCCTACGCCTACAACACCTACAAATATGATGATGAAAAGTACGTAATTGTGGACCCAATGGAGGGCGATGAACCCGAAACTGGCCAGCAGCCCGCCAAAGATGATCATCGGGCGTGAGCCGAACTTGTCCACGAACCGGCCAACGATGGGCCCGGCGATGCTACCCTCAGCCCGCACCAGGCTAAAGATCAAAGCAGTTTGGGCACTATTCAGGCCCATATCGCGCTTTATCGGACCAAAAAAGATGCCGCTACTGTTGGAAAATATGCCGCCGGACAACGTCCCGAGCATGAAAGTCGCGGCCAATACCCACCATCCATAGTAGGCATTCTTGACCTTATTAGGCAGGGGCGCCCTATTTAACATAGACCTATCTTCAAGCGGCTATCTCGATGAAATTCCGCGATTAATATTCGCATCTATGATAATACCCTATGTGGCAATTACCTGCCGCCAGCGTCAGTATCCTCTTTTCTGGTATCTATTTCGGAACCTTTTGCGATCTCAGATTCGGTAGCTGATTCCCTTAGGTTCAGCCTCTTTAGCCTCAATCTAAGCCTTGTTCTAAGTACCACAGGATAATCGAAGCGTTGTTTGGATTACCTCAGGATTATGGATTTCCGCCAATTATGAATCCTATCTAAATTTGCCTCATCTAAATATGAGTCTTCTCAACCAATGAGAAAGTCACGACGGAACCATGGATCAGATAGAGGGGAATATCCCATATCCGCCGAAACCAAATAAATTATCAGGGGGAACCGAATGACACAGAATTCCATGGTGCTGCCCATCGCGTTAATCGTGGTGTTTGCCATTGCAGTGGCAGCGTTCTTTATATTTGCAAATCCATACGATGACTCGGACGACGAAATTGGCTCAAGGATTGCCGTCGCATTGGTCGGCACCGGTGAAGCTTTCTCGTCGACTGTCCCAGACATCGACGGCGACGGCGACGGCGTAGCCGACGAAGCAACCTGCTTCACCATCGACCTGATTGACCTGGATTCGAACGAGATTATCGGCGACGCAACAGACTGTCTCTCGAACATCACTCCAGACGGGGATGGCCTGCGGGTCATCGGCACCACCACTTTCAACTTCCCACAGGGACAGTTGGTCACTCGTGGTGAAACCACTGCTCAGCCGTTGCTCCACGGGGCCAACGGATTCACCCACGCCACCTGAGCGCCCGCCCCTCCCATTGGCGAGAGCAACGTCCTGAGCGGTACCGGGGAATTTGCCGACGCCGCAGGTTCAGGAAGGGCTCGGCTATCTGGATTGGTCGACATGAGTAGACTCGCAGATGATGGTCTAATGGGGTTCAACTGCCTGTTCGTAATAGACCTCTAGTCAGACGAACTAGATACTCAGATCATCCGGCAATAATCCCTCTATCAATCAGCTAATCTAGTAAAGTTAGAAGCAAAAGCCCCCGGCCGTGGCCGGGGGCTTTTGCTTTTCCTGCCAGTTGGGAAAACTATTCCAAGTTACTTGCCATGCCACACCGCCGGTCTCTTTTCCGAGAATGCCTTGGGGCCTTCTGCAGCGTCCTCAGACCCCAACACCAAATTGCCCACCCGGGCGAGATATTCCATGGATTCTTCCAATCCGTACCGACGCCAGAACTGGGCCACAGACTTGGTGCCCTGTACTGCCAACGGCGCATTGGCCCCAATCATCTCCGCAATCTCAACCGCCCTGGGCAGCAGAGCATCCGGTTCCAAGACCTGGTGCACAAACCCAATCCGTTGGGCTTCTGCCGCGCTCAGCGTGTCTCCAGTCAACATCAGGTACATTGCCTCGCCGTAGGGTATCAACCGGGACAAGTTATTGATGGCATAGTTGGCCATGATGCCCCGTTTCACTTCAAACAGACCAAAATATGCCTCGGTTGAGGCGATACGAATATCACAGTCGCAGGCCCGCTCCATTCCGGCACCGAGGGCCAAGCCATTGACCGCGGCAATGAACGGCTTGGGATGTCTGCCAAACGGCTGGTTGCCCCGGTAGCCTTCTATCCTCTGTTCATCGGACAACGCCGCTGTCTTCCCAGTATTGGCAGACATTTCCTTCAGGTCGGCCCCCGCTGAAAATGCCCGTCCTGCCCCAGTGAGAATGCCAACCCGCATCTCAGAATCGGCGGCGAACTCGTCCAGCGCCTCCCGCAGTTCCTGCCGCATGCCTAGACCCTGGGCGTTCAGCCGGTCTGGCCGGTCCATGGTAAAGATGGCGTAATTGCCTTCGGGATGTCGTTCGTACCGCAGGTCCGGCATATCAATTCTCCAAAATAGTGTTGTATAAGCCTGGCGCTAGCTGGCTAGAATCTCTCTGATCGCATCGTCGACGAATTTAGCATCGGGCAGGTTGAAGCCAGGCCCACCGGCCAGGTGGCCCCAGATAGATTCAATGGGCCGTAGCTCAGCATTGGGCATCTGGGCTACCTCCAGTTCATTATCTTCCGGTGGAAAATACAGATCGGTCCGCCCCGGCATGACAATCGCTTTGGCCTTGATGCCCGCCAACGCCTTCCCAAAATCACCGCCGTACTTCTGGTTGTTGCTGATATCGGCGTTCTGCCAAGTCCAGACCATGGCCAGCAGGTCATTGGCGTCGGCGCTGGTCCTACGGGCCTCCCAGAACCGCACTAGGTAGTCTTCCAGCGACTCGTAACCCAGCGTCAGGTAGACCTCTTCCCGGTAGAAGGCCTGAGACACCGCCCAGCCAGCGTAAACCCGGCCCATGGCACGTAGGCCTCGCAGCGGCGGTTCCGTGTAAGAGCCGCCAGCCCAAGCAGCGTCCGTGGTGATGGCTGCTTTGACCCCTTCCAAAAAGACAAAGTTGTGTCGTGATGTCTTCGCCGAGCCGCAAATAGGGGCGATTCGTTCCACCATCTCCGGATAGAGACTGCCCCACTGGAAAGTCTGTTGAGCACCCATTGACCAGCCCACAACCAATGCAATTTTCTCAATGCCAAAGACCTCCGTCACCAAACGGTGCTGGCAGGCCACATTGTCGTAGAGACTGGTTTTCGGAAACCCCGCAGCATTGTCCGGGGGAGAACCGTTGCTGGGCGAGGAGGAAACGCTGTTGCCAAACATGTTGGGGACAATGATGAAGTACTTGCTGGGATCTAGCGCGTGCCCTTCACCAATTATTCCTTCATTGTGGGTATGTTGGCCGCCAAAAAATGTGGGAAACACCACCACATTGTCTTTGTTGGCGTTCAGTTGGCCGTAAGTTTTGTAGGCCAGCTTAGCCCCGGTCAGGGTCTCGCCCGACTGCAAAGCCAGGTCTCCCGCCTCAAAAATCTCTATATCTGCCATTTGATCCACCCTCATATAATCGTGAGAAAGAATACCACGTGTTTCCCGCTGCCTTCGACAGACGTCACCCCAAAAACGCGGCATCAGCCCGATTGACTACGCCCAGCCCAGCTTTTAGACTTGCCTCGCAATCCCCGGCACAATCTTATGCAATTCTAATCGCCAGACGTTCGTCGTCGATCATTCTATGGAGGAATTCCCAATGCGCCACGACCCGGTAAATATCTATGAATACGAAGCGATCGCTAAAGAGCGACTCGAAAAAGGACATTACGATTTCATCGCTGGTGCCGCCACCGACGAGATTACCCTGCGTCGCACCCGTGAGATATTAGACTCCATCGTCATGAAACCCCGGATGATGGTAGACGTGAGCCAACGTGACCTGAGCACCACCGTGCTAGGTGAGAAGATCAGCTTCCCGGTGATGCTCTGCCCCGCCGGAAACCACGGCGCTGCCCACCCGGACGCCGAACTAGCCACCGCTAGGGCCGCCGGAAAGGCCGACACGGTTATGATCCTCAGTTCCCACTCGGCCAAGACATTGGAAGATGTAGCCGAGGCCGCCACCGGACCCATGTGGTTCCAGCAGTATTTCTTCAAAGACCCTGAACTCACACTGAGCATGGCCGCCCGGGCTGAAGAGGCCGGGTATTCCGCCCTGTGTATGACCCTGGACGCCAAGATCGTTCCCAAACGGGAGCGCAACATGCGTAACGACTACGTGGGGCCGGTTTCCCCCAACTACGCCCACCTGGAACTGGGCACCCACTCTTGGCAGTTCGCCGCCGACGCCCCCGCAGGCCCCTCGGACATCCGAGACCAAGCCACGGTTTGGAGTGACCTGGAGTGGTTGGCTGGTAAGACCAAGTTGCCCATCATCGTCAAGGGAATCATGACTGGCGAAGACGGCCGGTTGGCCGCCGAATCCGGCGCAAAGGCAATGATCGTCTCCAACCACGGTACCCGATATTTGGACACGACGTTCACTACTATTGAAGTGCTCCCTGAGGTTGTAGAGCAGGTTGCCGGCAAGGCTGAGGTCTACCTGGACGGCGGCATCCGCCGTGGGTCTGACATCTTCAAGGCCCTGGCCCTGGGAGCAGACTCCGTACTGCTGGGCCGTCCTCTCTTCTGGGGACTGGCGGTAGACGGAGAAGCTGGAGTCACATCTATGCTGGAGATGCTCCGGACCGAACTGGAAGCCACCATGGGCATCTGCGGCTGCCCCACCATCGACAGCATCAGCCTAGACGCCCTGGGCGGTATGTCACCCCTGCAACAATTGTTCAACAAACGGGACGCAGGCCGTCTCTAGGCATCTGCTAATAGCCCAATCACTGACTAACACGATTTAGGAGATTACCTGACATGGCTACAGTAGGCTCCGGTAAATACACTTACGAACTGATTCAAAATTGGGGCACCCTGCCCGCTGGCGACACCTTTGGCATGGTCAGCGCTCTGTCCGCCGACTCACAAAACCGCATCTTTGCCTTTCAGCGCAAAGAGCCGCCCATGCTCATTTTTGACCGGGAAGGCAATCTGCTGGAAACTTGGGGCAACGGTTCCTTTGAGTTCGCCCACGGTATCCACATCGCCAACGATATTGTCTATGTGACAGACCGAAACACCTCCGTCTGCATCATGTACACACTGGACGGCAAACCCATCCAAATGCTGGGCCGCCACGGCGTCCACTCGGACACCGGCTGCGAGAACCCCGGAGACCTGGTCCCGAGGGCTGCAGGCCCCTTCAACTATCCCGCAGAAATCGTGCCCTCGCCGTCCGGTGACCTCTACGTAGCCGACGGGTATCGCAACTCGCGCGTGCACCGATTTTCCGCAGAAGGCGAACTCAAGAAGTCTTGGGGTGTCCCCGGTAAAGATGCGCCCAACGAGTTCCACCTTCCCCACAGCCTGATAATTGACGGCGACAACGTGATTGTCTGCGACCGAGAGAACCACCGAATTCAGATCTTTGGTCTGGACGGCGAGTTCAAAGAGATATGGGACGACATCAACCGCCCCATGGACATCTCCATGGACTCCGACGGCAACTTCATGGTCTCAGAAGGCCAGAAAGACGGCGGTTCCGCCCGCATCAGTATCCTAGACAAAAAGGGCGGCGTGCTCTCCAGGTTTGAGACCCGCGGCTCCGGCCACGGTAGCTGGATCGATTCTCACGGTGATATCTATCTGGGCGGAGTGCCAGACGGCATCGACAAATACGTTCGCCAGAGCTAATCCCTCTGGCGATTGGCCATTGGGCCTACCAGGTCACCGGTGATTTAGATTTCACGGAGGAAAACTATGTCCGCAGAGAACCGAGCATTGTTTCAGGAATTCGTCAATGGGATGAACAACAAAGACGTTTCCTTTGTTGACCGGCTGGTTGACCTTGATTTTGTGGATCACGACCCGGCACCCGGGCAGGCTCCAGGCCTTCAGGGAATTAAAGACCTGATGCAGATGTTTTTCACGGCGTTCCCGGACCTGCACGTAACCGTCAACCGGTTGGTTGCCGATGAGGACACCGTGGCGGGCGCTGTCACTACGGAGGGCACCCAAGACGGCGACTTCATGGGCATACCAAAATCTGGCATGAAGATTTCCATCACCGAGCTGCACATGATGCGCATCGCCAACGGAAAGATGGTGGAGCACTGGGGTGTGGGTGATGGCATGACCATGATGCAACAATTGGGCGTGATGGGCGAGGACTAAACCAGATGCCAGAAGAAAAAGATTGGGGATCCACGGAACCAGAGGTGATTGAACTAAAAAAAGTTCGAGCATCTCTGGCGACTGAAGAATGGCGGGACGCCCGTATCTACCGCCACATAGACGAGTACAAACTGGACTACACCCTGATCGCCACCAAGATCAGTTCCGGTGAACTCCATTACTACGTACCACACACCGGCGCATTCGAACCGCTAAACGTCAGAGGCTAGCGGCTCTGGCACTCTAAGATCAGGCAATAAAAAAGCCCCGGCGAATTCGCCGGGGCTTTTTTATTATTCATCGCTGAAGGTCTAATCGTCGGCAGCGGCAGGGCTGGCCTGCTCTACAGACCGGTCCTTAGACGGTTCATACGGACGATGGAACGCCGCTATGATTGCGCCTAAAATCATGATCCCAACCACTGTGAGTGAAGCGGTCTGGAATCCCTTCATGTAGAAGCCCTGCGATTCGCTGGCGACCATGAAGGCAATCCCTGCTGGCAGAACCATCGCCAAGATGATCGTTGAAAGAGTGGCACCGGTGGCGTGCCCCAAGTCCCTGGTTGTCTCCAGCATCCCGGAGGCGAACCCACGGTTCTCGGTGGGCAGTCCGCTCATTACGGTGGCATTGTTCACGGTGTTAAAGACGTTGGTCCCAAATGATATTGGCAGCAACAACAACGGCAACATCCAGAAGTTGACCTTGCCTGCAAACAGAGCCAGTAGCACGAACCCAACTGCAATGGAAATCATGCAGAACGTGCGCAGCAACTTGGGGCTGTACTTGTCATGGATACTGCCCGCAATGGCCGGCAACCAGATGCCAAACGACTGGTGCGGTATCAGAATCGCGGTCACAAAGATGGGCGACTTCCCCAGACCTTCTTCAATCATGATCGGTATCAGGGTCATAGTGGCCAGCATCGACAGATGGAAGGCGACGTTCGACACTAGAGACAGCGTGAAATACTTGTGTCTGAAGTGCCTGAAATCTACAAATGGCTGAGGAATTCGCCGCTCGACAAAGACGAACACCAACAGCAGAACCACAAACAGGACGTGCATCGGAACGTGGTAGCTCAGAGCGTCAGAAGAAGTGAATGTTTCATCTCCGCCGTGAACGTGCATCCCGGACAACAGGAAGACCACCGCAGTCGCAATGAGTAGACCTGCGCCGATGAAGTCAATTGAAATCGGTATCTTGGGCAGGGCCTCGACGTTGCGACGGAACACCGGCATGCTGGTCCACATGACCAACAATCCAATGGGAAGCATGGTCAGGAACACCAGCCGCCAACTAATGAACTCCAAGAAGATGCCAAAAATCGCAATCCCAATCAGGGTTCCCACTCTGGAACCTGAGATTGGGAATGCGTAGGCTCGGCCACGCTCTTCTGCAGGAAAGGCAAAGGCCAGCATCGCGTTACCGTTGCCGTGAATCAGCCCGGCACCCAGCCCCTGCACACCCCTAAAGACAATGACCCACATCAGGGTCTGGGATGAGGCGATGGCCACTGCTCCGACAGTGATGATAATCGCGCCGAAGAAAAATATTTTGGGATGGCCAAATTTATCGCCCATCCGAGCACCAAGAAGAACTGTGCTACCCAGCACCAGCAGGTTCAGAATAACAATCCAAGAAGCTTCTTCCAGACTAGTGCCAAAACTACGGGCCATGCTGGGCAGAGCCAAGGTCACGGGAAGGCTGGAGAGTTGCACCAGCAACTGCCCACCGGTAATGGCAGTCAACACCTGACGGCGATCAGGCGTGTTCACGATCTCTTTGTAGTTGGAGATTATCCCTAGCACAAAATCACGTCAGTAAATTCCGCAGATTTCTTAGCCTTGGTTTCCGCGTCTAAGACTTACCAAGCAACCCTAGATAGGATTATTAAACAATCTATCACCCGGATAGATAACATGACACCCCGTTTATCAAGGTAGTACCTAGGGTTATATGTATATAGATGCTGTGATTCCTGATTCAATGCTACCTACCAGCGCGGCAATTTGACACCCCGCACACCCTGGCTAAAATAAGGCTAGTAAGCACCAAATTGTTTTTAAACTCAAAGACCGAAGCCAAAACGGGAGACAACACATGATCACCAAATTCGGATCACTCTACGCCGGGCACGTTGACCTAGACGATATTGGCTACGACGCCACCCCGGTGAATGACCGCTGGATATCCGACGAGAAACTGGCGTCGGTATTCCCCAAAGCCCAGGCGATTGCCGTTCGAATGGACGAACTAGGCTTCGATACTTTCTGGGCAGCCGAGCACCACTTCCAGCGTGAGGGCTACGAGTGCATCCCCAACCTGTTGATGATGTACGTGCACCTGGCCCACCTGACCAAGAACCTAAAGTTTGGCTGCGGGTTCAACGTCAATCCCATGTGGCACCCCCTGCGGTTGGCGGAGGATTATGCCACCGCTGATATTCTCACCAAAGGACGCGTCATCTTTGGCGTGGGCCGAGGCTATCACTCCAGAGAGGTAGACACCTTTGGCGTGCCCAGCACCCTCACCGACAACGACACCAACCGTGAGATTTTTGAAGAGCAGGTTGAGATCATCATGAAAGCCTTCAATGAGGAGTCGTTCTCCCATGAAGGCAAGCACTACAAACTCCCACCGGAAGTCCCCTACCGTGGCTACACACTTAAAGAACTGACCCTGGTGCCCCGTCCGCTCAACCTGCCGGTTCAGACCTATCAACCGCTGGTCAGCGCCAGCCAGCATGCCATGGACTTCATGGCCAAGCACGGCATCAAGGGAATCATCGGCGGGGGAGCAGCCACTGGCGGCGCAGCAGACAATGTGGTCAAACAGTGGCAGGAGACCCTGGCCAAGCATGGCCGTGAGACCGAACTTGGCGGCGACCTAATAATCGGAATCGCCACTTTCATCGACGACACTGAAGAACAAGCGATCAACGCCGCCACCAAATATTTTGAAGAGAACATGAAGATGTTCGCCCCATTGGGCTTTGTTCGTGGCCTATCAGACGAGCAGATAACTTTGCTGGGCCGTGGCTCAGAAGCCCGGTTGGCAGGACTGCCTACCATGCAGGATGCCGTCAAATCCGGAGCCTGGGTGGTTGGCCCTCCAGAACGCGTTACCGAAAGACTGATGGAGCTTCAGGATCGGTATCCCGGTCTGGAAGAGATCAACGTGGGCGCCTCTGTGATGAGTACCGAGCAAACAGTCATCTTGGACCAGCTTGACCTGTTCGGCAAAGAGGTTCTGCCCACGTTTAAGAACCAGGCCAAATAACCGGGTAAATAACAGCTCGGGCGGCTACCCTTTCCCGTGCGTTTACCCTTT
>Ga0209403_10008124_pt1 | contig 10181 bp, 7 predicted proteins | sample ArcticOcean_MG_C_8_FD_187440 | JGI IMG/M metagenome (GOLD analysis project Ga0209403, IMG submission 187440) | Marine microbial communities from western Arctic Ocean - ArcticOcean_MG_CB11_86 (SPAdes) (version 2) | ecosystem: Environmental > Aquatic > Marine > Oceanic | place: Arctic Ocean...
CATCTCCTCGGTCCTCGAACATGGAAAGCAAACAGGGAACCCTGAGTATGCCTGGCACTACGGCCTCCGTAGAATTCTCTGCTCGCCTGCTTTCCTCTACCGCGAAGCAGAACCGAAAGATCAGCCCACCCCACTCAGTCAACAGGCATTGGCTTCACGACTTTCCTACACCTTTTGGAGCACCATGCCCGATACGGAACTGTTGCAACTGGCGAACAGCGGAAAACTTTCAAAACCAAAAATATTACACGCACAAATCCAACGACTGCTATCCGATCCGAAGTCCTTCCAATTCATCAAGCACTTCACAGGTCAGTGGCTTGGCAACCGGTCCGTCGAATCGATCAATATTTGCGACAATCGTTATGAATGGGATGAAAATGTTCGCTATGGTTTCGTACGTTCCACGGAGCTGTTTTTCGAAGAGATTCTTCGTGCAAACCTTCCTATTACGACTTTCATAGATTCCGATTTTACCTACGCCAACAACGCCATGCGTACCATCTGGGGAATCGAAGGTTCCCGCCCCCTTGATCGTATCGCAGCTGATCAAAGGCAAAGCCTGATCTGGCCTGAACCCGATCGCATCAATCTCAATCAGCTTCCTGTCGGAACGCCGGATCACGTATCAACCCGCGGAGGAATATTAGGCCTTCCGGGTCCACTTACTGTCACTGGAGATGGCGTCGAATCGTCACCAATTCTCCGCGGAGTCTGGATCCTGGAAAACCTGCTGGGACAAGGACCGCCACCACCACCCAAAGACATTCCTGCTATAGATATCGATACGAGTCAGGCTACCAACCTCCGGGAAACACTGGCCTTACACCAGAAATCAGATACTTGTGCCAAATGTCATAAGGACATTGATCCACTTGGATTGGCTCTTGAAAATTACGACGCAATCGGTGGATGGAGGGATACCTATGTAGGCGACACGATTCCCATTGATACAAACACGGTCACACCCGAAGGCCATCACCTAAGCGGCCCACAATCCATCAAAGACTACCTGTTTGAACATCCGGACACTTTCACCCGCTGCCTCCTTACCAAATTCCTCGAGTACAGCGCTGGTCGCGAACTATCCCGAGGTGATGAACGCATCGTTAATGAGCTAGTCAATGCCGAACCGGAAAGCGGCTATCGATTCGAAGACCTCCTAATCGCTGCAACAATGAGCGAAGTGTTTATGACCAAGTAGGAGGTTTAGCCGTCTGTCCGGTTCAAAGGATTCCTGACATGAAACCCTGTTCAGGATACGGGTCAATTTATTGGGAAATTTATGGGAACAGTAGGACGGAAACATCAGACTCGGTGCCCTGGTAACTAAATCCACGCCTCAATAAAAGCTATAGAGCAGTAAACGCTTCGACTTCCATCAGTTCACGGGCGAGCTGCTCGCTTTCGGCAATTTGTTCCAGGGACATAAATCGCACCAGGTAGCCACGATTCTGTACTTCGTGTTCATCTCCCGTGTCAGCACTCAGAATAAACCATTTGAGGGCTTCCACAATATCCTTAGGCACACCGGTACCCATGGCAAAGATCGTTCCAAGGTAATTCTGTGACTGGCTGTCTCCGTGTTTGGCAGCCCGGCGGAACCATTTCAAAGCTTCAGCGCTATCCTGAGCTATGCCATGCCCAGTTTGGTACAAGTTTGCCAGGTTCCTCTCTGCCTTAGCATAGCCCTGCTGGGCAGCCTTTCGATACCATTTAAAGGCCTCTGAAAAATCCTGTTCTACGCCGGTTCCCAAGTCGTATATAGATCCAAGGTGATTCTGCGCCACGGGATACCCTTGTTCGGCAATTCTGCCAGGCCTGCTCAGAGCCCACGGACTAGAGTGGATACTTTTGTAAAATCCTTCGGTGTCGTGTTGTACACCTCTGCCTTCCATATATAAAATACCGAGGTTACACTGCGCTGAGGCCAAGCCTTGTTCGGCCGCCATGCCGTACCACTTGACTGCCTCTGAATCGTCCTGTGGCGCCCCTTCGCCTTTTTCGTACATCCAGCCCAGCTCGAGTTGCGCCACAGCGTTTCCTGCTTCAGCCTTTTTGAGTATTTGCTCCCGATCCTCGCCAAAACCGTATGGGGAAAACAACAAACAGACGGCAACCAAGCCGAAAAGACTCTGAAACCCATTCTTCATTACAAGCCCGGATTGGTGATTCCTTTTACCACATCCTCTCCCAACATCCACATTGAACCATAGTGCTTTTCAATTAATCATTCTGGGCCAATTAGTCAACGATCTTGCGCCATTCTGGAAACCTCGACCTAAACCAAGATACCATCTAGCGTACTACGGAGCTTCCGCGGAGCCTGAGTCCCTAGGAGCCTAAAAGAACTACTCCCTCAGAGAAGGAAAAAGCAGGTTCCCGGTCACTATGAGTTCCGTCGACAAATAAAAAACAGGTGCGTAAATTAGAGGTCGATATTTGGCTAGGTAGTTAATTAGAGTGCATACCGTTTTGTAGAGAATTTTTTATGACAATTAAAAAAATAAAGATAGGCCCTTTGGCATGGATGGTCGTTTTTATGGCCACGGTTTTATTTGCTGAAGCTAAGCCTGAGCAACCCAACATCGTTTTCATTATAGCGGATGATCTGACCTTTCGGGATTTGAGCTGTTATGGAGGAGAGAATGTTGAAACGCCGCATATCGATTCGATCGGTGAAGAAGGGATGCGCTTTACGCGCTGTTTTCAGGCGTCGGCAATGTGCTCCCCTACCCGGCACAATATTTACACGGGATTGTATCCAGTAAAGTCGGGGGCCTACCCCAATTCCACCTTGGTTTACGATGGCACTAAGAGTGTCGCGCAGTTTCTCGGTGAGCTAGGCTATCGAGTTGGCATAACGGGGAAATTACACATCTGGCCGGAAAGCGTTTTCCCTTTCGAGTACTTGAACAAGAATGCGGATTCGGGAAAATACGAGAACGATCCGAACCTGAAGGTGGTAGAAACCTTTCTGGCCCGGGATTCGAAGCAGCCAAGCGCCACCTTTATCTGCTACAACGAACCACACACACCCTGGACACAGGGCGATGCCTCGCAATTCGATCCAGACAAATTGGTCTTGCCCCCCTACTTCGTGGACACGCCGACCACGCGCAAACATCTGGTCGATTATTATGCCGAGGTGAAACATCTGGACGATTCGGTGGGAGATGTAATTGCACTGATCGATCGGTTGGGTATGAGGGAGGACACACTGCTGATTTTTGTAAGCGAACAGGGTATGGCCATGCCCTTTGCAAAATGGAGCTGTTATGACAGCGGCCTTCAGGCCGGATTTGTAGCACGTTGGCCCGGAAGGATAAGACCGAAATCTATAACGAATGCCATGATCGAATACGTGGACATACTGCCTACATTTATAGAGGCAGTAGGCGGCACACCGGCACCGGTGTTGGATGGAAAGAGTTTTTTGCCTGTGCTGCTCGGACAAAGCAACCACCACAAGGATTATGTGTATGCGCTGCAGACGACTCGCGGAATAACCAATGGGTCCGACCACTACGGCATCCGATCCATTCGATCAGAAAAATACAAACTGCTTATTAACCTGACCCCAAACGTACCCTTTAAAAACAACCTCACCGAAAATAAAGGCGGCTGGACCGAGTTTTGGCCTACCTGGGTGGAGGCGGGCAAAACCGACGACTTTGCCAAGGAAACGACTCAACGCTATCAATGGCGTCCTGCTATAGAGCTCTACGACATCGAGACTGACCCCTACGAGTTTAACAACCTGGCCGGTGAAAAGAAATACCAGCCAATCAAGAAGGACCTGCGACTGCGTCTACTACGCTGGATGGATGAACAGGGAGACCTGGGCCAGGAAACTGAGCTGGCTGCGTTGAGTAGGACGTTTAAAGCAGGCGGAACCGCCAATCGCTAGTCCGAGCTACTCACTCGATGGTTTTAAAGGTGAAGTATTGATGCTATTGTTTTATTCCAAATGAAAAAGTCACTCTTTCCCCCGCTCATTGAGTGGCGTGGAATGATCTGACATCGTTTGACGTTACTGTTTGTTGAAAGGGTTTGTATTCGAAAAACAGTGTGTGAAGAATAATTGAGCAAAACCAGACGACCCACCCTGAGAACAGTACGTCACTGAAAAAATGCGCCCCTTGCACAATTCTACTAAACCCGATTACGGTCCCAGCTATTCCCGATAGCCAAAGCCATTTTCTTTTCCTAAGAAACAGTGCTAGGCTAAAAAAGGAAAAATCCACCGATGCATCTCCACAAACAAAAGAGCTTCCGCTTTTACGAACAAAGCTGGGGTCAAATGGTGATCTATAATCATGTTCGCCTCCAAACTCTATCACTTGTCGTGGTCTAGGTCTTCCCCAGTTATCTTTTAAGACCAAATTGACCATTATTCCGGGTCCTAAAATAAATACGGTAAGCAGAAAAACGAAGATTTTTCGACGCTGCCCCAGGTAGCCATTTTTTGCAAAACAGCAATAACCTACGATACTTATTAATGTAATAGATACTGTGACTGCGATTATACTAGTAAGATCCTGAATGTAATCGAAGATGTACTAGTAAGATCCGATAAATGCTCAAAACTCTATGGTCTTCAACACTTTGCCATCCACCGCGCGGTACATTTCCTTGTGCTCCTGCCAGTATCCGCTGACCTGCAAACGTACGGTGATGGGTCCCTCTTCGAGGTTCATAATGTACCAGCCGTGATAACCCGGAAAGGGCGTGGTGAAAGAACCGCTTTGTGTGTAACCTTCGCCTTTGCTGTAAGCCTGCTCAAAGCCTTCGGGGTAATTCGGGGCATCATCGCTCGACGGATGTCCATGGAACTCGTAATAGATACCTTCGCCTTTGGCATCCAGGACTTCCCAAGAATAGACCAGGGTCGTGTCGGCCGACATGACGAATTTATGTTCGATTTCACCCAGATCCTCAATCACCAAATCAATCGTCTCGGTGCGGAAGGGCTCTTCCTCCAGATGGATTAGCCCTTGAATCGATTGTTCTATTCTCTCTGCGGTGGGATCGTATTCAGCTACATTGAAAACCATTGTCTGGCCAAAATCACGACTCGGAGCTGGAGCTGTTTCAGACAATGCACGGATACCGGTCAGCCGCCCAAACCCGGTTGGGTCGATGCCATACTCGGCTGGCAGTACAACGGCTATCAACAAGACTGTAGCTCCTACAGCAGCCAGGCCAAGTTTGGATCGAAGAAACCACGATTTTTTTTCTTTCATAATTTCACCTTAGTTTACCAAAAAACCCGCCGCTTGCATACCAAATAAGATCAAACCAGCACCGAACATTGCGATGTTAGAGTTGCGCGAGACAGCATCAAAGTCCTGGCGTTCCCGAAGCCAAGCAAGGCCAATGAACAACGCGACTAGCGCGATCACCTGACCGATTTCGACCCCGACGTTAAAACATATCATATTGGTTATGAGCCCGTCACGGGACAACGCCAGATCCTGCAACTTCGTAGACAGACCAAAGCCATGGACCAGGCCAAAGCCAAACACCGCAATCTTTGGGTCGATGAGACGAAGGGTACCCAAATTTTCCAGAGCCTTGTAGCAAATCGAAAGCCCGATGATCGCATCAATCAGGTAGGGGCTGACGTGCACGCCAGCCAACACCCCGAACAGCAAGGTGATCGAATGGCCGAGCGCGAAGAGGCTGACGAATTTGACCACGTCGGGCAGGGCACGCAGAAAGAAAATGACGCCTGCGAGATACAGGAGATGATCATAACCGGTGACTATGTGCTTGGCGCCCAGATAGATAAATGGACCACCATGCACACCTTCGCTTCGTGTCAGAAATCCCTGATCCGACCCTGCCACGCCATGTGCGAAAGCCTCGATTGCCAGGATCATCCCTATTGCCGAGAGAAATACCCACCGCCCATCGAGCGTCCTGATTGTGAGGCTAATATTCAACATAGGGTATGATACGTCCAAATACGATAACACAGGTCCATAGAATAAGTGAAAGAACCGCAACATAACGAGCCCCGCCAGACAGGTCTTTTCCCTCAAGCCCTTGCTGGACCTGGGGGCGCAATCGCCACATATAGTAAACAACATTCAACCCGGCGATCACGATCAGTATCATTTTGATGCGAAAGGCAATGTTAGGCAAATAACGATCTGGATCTCCTATGATAAAAAGGATGCCCGTAATCAGGTTGATTACGAAACCAAACACCGCCGAAATCATAAATGTTTCGACACGGATAAGAGGCACCGCACGCGCCACGCCTAGTGCTCTAAGATCAAAGATAATTACTGAACCCAGTAGGAGGCACAGCCCGAAGAAATGGAATATTTCCAACGTAGGCCATAGCCAGGCCTCCGACATAATGTAATTGTTAAGCGCAGTGCTGTTGAGCCAGTCAATGAGTCTATCCATGTGTTCGTCCCTATGAAAAATAGCCTATTAAACGACCAGCAATGAGCGCCGCAGCCCAAGCGGCTACGGATCCACCTGCAATGCCCCGGTGAGTAGTGGACACCTCACCGGTTCCACGCACGCAGATTTTAACCAACCACCAGGTAAGAGCCAGGCCGATGACTACTCCGATAAGCTTAATGTGGAATGCCGTGTTGAAAAACAGGGTCGACGCACTGCCCATAAACAAAGCCGCACCGGACAGCAGATTAACCACAAAACCTCCTACTGCCACGCTCCAGTATGGTCCCAGTGCGGTGACCGGAATTACCTTACCTAGTCCCAAAACCCTCATGGCAAGCATTAGGGATACGCCAACTAAGACTGCCATACCCACAGCATGTAATGACAACACAATGGGATACCCCCATTCGGAGCTCGAGACGAGCATTCCGAGTTTAGAGTCCTCGATCCACCACAATATTTCCATTCAAATTTGGTCTACCATTCAGTCTTTTAGTTTTAGTACCCATCTATAGGGTACTTATAAACATGTCGATTACTGCTGCCTATCGTCTTTCAGCTCTTCACATTCGTATGCGATGAACCTGTCGGTGGTATACAGAGACGAATTCGAGCCCGAATATGTTTCGCCAAGATAAACTGGATCTATCACTGAATACCCACGGGTGAGTTCATTGCCGTCCTCACTCATGGTGAATCGCTCGGTGATTTCCATTTGGTCACCGTGTCGAACGGCCCCTCTGGCGCGTCCTCCTGGAGCTTGAAGAAAACCAGGTTGAAAGCCTTTAGTATGGACGACCAAGGTGTCGCCTTCCCATTTGCCAACGGAGTAACCGGCAACACTGGGTTCAATCTCATCTGGAAAGTCACCGATCAAATGGATAGTGCGCACCACGTCCATAAACCCATATGTAAGAACAATTGCTGCTCCGGTTTGCTCGATCTTGTTCATCATCTGATCAAAGGCATAATCAAAGATGATATTGGTGGGCTCACAGTTGAACCGAGGATTCTGGTCTGCCGTGAAGTTACCTGCCTCATCTTGCGCGGTTTGTGTTAGCACATATGATGCTGGCCGCGGTCTATTGCCTCCACCGCCTTTTTGACCTTTGCCACCTCCTTGACCTTTGCCACCTGCTCCCCCGGGGCGACCCGTTGGTCCAGGCATGGCAACTCTTTGCGGAGAACCATCTCTTGCGAGATCAACACCCTCAGGTGGGCCATCCGATCTTGGGCGAGGACCTTGCGGTGGTGGGCTATCCCTTACGGCTTCGGACCAGTTTCCGGCCAAATTAGGAGTTCCGTCTTCTCGTGTGAGTTCGCGTTCTCCAACGGCAATATTTCCTGAATCGTCTAAAGCATCATAGCGGGCAATGACCGAACCATCTTCAAAGGTAATCGTTTCAGTATAGACGGTCTTAGGGTCGCGCCGGTCCGGAGATCCAAATATTGTGATTGTGGAGCCAATGGAAAACATGTCCGTTGACCAGCCTTTACGCTTGAGCAAACTGCCTGAACGCAATTCACAACGCCATTGTTCCTCTTTACCTGCATCGTTAGTGACCTTGAAATAGACGTATGAATGGGGGTTTACAAAACGAACGCGGTTCACGACGCCCGTCACGGTCAAAATCTGCTCAAGGTCGAACTGCCCGGTGACACCGTGATGCGCCACGGCTGTGGAGGGTAACAGCACTAGGCTGCACAAGGAAGCTAGCACAGCTGCGGTAAAGGTTTGTTTGATCGTCATAATATTTTTATGCGTGGGTAATTGTCAGTGGTAAGTGATTGAGCTGATAACGTGCAAACCTAGGTGAACGGTTACGATTAATCTCAGCTTTGTCGGTCCTTAGTCTCGGCTCTAATAATCTCATTACAGCGCTTTTCCTTAGCAAGAAGAAATCCTAAGTTTAAGCGAGCTTCAAGGAAGTCTCAGCGATCGGGTGGGGGTGTTCGCACACACAAGTCGCTATCCCTAACGCATCTCTCTCACCAATTTTGAGTCCATCACAATTGGTTTCGAAAGGTGCGTGATTCCTTGTGCGGACATATCCGACAACGGCGGGATCGGCGGGATCGGCGATCCCGCCCTACCAATTAAATCCACCTATAGGTAGGGACCGATCGCCGATCGGTCCGAATTTTTGGCGTTTGTATGAAATGTTGAATAATAAGTATAGTTACCTCGGACTGTTATTCATGCCCTTTAAAATGAGCCCAGAAAATTACTTCTGGACTCAAATCTTTTTGTTAACACTCTATCCCCAGCGACGGTTAGTAGTTAACCGTCGCATTCGTTGTTAAAATCGAAATTGCACACGTATATGCTGTGCAAAAAAATAGCTCTTAGTTACTATAATGCAAAAACATCACCTTACCTGGGCACTGATCTCCTCGTTCGTTTTATTTCTAGTTGCTTGTGGAGGTGGCAGTAAGAATCGAAATCAGGAAACCGTTGAGGCTAAAGGTTCACGGCCGAATATATTATTCATCGTTGCAGATGATCTAGGGTATACCGATCTGGGGGTATATGGTGGGGAAATAGAAACTCCAAATCTAGATCAGTTAGCTAAAGCTGGCCTGATGCTCACAGATTTCCACAATCAAGCGGTTTGCGCCCCCTCAAGAGCTTCTATTCTTTCTGGAACAGATAATCGAAATGCCGGCGGTGGAATGCATCAAACTCCCAATCAGATAGGAGTGCCCGGTTACGAGTCTCACTTGAGCCGTGAGGTAGTGGCTTTTCCAGACCTGCTTCGCCAAAGTGGCTACAACAACTACTTTCTTGGCAAATGGCATTTGGGCAGCGAGCCCGATCTTTTGCCGCCCGCCAGGGGCTTTGATCGGTCTTATGCACTGATGGAAGGCTTCGCCAGTCACTTTCACGATAAGGGTCGTTTTCGGCCTGACCAACTTGGCACCTACTACGAGAACGGAAAGTTTGTTGAGAGCCTGCCAGAGGACTTTTTCTCTACCGATTTTTACACGGATCTCCTTATCGATTATATCGACGCTGACGCGGAAAGTGGAAAGCCTTGGTTTGCATTCTTGGGTTACACCGCCCCACACTGGCCTTTGCAGGCGCCCGACGAATACATCGACAAATACAAAGGGGTTTATGACCAAGGCTACGAGGTTCTTAGGCAGCAAAGAATTGCCCGCGGAAAAGAACTCGGCGTCATTCCTCAGGAAGCTGTTATGTATCCACGTCTTCCAACGGTCCCGGCTTGGAATGATCTCTCCGCGGAAGAAAAAGCGGTAGCTTCAAGAGAAATGGAGCTCTATGCGGCCATGGTGGATGGCCTCGACCTGAATGTAGGGCGACTCTTGAACCACCTGAAGTCAATCGATGAATACGATAATACGCTTATCATCTTTATATCAGACAACGGTGCTGAAGGTGTAGACCGAGGGGGGCCAGCGAGCGGTTGGGATAACCGATTAGAAAATTTGGGACGCATTAACTCCTATGTTTACTATGGTGAGAAGTGGGCACAAGCCGGCGTAGGTGTTGGACGTTACCACAAATCTTTAAGCTCTGAAGGCGGATCGCTCGGTCCAGCATTTTTCTACCACAAGGACATGAGCAAGAAGGGTCAGATGAATGATGAGTTTATGGCCGTAGTCGATTTCTATCCGACTTTTGTGGAACTTGCTGGAGCCAGCCATCTTAAAACGGGGAGCAACGGTAAACCTATACATGAGGTGCAAGGACATTCCCTCCTGCCCGTATTATTTGGAGACGGAAATTCGGTACG
>Ga0209403_10008126_pt1 | contig 10180 bp, 12 predicted proteins | sample ArcticOcean_MG_C_8_FD_187440 | JGI IMG/M metagenome (GOLD analysis project Ga0209403, IMG submission 187440) | Marine microbial communities from western Arctic Ocean - ArcticOcean_MG_CB11_86 (SPAdes) (version 2) | ecosystem: Environmental > Aquatic > Marine > Oceanic | place: Arctic Ocean...
AAGATCGACGAAATAATTGAAGAAGAACTCGGCTCGGATTTCAAAATCCTAACCGACCGACTGCGCAAGCGAGATTAGGACGCGAATATGGAGCTCGAAAATGTACTCTATGAGGTGACAGGGCCGATGGCGCTCGTGACGATCAATCGTGCCGACAAACACAACGCAATATCCTTGGCGACGCTCGATGATTTACACGCCGCGGTAGACGCAGCGGGGCGGGATGACGATGTGCGTGTAGTGACCATTACAGGCGCAGGGGGTAAGTCGTTTGCCTCCGGGTCCGACTTGTCGGAGGTGCTGAATCGCGATTTCAAAAAAGCCTTGGAACCGATTGTGCAAGGTCTTGCCGACAAGCTCGAACGTTTGCCGAAGCCGACGATTGCCGCGATCGATGGGATCTGTATGGGCGGCGGCCTGGAAGTTGCTTTAGGCTGTGACCTCAGGATTGCGACGCCGAAGTCGCGCTTCGCAACACCAGAAGGCAAGTTGGGGATCATCCCTGGAGGCGGCGCGACGGCGCGCTTGCCACGAATTGTCGGGCGTGGTTGGGGCATGGAGATGTTGCTAATGGGTGAGCCGATTGATGCGGCCCGTGCGTTGTCTATTGGACTCGTAACGCGGTTGGTTGAGCCATCGGAGCTAATTCCGGAAGCTGCTCGGATGGCGGCACACTTGGCTAAGTTTGCGCCATTTGTGCCGCGGACCATGAAAGCGATGGTGCACTTCGGAATGGAAGCGAGTCTTGCCGGCGCGCTTATGTTTGAAAAGTATGCCCAGGGCGCGTTAGTGCAGACGGAGGACAAAGTCGAAGGCATCACTGCATTCCTCGAGAAGCGAGACCCAGAATTCAAAGGTAAGTAGCCTGTTCGGAATTCTAGTCCCGGCTACATATTTCAATCTTCGAACCGATGTTAGATACTCAATGCTCGATCGCGCACATAAACAAATGGATAAATAGAGGGGGGGGAGGCAAATGGCCGTCGATAAATTTCCCGTGGAGGCGAGCCACATCATGATGTTTGCTCGTTCTGTTGGGGACGACAATCAAATCTATCACGACGATGAGTACGCGAAGGGGACAGAACCCGGAACGGTCATCGCACCACCCACGTTTGCCCAGGCGAGCGCGCAATTCGACCCTGATTACTCCCTGCGTCCGAAGGTTGGTCAGGATTGGTTCGGATCAGGCAAGGAACCAACGGGGATCAAGCGCGAGGCGCCCAGCGGTGGCGGTGGTGGCGGCGGGGGTCTGCACGCTGAGCAACACTTCGAATATCACCGACATTTGAAACCGGGTGATGTTTTGACCGCAACGAGCAAACCCGGTGAGACCTGGGAAAAAGAAGGCAAACGATCAGGTAAGTTGATATTTAGCGAAACTGTAACTGAGTATCGCGACCAAACTGGTGAACTCGTTGTAACGGCTCGTGGCGTTGGTGTTCGCACTGAGCGTCCGGTGGATCAGTAGGGGAATATTATGGCGTTATCAGCAAGCGAATTGAGTGTGGGCGATACCTATACAGAGTGTCTGGTTGAAGATCTTAAACGTACTCAAATAGTGATGTATGCGGGCGCTTCGGGCGACTACAACCCAGTGCATTCTGACGAGTTGTTTACCAAGGAGATTGCCGGGTATCCGTCCGTATTTGCCCATGGCATGTTAACCATGGGGATGACGGGGCGAATGTTGACCAACTATGTTGGCGACGGCCGCCTGACCAAGTTTGGCGTTCGGTTTACCAGCCAAGTATGGCCCGGTGACACGTTGAACTCCACGGCAACCGTCGACGGAATCGAGGACGGCATCGTCAGCCTCAATGTTGAGACGACGAACCAAGATGGCGTCAAGGTATTGTCCGGATACGCGGCGGCTCGGCTCGATTAGCCAAAGCCTTGAGGCTTTGGCTTTAGCGGTTTCCGGGAGGAAACTGCTCGGCGAACGAGGGTGTTGAGCTAATTGTTGTGTAGGAGCTGCTTCAGTGTGGGGCCGCTCCCACACAGTTTAACAACGCCCTGCTCAACCGCGATTATTTAGGGGGCCAAGATCCTACGGAGGCTACTTATGCGGCCGGCACCACTTGGCGGAATGGTCGAATCGTTACCTTTGCAAAGAGTCCGGCCTGGTTGTAAGGGTCCTGACCCGCAAACGCTTGGGCCTTAGCCTGGTCATCCGCCTCGAGCACGATGATGGAGCCGATCATGGTTTCTTCATTATCTGCAAGCATAGGGCCTGCGAATCGAACATCGTAGCCTTGAATGTGTTCGAGGTGCTGTGGGCGTACGGACTTGCGTAAGTCCTCACTGTTTGGTTTGTCTTCGCAGATGAGGCAGTAGAGCATTCTAATTCAGATGTTTTTGTAATTGTTCTATTGTCGCGAGCAGTCCAACACGCGAGCATTCGAACATTGCAGCGGTGCCAAAAAAATCGTGCACCAACCCGTCGTAGCGAACTGCTTGTGCTGTGCCACCTGCCGCGTTGAGCGCATCGGCATAGGCTTCGCCCTCATCGCGCAATGGGTCGAATTCGGCGGTCACGACCAACGCCGGGGGTAGATTGCTCAAATCTTGGGCTCGCAGTGGCGATGCGTATGGCTCGTGTCTGGATGACTCGTTCGGACAGTAAGTTTCCCAGAACCATTGCATAGCCGCAGTTTCCAACAAATAGCCTTCGCCATTGTCGGCGTAGGATGCGCGAGTCAGGTCATAGTCTGTCACGGGATAAAGTAGGCATTGAAATGCAATGGCCGGGCCGGCTTCGTCGCGGGCCTTCAAGGCAACGACGGCCGACAGGTTGCCGCCAGCACTTTCGCCTGCCACACCCAACTTATCGTTGCCGTTGAGCGCGCTCATATTGGCGGCGGCCCATTGAGTTGCCGCATAGCAATCCTCGACTGCGGCTGGATAGATGTGCTCTGGCGCCATGCGATAGTTGACCGATATGACGACTAGGTCACCGAGTTGGCAGACTTCGCGACATACGGCGTCGCAGGTATCGGTATCGCCAATTACCCAACCGCCACCGTGGAAGTAGACGAGCACCCCAAACGGTCCGACGCCTTTCGGCGTGTAGATACGCACAGGTACATTGCCTAGTGGGCCAGGAATGGTCGTATCTTCGGTTTTGTGGACAGGTAAGTCCGGGTTGACGGCGCGCATCGCACGGTACACCTCGCGGCCTTCGGCCGGCGCCATTTCATGCAGTGAAGGCGCGGGCGGGGCTTCTGCCAATTGTGCAAACAGGGCCGCATATTCAGGTGCTAGTGGCATTGTTTTTCTCCTTTTCGCCCCATCGGTCAAGTGAATGAAGCTACACTATAGGCTTCCGAAACACCACAGAACCGAGTCGAGGCTTACATCTTGCGGTCTCGAAATAAGGAGAACCGAATGATTCGTTTAGACGGCGATAATGAAATCGCCGAAGTAGCAAAGAACTTCAACATGCTGGAAGGCGCTTTGATCGACCAACGCACGATCACGTTGTTTGGTGAGATCAATCAAGATGTAGCGCGGCGCACGGCCGAAAAACTACTGGCGTTGTCTCACGACTCTGCTGATCCGATTACGATGTACATCGGCTCGCCCGGCGGGCACGTCGAATCCGGTGACACGATTTTTGACATGATCCGCTACATCAAGCCGATCGTGCGGACGGTTGGCACAGGATGGGTTGGAAGTATCGCGACTCACATTTACCTGGCGCCGGACAAAGAAAACCGTTTCTGTTTACCGAATACACGGTTTCTGATTCACCAACCACAAGGTGGCTTTGGCGGCGACGCATCCGATATCGAAATCCACGCTCGCGAGATCGTCAAAACCCGTGAACGCATCAATGGCATCATCGCCGCCCAAACGGGCCAGTCGCTCGATCGGGTGACCGAAGATACCGAACGGGACTATTGGATGAGCGCGGAAGAGTCTGTGGATTACGGGCTAGTCGGCAAGGTCATCGAGAATATCGGCGAACTCGATTAGCTGGGCTTAGGCCACTTGAGTCTGCACAGGGGTGAACGCGCTTTTGTATTGAAGGCGCCACACGGTGATCTCGATGCCGTCTCGTTGGTGCCGGACAATCCGGTTGCGCTTGTCGTGCTTGCCCACGGTGCTGGCGCTGGCCTGCGCCATAACACGATGGAAATGATTGCCGCTGAGTTTGCGCGACAACAACTGGCAACATTGCGCTTCAATTTCCCGTACATGCAAGCAGGCAAGAATCGCGTCGACAACAAAGAGGTGTCCGTGGCAACGATTGCCGCTGCCGCGGAATATGCGAGCACGAATAGTCAGGTGCCGTTGTTCTTGGGCGGCCACAGCTTTGGTGGGCGGATGGCATCGCATGCGGTGGCCGAGGAGGTGGTGTTGTGCAGCGGATTGATTTTCTGTTCTTTCCCGCTACACGGTGCGAAAAAGCCGGACGATAAACGCGCGGCGCATATGCCGGATATCGCATCACCTATGCTGTTTTTGAGCGGTACCCGTGATGATCTAGGCGACCGTGACTTGTTGACGGCGTTGGTCAAACGCCTCAAGCGTGTCCATACGCGCACACGCATACATTGGTTGGAAACAGCCAACCACTCTTATGTGGTGCTCAAACGAACGCGCACCAACCCGATGCCGGTATTTGCAGAAATGGCGCAACAAGCGTGTCAATTTGTTGATGAGGTGATTGACTAAAGGTTTTCTAATGCTGTACATATATACAGTATGGATTTGGTGCTCGCCCGCAGTCTCAACAAACGTGTGATCGAACTACGTAGCGCGACGCGTGGAGAAACGGTTGGCGTCCTGCGTCGGAACGGTGATTATCAATATCGTGCCTGGCTTGGTTTTGTCGATCGTCGCGAAGCGCTTAAGTTGGGTAAGCCGGTCAAGTTGCAAATCACCCGAGTCGGCCAGCAGGGTGACTTTGGCACGGCTTGGCGAGATGTTCCAAAGGGGCGCCACGTCCAAGGCTGTTTGACCAGCCAGGGTGTCTATGCAGTCGTCGATTGGAGCGTCAAGCTCGTCTGATTGGCCATTTTGAGAACCACTGTTTCTGCAAGCCAAGATCGGTGCTGAAGCCCCTCCCACAGCAGAACATCGCCCGCTGGAGCTCCTCCAACAAAAGACCGAGCGTTTTACTTGTTGCCGAAGTTTGCCAACCGTTCTTCCATGTCCGGACCGTGGCCAGGGCTATTGTCGCGTTCCCACTTCAAGCCGTCCGCAAGGGTATTGTCGAGGCCACCGTTGATGAGCATTTTGTCGGCGCGCAGAGTGAACCAAGAGTTTTCGAGAAAGCCCTCGGCCATCGATATGGTCGACTCGAGCAGGTCGTCGTCGGCCACACACTTATTGGCAAGTCCGAGTTGCACCGCTTCCTCGCCGCGCACGACACGGCCAGAGAACATCATTTCCTTGGCTGGCAGCAAACCGATGCGTCGTGGCAATCGTTGACTCATGCCCCAGGTCGGCGACAACCCCCACTTGCCGTGGGTATCGCAGAACTTCGCGCTCTCACCGGCAACCAATAAATCGCACGCCAGCGCAAGCTCGAGCGATCCTGTGTAGCAATGGCCTTGGACCGCCGCAATGACCGGTTGCGGTAATCGCTCGATGGCTTCGAGTGTCTCCGCTTGGAAATGAGGGCTGGGCGCTTGTTCGCCGGATTGAATCGCTTTAAGGTCGTTGCCGGCTGAAAACGAACGGCCCTCGCCGCGTAGAATAACGCATCCGATGTCCTCGATTTGTTTGGCGATTGCGTCAACATGAGCCCGCAATTCGACAAACATGATTGGACTGAGCGCGTTTAACGCCTCCGCTCTGTTCAGCGATAGGATGGCGATGCCATTTTGGTCTAGCCGTTCGACGAGTGCCATGTGCTTTGTCCGCTAAAGTGTGGGTGCCATTTTGGCCTATATATGCGCGTGACGCGACGCTGTTACGCCGCCATCGAATTGACCAAAGATTCAAGCTCGAATACGTGTGGATCACAGACATCCAGAGCCCTTAGAGCGGCCGCGAGCTCGAAAAGGTAGTCGGCATTCTTGCCGCTGGGACCTACGCACTCATTGATCTGTTGGGCTATATCTTCCAGGGGTGCGGCGCCGAGAAATGCGGGATTCTTGTGGGTTGCGATGTACGCCAACCCATCCACATCGCGGCCAGGGTTCTGTTGGAATGTCGCAAGTTGCATGGTGACTTGAATTCGCTCGTAACCGGTCTTCTCGCGGTAGTCGAGTTTTTCAAAAATCTCCGCAACGGTGTTCTCGTCGAGTAAGTAAGCCATGCCATCGCAGACGGCACCTTCATTGGCAATCAGCGTGACGACGCGGCCCGGCTCATCGGGTGTCCCGCGGTGGTCGTGCGAGCCTTGCCAGAAGCGACGTTCATACCCGTGAATGCGCGCAGGCGTAGCTTGCAGATATGCCATGTCCGGGTGCCAGATTAAGGACCCGTAGCCAAATATCCAAGTGTTCAGCTGAGTCCCTTGGACACGTCGAAAGCGTGCTTTGCCTGCTCTTGCAGCGGGCCCGATAGAAGATAGTCAGCGGCAGTCAGAGCCAGGGCTTTCGCTCCGTCCAAAGCAGCCGCGTCGCCTTTTTCCGAGCGTGCCCAGCGTGCGAATTCTGGATTGTGAATCACAACATTCGGCGGTGCGACAGCCAACATTGGGTGGATGGAAGGCACTCTGTGGCTGACGTTGCCCATGTCGGTACTGCCAGCACCGAACTTCTGAGCTTTTTCAAAAGGCACGAAATCACGGCCCAATGATTCCGCGTGCATCTGGAATTGGTCGGCTAGTGGCCAATTGGTATTGAGATCCAGGTAGTCGACGCCGGCCCAGTTCACCTCAACTTCGCAACCACTGCCTTTTGCTCCCGCCTCGAAACAAGCTTGAGCACGCGGTTTGAGTTTTGCGAGGTCGTTTTCGTTGGCCGCGCGTACGTAGAACTGGCCGCTCGTTTTGTCAGGCACGATATTCGGGGCAGCTCCGCCTTCGGTAATGATGCCGTGGATTCGTTCGGTAGCTCGGATATGTTGGCGCAGATTGGAGATGGCTTGGTAGGCGAGTAACAAACCGTCCAATGCATTGATGCCATGGTGTGGCATAGCAGATGCGTGTGCGGACTTGCCGTGGAAGATGGCCTCGACTTCGGCGACGCAGATGCAAGGCATTGAGCTCAAATTGACACCGGCAGGGTGAATCATCATCGCGGCATCCACGCCGTCAAATGCACCGGCACGTGCCATCAGTTCCTTGCCACCGCCTTGCTCCTCAGCTGGAGTGCCGAGCAAACGTATTGTTCCCGGCAAACTCTCGGCTACCGCTTGCAGGCCGAGCGTAGCACCTAAGGCTGCCGTCGCTATGAGATTGTGTCCACAGGAATGGCCAATTCCAGGTAGCGCATCGTATTCGGCAAGAATTGCGACGGTCGGCCCGGCGTGGTCGGCGTTGAGAGTGGCTGCAAATGCCGTTGGCAGTGTGAACACGCCAACATCGGGTTGAATGCCATTGCTCTTGAGGCTTTGGGTTAGCGTGCCACACGCAAAGACTTCCTTGAAGGCAAGCTCCGGCTTTTCGTGTATTGCGTGGGAGACCTCGAGAAGGTCCTCAGCAAGTTCGTCTATCCGTCCATCAATCGCTTCAAACAATGACTGAGACATTTTGCTCTCCTGCTACTTACTTCTAACGGTACGTCACGCATTGCGACGAATGAAATACACGGCGATGCACGTATACCCAGCGATAGGCAAAAGAATTGCGGCTGCGGCTGGAATATCGAACACAATCGCTGCTGGCGCGAAGAGGTCTTGTAGGTATTTGAAGCCAAGACCAGCGAATATGCCAAGCGTGAAGCGTACGCCCATGGTGACTTCGCGCAAAGGGCCCAAGACAACGCCGAGGGCGAACAGCGTCAATCCGAAATAGGTGAGCGGCTTGAAGGCGCGCGACCATAGGGCCAGCTCGTATTCTGTGCCGTCTAAGTTGCGGCTTTGGGTGAATTGAATCTGTCGATAGAGGTCGCGCATCGACATCTTATTTGGTTCGAGGAAAGCCTGACTTGCCAATAGCTCAGGGTCGATTTCATTGTCCCATTGCCAGGTTGGTAAGTGCTCGGTATGGGTGCCTGCATCGTCCAGCGTTGTGCGTATGACTTCATGCATGGTCCAGGCGTGGCTCGCTTCGTCGTAGCTTGCGTATTCGGCCGTGAGCGTAGCTTGCAAGCGCTTGTCCGAATCAACCCAATATTGGGTCACGCTGAAGATCTTGTTGTCGTCGATGGCGTTGATCTGCATGTATAACTGGTCTTCGTGGAACCATAAACCGCCGCGTTTATTGAGCGCATCGCCATCGTACTTAACTTCCAGTTTGTCGACTTCGGCGCGGCGTTCGCTCGATGGCGCGATGATTTCGGAAACGGCCAGGCTCGCCGTGAGCCAAAGCAGCATAGATGGCGTAAGGGATCGCATTATACGCATCGGCGACATCCCCGAGACTCGCAGGATGGTCAACTCATTGGATTCGGCCAAACGCCCGAGCGCGACCAAATAACCAAGGAACAGACAATAGGTCAACAATTCGTCGAATCGTCTTGGCATGGTCTGCAGCACATACCAGCTGGCGTCGATAAACCCATAGCGGACACCGGCCTCGTCGAGCTCTTCGAACAGAGCAAACAATGAAAGGATGCTCAAGAGCGAAACCAGAATCGCCAGAATCGTCTGGTTTGCTATTCGCGTGATGTAGCGGTCGAGGGTGCTCATCCAGACACGTCGAGTTCGTTCGCGAACTTTCTCATTGCTCGATCGGCATTGAAGTAGATGTCCCCGGACAGCGCGCTCAGCAAATCGGTCTCGTTGAGCTGAGCCATTAGCGGACCCTTGATGTCGCATAGGTGCAAGCGTACATCGGCTTGAATGAGATGTTGATTCAACCGATGAAGCATCCGCAAGCCGGTTGCATCGATCATGTTGATGGAGCTGCAAACGACCAGCAGATGGCGTGTGCCGCGTCGTTTCTGAACTCGCTTGATGAGTTTGTTTTCAATCTGGGTCGCGTTGGCGAAGTAGATGTTCTCATCGATGCGCAGCGCGAGTACATGGGGCAGTGTCTCAACCTCGTAGCGCTTGATCGAACGGAAGTGCTCGGTCGCGCCGAGCCTTCCAACCTGGGTGATATTCGGTCGGCTCGATGTGCGGACAAAGAACGCGACCGACAGCAAGACGCCAGTGATCAGACCAATTTCGACGCCCATGAAAAGGACGAGGACCAAGGTCACTATCTCGGTAATCGTGTCGTGGCGATAAATCGACCAGTGTTCGCGTGAACTCTTCAGGTCCATTAGGCCAACTACGGATACCATTACGATCGCTGCCAGTACGGCGTGTGGTAGCAAGGCAAATAGACCAGTAAAAAACAATAGCGCAACCACGATCAAAATGGCGCAAACAAGCGAACTCACCGGAGTCCTTGCGCCTGCGTAGTAGTTAACACTCGATCGGGAAAAGCTCCCAGCCACGGGGTAAGCACCAGTAAAGGCAGCCCCGATATTGGCTGCACCCAATGCGATCAGTTCTTGGTGCGGGTTGACTCGTTCTTGCTTTTTTGCGGCAAGCGTCGTTCCGATAGAGAAACTCTCGATGTAAGAAACTACGGCAATGATTGCGGCTGAAGGTAGCAGCGCTAACCACAACTCTGGATCAAATGGCGGTGCGGCAAGCGTTGGTAGGCCTGGCGGTACAAAACCAACAACCGCGATCTTGTCCTCGACCCCGAACACGGCGACAGCGACGACGGCGGTTATCGCCGCCACCATGGGACCGATTCTTGTTAGAGGATGGCTGCTTTCCGCGGTTGGAACAACGAGGCGTAATACGATCAGTGCCAATGGTCTAAATAGAAGTAGCAGGACCAATGCGGCGGCGCCAAAAGCCAGCGTTGCCACATCGACGGTGTTTATATTCGCCAACAAACCCGACAACGTGGAAAACGGGCTGGAAGTATCCTCGGCTTCGATGCCAGTGAACGATGGAAGTTGACTGACTATGATCAGGATCGCCGCTGCGTTGACAAAGCCTGTGATGACCGGGTGGCTGAGTAAGTTTACTAATCCTCCCATTCGGGATAAACGCAAGAGCATAAGAATAATCCCCGCTTGCAGACAGAGGACTGTCGTAATGCCGAGGTAGGCGT
>Ga0209403_10008127_pt1 | contig 10178 bp, 7 predicted proteins | sample ArcticOcean_MG_C_8_FD_187440 | JGI IMG/M metagenome (GOLD analysis project Ga0209403, IMG submission 187440) | Marine microbial communities from western Arctic Ocean - ArcticOcean_MG_CB11_86 (SPAdes) (version 2) | ecosystem: Environmental > Aquatic > Marine > Oceanic | place: Arctic Ocean...
GCTAAGGTGTTTTGTTTCATTAACGAAATACCTTGACTTATGTTTACGGGTTTAGCTCAGTTGGTAGAGCACTGGTCTCCAAAACCAGGTGTCGGGAGTTCGAGTCTCTCAACCCGTGCAAAAAAAATAATATGTTAGGAATTTTAAAATATTTTAAGGAATCATTTGAAGAACTAAAGAATCATGTTAGTTGGCCAAGCTTTAATGAAGGTTTAGAACTAACAGTATTAGTTGCAGTTTTTTCTTTGATTTTTTCTTTAATTATATGGGCATTAGATAGTGTTTTCAGTAGGATAATTAAGGAATATTTTAATTTGATAAATTAATATCAATGGCAGAGAAAAATTCAGAAAATAAGTGGTATGTTGTTAGAGCTGTAAGTGGCCAAGAAAACAAAATTAAGACCTACATTGAAAACGAAATTTCTAGGTTAGGTATGGATACTTTTGTAGAGGAAATTCTTGTTCCGCAAGAAAAAGTTGTTCAAATAAGAAACGGAAAGAAGGTTACAAAAGATAAAACATACTTTCCTGGTTATATTATGATTAAAGCCAATTTATCTGGAGAAATCCCACATATAATCAGATCTGTAACAAATGTTATAGGTTTTTTAGGAGAAACTAAGGGTGGAGAGCCTATTCCTATGAGACATGCTGAAGTAAATAGAATGTTAGGCAAAGTAGATGAATTGTCACTTCAGGATGAATCCAATATTATTATTCCATTCACTCATGGTGAAAATATTAAAGTTATTGATGGACCATTTAATGGGTTTGATGGAACAATTGAAAAAATAAATGAAGAAAAAAGAAAACTTGAAGTAATGGTTAGAATTTTTGGGAGAAAAACTCCTTTGGAATTGAGCTATATGCAAGTTGAAAAGTTATAAAAGTAAATGTTACAGAGGCTTATGATTTTATTGCTTCCAAATTAAAATCATAAAAACTTAAATTAATATTATGTCAAAAGAAATAGGTAAAGTTATTAAGTTGCAAGTTAGAGGTGGTGCTGCTAATCCTTCTCCTCCTGTAGGTCCTGCCTTAGGAGCAGCTGGTGTCAACATTATGGAATTTTGTAAGCAATTTAATTCAAGAACTCAGGATAAGCCTGGAAAGGTATTACCTGTAGTTATTACTATTTACAAGGATAAATCTTTTGAGTTTATAATAAAAACACCACCTGCAGCTGTTCAATTAAAAGAAGCTGCAAAAGTAAAAAAGGGATCTGGAGAACCTAATATTAATAAAGTTTCAAAAGTATCTTGGGATCAGATAAAGACAATTGCTGAGGGAAAAATGGTAGATTTAAATGCATTTACTGTTGAATCAGGAATGAAAATGATCGCTGGTACTGCAAGATCAATGGGAATAAATATTAAAGGAGGGCAACCCCCTAAATAATTTCAATTTAGAATGAGCAAATTAACAAAGAACAGAAAATCTGTAATTGAAAAAATTGATAACAGTAAACTATATACATTAGAAGAAGCATGTGCTCTTTTAAAGGATATAACTACTACAAAATTTGATGCTTCAGTAGATTTAGCTATTAGATTAGGAGTTGATCCTAAAAAAGCTAATGAAATGATTAGAGGAGTTGTTTCTTTACCTCATGGTACAGGTAAAAATATGAAAGTTTTAGCTTTGGTTACACCAGACAAGGAAGATGAAGCAAAAAAAGCAGGTGCGGATTACGTAGGCTTAAATGAGTATTTAGAAAAAATAAAAAAGGGATGGACTGATGTAGATGTTATAGTTACTATGCCTAGTGTTATGGGTAAGTTAGGACCATTAGGTCGTATTTTAGGTCCAAGAGGCTTAATGCCAAACCCAAAAACTGGAACTGTAACTATGGACATTGGTAAGGCTATTTCCGATGTTAAATCAGGTAAAATAGACTTTAAGGTAGATAAAGCAGGAATTATTCATGCTGCTATTGGAAAAGTATCTTTTGCTGCTGATAAAATAGCCGGAAATGCTAATGAATTAATTCAGACAATAGTTAAGCTTAAGCCAAACTCATCTAAAGGAACGTATTTGAAGAGTATTTATATTTCATCAACTATGAGTCCAAGTTTAGCAATAGACACGAAAATTTAGAATTGAATTATGACAAGAGAAGAAAAATCTAGAGCAATTACTGAGATAACAGATCTGTTATCTCAGAATGAGATTATTTATTTGACAGATATTTCTGGACTTAATTCTACAGAAACATCTAATTTAAGAAGACTGTGCTTTAAATCAGGAGTTAAACTTGAAGTAATGAAGAATACACTTCTTGAAAAAGCAATGACGGATTTAGATAAGGATTTTGGGGGTCTTTTAGAAACTCTTAAAGGAAATACTTCAGTAATGTTATCTGATGTTGGAAATGCTCCAGCAAAGGTTATTAAAGATTTTAGAAAAAAATCTGACAGACCTATTTTAAAAGGAGCAATTATTAAAAATGACATATACTTAGGTGATGAAAAATTAGAATTTTTATTTTCAATAAAATCAAAAGAAGAGCTTATAGGAGAAATAATTCTGTTATTGCAGTCACCAGTAAAAAATGTTATTTCAGCATTAAAATCTAGTAGTAGCAAGTTATCAGGAATTATTCAGACTTTATCTAATAGAGAAGAAAAATCAACTAATAAGGAGGCTTCTGTTGAGGCACCTACTGAGGATGTTTCTGTTGAGGTACCTACTGATGAGGCTTCTGCTAAGGATGACTCTGAAGAAACAAATAAAAAAGAAAATTAAAACTAAATATTAACGAGAAATTACTTAAAAATAGAAAAATGGCAGATTTAAAAACTTTCGCAGAACAGTTAGTTAACTTATCAGTAAAAGAGGTAAGTGAATTGGCTGATATTTTAAAAGATGAATACGGAATAGAACCAGCTGCAGCAGCTGTGGCAGCTCCTTCAGGTGGAGTAGCTGAAGGTGATGCTGGAGATGAAGTCAAATCAGAATTTGATGTAGTTCTTAAAGCCGCTGGAGGCTCAAAGCTTGCTGTAGTTAAATTAGTTAAGGAATTAACTGGTTTAGGTCTAAAAGATGCTAAGGAATTAGTAGATGGAGCACCTAAGACTATAAAAGAAGCTGTTGGCAAGGATGAGGCTGAAGGAATGAAGAAATCATTAGAAGAAGCTGGTGCTGAGGTTGAACTTAAATAAGTTCAACATATAAAAGTTCATAGGCATTGATGTTAAGATAAATTCTTAACATCAATGCCTGTTTGTGCTTAAAGATAACTGTAACATATTTTAAATTTAATTATATAATAGATGTCATCAAAAAAAGCAGAAAGAGTTAGTTTTTCATCACTGAAAAACTCAATGAATTATCCTGACTTCTTAGATATTCAGATAAAATCATTTCAAGACTTTTTTCAATTAGAAACTAAGTCTGAGGAAAGAGAAAATGAAGGGTTATACAATACCTTTATGGATAATTTTCCGATTTCTGATACTAGAAATCAATTTGTATTAGAATTTATAGATTACTTTGTTGATCCACCGAGATATAATCTTCAAGAATGTATTGAGAGAGGATTAACCTATTGTGTTCCGTTAAAGGCAAGACTAAAATTATATTGTACTGATCCTGAACATGAAGATTTTGAAACAATTGTTCAAGACGTATACTTGGGAACTATTCCTTATATGACTCCAAGTGGAACTTTTTGTATTAATGGAGCTGAAAGGGTAGTTGTTTCACAACTTCATAGATCACCTGGTGTATTTTTCGGACAATCATTTCATGCAAATGGAACTAAATTATATTCTGCTCGTGTAATTCCATTTAAAGGATCATGGATTGAATTTGCTACAGACATAAATAGCGTCATGTACGCATATATTGATAGAAAGAAAAAACTACCTGTAACTACTCTATTTAGAGCAATTGGGTATGAAAGAGATAAAGATATCCTTGAAATATTTGATTTAGCAGAAGAGATTAAGGCTTCTAAAAATAATTTAAAAAAGTATTATGGCAGAAAATTAGCTGCTCGTGTTTTAAATACTTGGCATGAGGACTTTGTAGATGAAGATACAGGAGAGGTTGTGTCAATTGAAAGAAATGAAGTATTACTAGATAGAGATACTGAGATTAACAAGGAAAATGCTGAACAGATTATAGAAGCTGAAATTAAGACAGTTTTAGTTCATAAAGAGAGTAATCAGAAAGGTGAATATGCAATAATTCATAATACGCTACAAAAAGATCCTACAAACTCAGAAAAAGAAGCAGTTGAACATATTTATAGACAACTAAGAAATGCTGAGCCACCAGATGAAGAAACAGCTAGAGGAATTATTGATAAGTTATTCTTCAGTGATCAAAGATATAAACTAGGTGAGGTTGGTCGATATAGAATGAATAAAAAATTAGGACTTGATATTGGTGTAGACAAGCAAGTTTTAACTAAGCAAGATATCATAACTATAATAAAGTATTTGATTGAATTAATAAATTCTAAGGCTGAAATAGATGATATAGATCACTTATCTAATAGAAGAGTAAGAACTGTGGGAGAACAATTATCTTCTCAGTTTGGTGTTGGATTAGCAAGAATGGCAAGAACTATAAGAGAAAGAATGAATGTAAGAGATAATGAGGTTTTTACTCCTATAGATTTGATAAATGCTAAAACTCTTTCTTCTGTGATAAATACGTTCTTTGGAACAAATCAACTGTCTCAGTTTATGGATCAAACAAATCCATTAGCAGAACTTACTCATAAGAGAAGATTATCTGCGCTAGGACCTGGAGGACTTTCAAGGGAAAGAGCTGGTTTTGAAGTAAGAGACGTTCATTATACTCATTATGGAAGACTATGTCCAATTGAAACACCAGAAGGACCTAATATTGGATTAATCTCTTCTCTTAGTGTATTTGCTAAGATCAATAGTATGGGATTCATTGAAACTCCTTACAGAAAGGTTAATAATAGAAAAGTTGATATAAAATCAGAACCAATTTATTTAAGTGCTGAAGAAGAAGAGGAGAAATTGATTGCACAATCAAATGTTCAGATTGATAAAACTGGTAAGATTATTGATGATATGATCATTGCAAGAATGGAGGGTGATTTCCCAGTAATTGAATCTAATAAAGTTCATTATACTGATGTAGCTCCAAATCAAATTGCTTCTATATCTGCTTCATTAATCCCTTTTTTAGAACATGATGATGCAAATAGAGCATTAATGGGATCTAATATGATGAGACAAGCAGTTCCATTACTTTTACCAGAATCACCAATTGTAGGGACTGGTCTTGAAAGACAAGTAGCATCTGATTCAAGAATTCTTATTAATGCAGAGAATGATGGTGTAGTTGATTATGTTGATGCTAATAAAATTATTATCACTTATAAAAGAAATCAAGAAAAATTATTGACAAGTTTTGATTCTGGAACTATTACATATAATTTAACAAAATTTAAGAAAACAAATCAAGGAACTTGTGTTAATCTTAAGCCGATTGTTTCTAAAAAAGACAAGGTTATTAAAGGTCAAGTTTTATGTGAAGGTTATGCCACAAATAATGGTGAATTAGCATTGGGAAGAAATATTAAAGTTGCATTTATGCCATGGAAGGGATATAATTTTGAGGATGCAATTGTTATTTCAGAGAAAGTTGTAAAAGATGATGTTTTTACATCAATTCATATTGATGAATATTCTCTTGATGTAAGAGATACAAAATTAGGAGATGAAGAATTAACTAGTGACATTCCAAATGTATCAGAAGAAGCTACTAAAGATTTGGATGAAAATGGTATGATTAGGATTGGAGCTGAAATTAAGCCTGGCGATATTCTAATTGGAAAAATTACTCCGAAAGGTGAAAGTGATCCTACTCCAGAAGAAAAACTTCTTAGAGCAATCTTTGGAGATAAAGCAGGAGATGTTAAAGATGCATCATTAAAAGCACCACCTTCATTAAATGGTATAGTAATTGAGAAGAAACTATTTGCAAGGGCAATAAAAGATAAAAGAAAAAGACTTCAAGATAAAGATGATATAAAAGAATTAGAAAGAATATTTGATGAAAAATTTGAAGACTTAAGAAAAGTTTTAGTTAAAAAATTGTTTAATGTAGTGTCTGGAAAAACATCACAAGGAATTTTTAATGATTTAGGAGAAGAAATTTTTCCAAAAGGAAAGAAATTTACATTAAAGATGTTAAATTCTGCTGATGATTACGCTCATTTAGTTGCAGGAAAATGGACAGCAGATGTTAATATAAATAGTTTAGTCTCTCAGATTATTCATAATTATAAGATTAAAGAAAATGATCTTCAAGGATCATTAAGAAGAGAAAAATTTACAATTTCTGTAGGGGATGAGTTGCCAGCAGGAATTATAAAATTAGCTAAAGTATATATAGCCAAGAAGAGAAAATTAAAGGTTGGAGATAAAATGGCAGGTAGACATGGTAACAAAGGCATTGTAGCTAAAATTGTAAGAGAAGAAGATATGCCATTTTTAGAGGATGGAACACCTGTAGATATTGTTTTAAATCCACTTGGAGTTCCTTCAAGAATGAATATAGGTCAGATTTATGAGACTGTATTAGGTTGGGCGGGTAAAAAACTTGATAAAAAGTATTCAACTCCAATATTTGATGGTGCCTCATTAGATGAAATTAATGAAATTACTTCTAATGCCGGTGTTCCTAAATTTGGTCATACTTATCTATATGATGGAGGAAGTGGAGAAAAATTTGATCAACCAGCTACTGTCGGAATTATATATATGTTAAAATTAGGGCATATGGTTGATGATAAGATGCATTCAAGATCAATTGGACCATATTCTCTTATAACTCAACAACCGCTAGGTGGTAAAGCACAATTTGGTGGACAGAGATTTGGAGAGATGGAAGTATGGGCATTAGAAGCATATGGCGCATCAAGTACCTTAAGAGAAATATTAACTGTTAAATCTGATGATGTTGTAGGAAGAGCTAAAACCTATGAATCTATAGTTAAGGGTGATCCTATGCCAAAACCTGGATTACCAGAATCATTTAATGTATTAATGCATGAGCTTAAGGGACTAGCATTAGATATAAGATTAGAAGAATAATTTATTATTAATAATTTATCCATTTATTATGGCAAGAAAACAAGATAAACCAGCTTTGAAATTTAACAAGATTTCTATAGGACTAGGATCACCTGAGTCAATTTTAGCTGCATCAAGAGGAGAGGTTTTGAAACCTGAAACTATAAATTATAGAACACATAAGCCTGAAAGAGATGGTCTATTTTGTGAAAGAATTTTCGGACCCATTAAGGATTATGAATGTGCATGTGGCAAATATAAAAGAATAAGATATAGAGGAATAGTTTGTGATAGATGTGGTGTTGAAGTTACTGAAAAAAAGGTAAGAAGAGATCGAGTAGGTCATATAAATCTTGTTGTTCCTGTAGCACATATCTGGTATTTTAGATCACTACCTAATAAAATAGGTTATCTACTTGGATTACCTTCGAAGAAATTAGATATGATTATATATTACGAGAGATATGTAGTTATTCAACCTGGTATTGCTGTAAATATTGAAGGTGAGCCTATTAGTAATATGGATTTTTTAACAGAAGAAGAGTACTTAAATATTTTGGAGACATTACCTCCAGAAAACACGTATTTAGATGATGAGGATCCAGAAAAATTTATTGCAAAAATGGGAGCAGAATGTCTTATTGATCTACTTTCAAGAATTGATTTAGATAAGCTTTCTTATGAATTAAGAGATAAGGCAAATAATGAAACTTCTAAACAAAGAAAAACTGAAGCATTAAAGAGACTTCAGGTAGTTGAATCATTGAAAGAAGGAAACCTAAATAGAGAGAATTTACCTGAGTGGATGATAATAAAGGCTGTTCCAGTAATCCCACCAGAACTGAGACCATTAGTTCCACTTGATGGAGGTAGATTTGCCACCTCAGATTTAAATGATCTTTATAGAAGAGTAATTATAAGGAACAATAGATTAAAAAGATTAGTAGAAATCAAAGCTCCTGAAGTTATTTTGAGAAATGAAAAGAGAATGCTTCAAGAATCAGTTGATTCCTTATTTGATAATACAAGAAAATCATCTGCTGTAAAAACTGAGTCAAATAGACCATTAAAATCACTTTCAGATTCATTAAAAGGAAAGCAAGGTAGATTCAGACAAAATTTATTAGGTAAACGTGTTGATTATTCTGCAAGGTCAGTTATTGTTGTTGGACCTAATTTAAAATTATCTGAATGCGGGTTACCTAAGGGTATGGCTGCAGAACTATATAAGCCTTTTATTATTAGAAAGTTAATGGAAAGAGGAATAGTAAAAACGGTAAAATCTGCAAGAAAAATTATTGATAGAAGAGATTCAGTTATTTGGGATATTCTGGAAAATGTCTTAAAAGGTCATCCTGTATTATTAAATAGAGCACCAACATTACACAGATTGGGAATACAAGCATTTCAGCCAAAATTAATTGAAGGTAAAGCGATACAATTGCATCCATTAGTATGTACAGCATTTAATGCTGATTTTGATGGAGATCAGATGGCAGTGCATCTTCCGCTCGGACCAGAAGCAATTCTTGAATCTCAACTCTTAATGTTAGCATCTCATAATATTTTGAATCCTGCTAATGGTTCTCCAATTACTGTTCCATCGCAGGATATGGTTTTAGGTTTATATTATATGACAAAATTAAAAGTATCAGATAAAGAGGTTAATGTAGCTGGCGAAGGTTTAATTTTTTATTCACCAGATGAGGTGATTATTGCATATAATGAAAATAAAGTTGACCTCAATGCATCTATAAAAGTAAGGACATTAGATTATAATGATGATAAAACAGAACTTGTTAATAAAATTATTGAAACAACTGTTGGTAGGGTTTTATTTAATGAAAAAGTACCAGAAAAAGCAGGATATATAAATGAAGTATTAACAAAAAAATCATTAAGAGATATTATTGGAAAAATTTTAAAAGTAACTAATGTTCCTGAAACAGCAGCATTTTTAGATGAGATTAAAACGCTTGGTTATAAATTTGCATTTGAAGGAGGTCTATCATTTAGTTTAGGAGATATAATTATTCCTAAAGAGAAATATAAGATGATTGATAAAGCAAATGGACAGGTTGATGCAATTAGAGCTAATTACAATATGGGTTTAATTACAAATAATGAGAGATATAATCAGGTTATTGATATATGGACTTCAACTAATGCAGAATTAACTGAGCTTTCTATGAAGAGAATTAGAGAAGATCAGCAAGGATTTAATTCTGTATATATGATGTTAGATTCAGGAGCTAGGGGGTCTAAAGAACAAATTCGACAGCTTTCTGGAATGAGAGGCCTTATGGCAAAACCAAAAAAGTCAACTGCAGGTGGGGGTGAAATTATTGAAAATCCAATATTGTCAAATTTTAAAGAAGGTTTGTCAATTTTAGAATATTTTATTTCTACTCACGGTGCGAGAAAAGGTCTTGCAGATACTGCATTAAAAACTGCAGATGCCGGATATTTAACTCGTAGGCTTGTTGATGTTTCTCAAGATGTTATAATTACAGAAGATGATTGTGGTACCTTAAGAGGCATTAATGTAGCTCCTTTAAAAAAGAATGAGGAAGTAGTAGAAAAATTAGAGGAAAGAATTGTAGGAAGAACAGCCTTACATGATATTCACGATCCAATAAATTCTGACTTAATTGTAGCTTCAGGTGATCAAATAAATGATGAAATTGCTAATAAAATAGAAAATTCTACAATTGATAAAATTGAAGTTAGATCTGCTTTGACTTGTGAATCCAAGAAAGGAATATGTACAAAATGTTATGGAAGAAACTTGGCCACAGGAAAAGTGGTTCAAATTGGAGAAGCTGTTGGTGTCGTTGCTGCTCAATCAATTGGTGAACCTGGAACACAGCTGACCTTAAGAACATTCCATGTTGGGGGTATCGCCGGAAATATATCTGAGGAAAATAGTCTTGTTTCTAAATATAACGGGAAAATTGAGATAGAAGATTTAAAAACTGTTAAGGGAACTGACAGTGAAGGAAATAATATAAATATTGTAGTTTCAAGATCATCAGAATTAAAGATAATAGATGTTACTACTGGATTGCTTTTAAGTAATAACAATATTCCTTACGGTGCTACTATATTTATT
>Ga0209403_10008129_pt1 | contig 10177 bp, 10 predicted proteins | sample ArcticOcean_MG_C_8_FD_187440 | JGI IMG/M metagenome (GOLD analysis project Ga0209403, IMG submission 187440) | Marine microbial communities from western Arctic Ocean - ArcticOcean_MG_CB11_86 (SPAdes) (version 2) | ecosystem: Environmental > Aquatic > Marine > Oceanic | place: Arctic Ocean...
GCGGAGCAGAACTGGGGCAAAGAGAGCTACCTGTATCAAGTGCGGGTAATGGGTGAGTTTCCGACCGAGTCGGAGGACACACTGATACCGCTGAAGTTGGTCGAGGCCGCGGCTAGGGCTGATGTTAGCGATATTGATGATCGTGAACGTGGCGAATTGCAGGTTGGGGTCGACGTTGCACGTTTCGGTAGCGATCGCACGGCAATATGTGTGCGTCGTGGCGAGGAAATAATCTCGCTCGATTCTTATCGCCGAGAGGACACGATGAGCACTTCCGGGCGTGTGGCAAGGGTGGCGAGAGAGCACGGGCCGAGGGCGATTCGGGTTGACGAAATCGGAATTGGTGCCGGGGTTGTAGATCGCCTTAACGAGCTGAAGATCCCAAATGTCGAGGGTGTGAACGTTGCAAGGCGGGCGAGCAAGCCAGAGCAGTTTGCGAATCTCAGAGCCGAGCTTTACGACGGTCTGAGAGAGCGGTTTTTTGCCGGGCGAATTCGTATTCCAAACGATGCGGAACTGATTTCGCAACTGGCATCGATCCGTTATCTGTTCACGAGTAGCGGGCAGATGCGAATTGAGGGAAAGGATGAGCTGAGATCGAGAGGTGAGCGGAGTCCGGATCTTGCAGATTCGGTGATGCTGGCGTTTGCGAAGTCTGCGGATCGTGGTTTCAGAGTTCGGGTAGGTCCCGAAGATGCCGATGACACAGGTGTCGGGGAAGAAATGACAACTATTACAAAGGATCAAGAATGAAGTTCGGACTAGAAGCGGCGATATCGATAGGGTCGGGAATTGGCCGGATTATTGGCGAGCGATTCAGGGCTGGCGAAAAGGCGAACCGTTCGACGCGTGTGACGGTTGATCGATTCGATGCAGTCGACGGAGTTGGTGGCGAGTGGACGTCGGCGAAGTACGGCGAGTACTACGCTACTTCGGCCGCGGTTTATGCTGCTGTACGCACTCGTGCTGATGCGGTCGGGCGCCCGGAACTTCGCGTAGAGCAACACGTTGATTCGGGAGGCGAGAGCACCTGGCAGACGGTAGAAAATACTCACCCTTTGCAGCGACTGATCGATCACCCTAATAACTCCTGGAGCCGAGCGGAATTGGTGCGGGCTATCGAGTCGAATTTGCTGCTCTGGGGTAGCGCGTATCTCGGTATTGAGAAGGACGAGTCGGGAGTTGTGAGCGAGCTATGGCCGCTTCGTCCCGATCGCATGCGGGTGATGCCCGACGTTCGTAAGTACGTTCGTGGGTTCGTTTATGAACACGCTGGCGAACGGGTCGCCTATCTTCCTGAAGAGATGGTGTGGTTCAAGCAATTCAACCCGCTCGAAGATTTTGCTGGATTGTCGGCGGTTGCGCCGGCTCGGCTGTCGGTGGACATGGGATTTGAGGCGCAGCGGTTCAACCGGAACTTCTTCGCAAATTCGGCGACTCCCAGCGATCTTGCGATTACGTCTGATGAGACGCCGACCGACGACGAAGTGTCGGAGTTCTACTCACGATGGGATTCACGCTTTAAAGGCTCATCGAAAGCGCACCGGCCGATTCTTCTCGGTCGGGGAATGGATGCGAAACGGCTCGGATTGAGCCAGCGTGACATGGAGTTCGCAAAGGCGCTGGAGTGGTCGGTCGAAGAGGTATCTCGTTCGTTTGGGGTGCCGACGGAGTTTCTCGGGGAGCTTGAAAACGCGACGCTATCGAATGTCAGCACTTTCGAGCGATTCCTGTGGCGGAACACTATCGTTCCTGAGCTGAAATTGATTGAGGACTGCCTGAATCGGAGTTTGATACCGGCGTTTGGACTCTCGCCACAGGAGTATCGATTCAAGTTCGATGTTTCGTCGGTCGAGGCGCTTAACGACTCTGAAGATTCGCGTGTTGCGCGAGAGGTCAGCCTCGTGAACGCTGGCGTGATGACGCCGAACGAGGTACGTGCGAGGCACGGTCTTGAGGCAGAGCTGTGGGGTGAGGTGGCGCGGGGTGGGTGAGCTGGTGGTGGGTTTGGGTGAATTTGGCTGGGGTGATTTCGACCCACACCCTAGCGCACTCCCTGCTAGGGAGAGTCGTTCATAATTATTCATCTAATTTCCCCGTTTCAAGAAAACTGTGACAGGGGAACATATGTTCGCATGGTTCATTGTTGTATGGTTTGTCAACAAAGGGGTTCATTATGCTTATGTCGGACGGTGAGATCCGCAGCGCCGTAGACAATGGCGAGTTAGGCATCTCTGATTTCGCCGATCACTGCCTGCAGCCTGCGAGTTACGACTTGCGAATTGGTTCTCCATCACTGCGGAGTGGCGACACTACCGAAATCGATGTCGAGCGTGAACGATCTATCGTGCTCAACGCGGGCCAGTTCGCATTGATGAACACATATGAATCCGTCAAATTACCGGCGGATATTGCTGGGCACATCGGCGTGCGCAGTTACTACACCCGCAAGGGGATGATCCTGCTCGCTGGTCTGCAGATAGACCCAGGGTTTGAGGGGCATCTTGTACTTGGTGTATACAATGCCTCTCCCCGGTGATTGACGTTAGATTACGAGGCCACATTCGCGACCGTCGAATTCCATCGCCTTGCAGTTGCTTCTGTGAAGCCGTATCAGCCTGGTCCTGAACAGTTAATAGGCCACATCCCCAGAATGGACAAGGATTACTTGCGAACCATTGAAACCGAGACACTTTCCGAGTTAGCGCAGAATGTCCGGACATTAAGTCAGAATGTGGGTGATCTGACTACTTATTCCAAAATAATCGGTGCCCTCACCATCGGAGTTCTTCTTACAGTGGTTGGATTCGGATTAGCTGCATTACTCGCCTAAGTCACGCCACTTTACGTATGCAGTCTCGGAGATCTTCCGAGGTTTCTGCCTGCACCAATGCCTTCGCTTGCATTGTCACCACTGACAGCAAGCAGTGAAGTTCGATCTTGGCAAGCCCATGGTGGTTGCTGACGATGCTCGCGAACTTGGTTTCGGTGAGGGATCGTGTGGTTTTGGACGAGATGCTGTCTTGTGCTCCGATTGTGGGAAGCTGTGTTGCTGCTGTGTCGTCGTTTGGGAATTCGGAGATCGTGACGCCGAATGAGGTTCGTGCGAGGCATGGGCTTGGGGCGGGTGTGTGGGGTGAGGTGGCGCGGAGTGGGTGATTTTGACTGGGGGCGATTTCGACCTACACCCTAGCCTTCTCTCTGCTAGGGAGAGGGTCGTTCATAATTATTTGCGCTTTTGTTTGGGCTGTCCAGATTCCATGCCATCGACTCTTTGAGGATCGCTGTTGCAAGTTGTCGGGCTGTTTGGTGAGTCGAGTCCAGTATGAGGTCAGTCGATTTTAAAGGCTCCAGGATGTCCTCGAAATCAGCATGAGCCTTGGTTAAAAACTCAGGGTCGCGCGAGATTCCCCTTGTCGCATCTCCCTGCACCCGTTTTAACGCCTCGCCGTAGGAAATTTGCAGGGTCACGAAGAATGGCTCGCCGCTCCATTTGAGATTGTCTTGGAATGGAGCACGTTCTGCTCTGTCCCAAAACTGTCCGTCCAGTATCACGATATCGACGCCGGAAGAATCAAACGAATCCGTCAAGGCTGCAGCGGCTCGGCGCGCGCCCAGCCATACATTCTGGTCTCCCATGGGCTTGTCGCTCATCATCAAGTACAGCAGATCCAAATCGATTACGGCTGCTGAGCGTCCTCGGAGCCGAATATCTTCAACAAGAATCCGGGCGACGGTACTTTATCCCGCACCAATAGGACCGTTGATTACGATCAGTGACTTCATGCGATCATTCTAGTGCAGAAGATGCAATGGCGTGTAGTCGTTAATGCCCAAGGGTTGGTGACACCACTCTCGCAGCCAGAATTCAAGTTAGGACACTACCTGATCGTCGGGGTTCCGTTTTCTTCAGGGTTTTACGCCACCTTACGTATACAGTCTCGGAGGCCTTCTGACGCTTCTATCTGCACTAAGGCCTTAGCTTGCATCGTGACAGCCGAAAGAGGTGGCGGGGAGTGGGTGAGTTGGTGGTGGGTTTGGGTGATTTCGTTTTGGGGTGATTTCGACCCACACCCATTCCCTCTCCCTGCTAGGGAGAGGGAATGGGACTTAGGGTAGGTTGTTGAGCAATCCGGAGAATTCTTCTTCGGTGAAGGCTCTCATCGTTTGGGTCGAAAGATTGCCTTGCATACCTAGTGTGAGGAGCACCGTTGTGGCTGCTTCATCGTTTGGGAATTCGGTCAACGTAACTGCGTCGTACTGACCCAAGGTCAGGTGATAGCTGAGCATCTTTCCACCTGCTGATTCGATAGCTGACTTTGCTGCTGCAAGACGATCTGGCGAATCCTTTATTGCGGCCACACCTTGTGACGTGTAGTTGATCAAGCTGATGTATTGAGGCATTGTCTGACTCCGTGATTGTGTTGCCAGTTTGGGACGGTTCGTACCGCTCATTCAGAAATGGCACCATGCGTTGGAGCCGGGAGTATAGCGGATTGGTGTTCGCTGCTCGATTGGCAGATTCATCTGAATCCGTTCTCAGGATCGGCGAAATCTTAGGGCTGACTTTTCTAGTATGGATATGTGCATTCAGGAGACTTTGTAAGAGATTTCGCGTTGATCATGGTCGCTGCAGCCGCAGCCCTGATCGTATTCCGGCTTCTTCGGCAACCGCCGATCCTCGGCTATCTCCTCGCGGGCGTGCTCGTGGGACCGTTTGCACTTCAGGGCAGATTCGTGGCGGAGACCGAAACGGTTTCGCTCGTTGCGGAAGTCGGGCTGGTTGTGCTGTTATTTGCGATCGGCGTTGAGTTCGGTTGGGAACGAATTCGCAAGGTCGGATTCCGTGTCGTGGTGATCGGTGCTGTCGAGATCACTGCGATGATTTCACTCGGTTACTTCCTCGGTAGAGCCCTCGGCTGGACCACCACCACATCGATATATCTCGGCGCAGCACTGGCGTTTTCGAGCTCGGCTGTGCTGGTTCAGATCCTGCGTGAAAACGGCCAATTGATGTCGCTTCGCGGCCAACTAGTTGTTGGCATACTGGTGGTTGAGGACTTCATCGCTGTAGTGCTTCTGGCCGTTTTTGCCGGTTACGGCAATCAGGAAGATGGCGGAGCTGTGCAGGTGTGGCCGATCGTTTTCAAGATGACGGTATTTGCGATAGGTGCCCTGGTTTTCGGCACGCTGCTCGCCCCCCGGCTGATGGATCTCCTCGATTATTTAAAATCACGCGAGACGCTGCTGATCGGCAGTCTTGGTATGTGCTTTGGCGTGGGCTTGCTCGCCCGTGAAATGGGACTTTCAGCCGGTGCCGGGGCTTTCCTGATCGGAACGGTGCTGGGCGATACGAGGCACCGCGATCAAATCGCACGGTTGATATCACCCGTGCGTGATGTGTTCGCAGCCCTGTTCTTCGTTTCTATCGGGATGCTTGTGAACATGGGCGATGTGCCGGAGTATTTCGGAACGGCTCTGATCGTGACCGGAGTTCTGGTCGCAGGAAAAGTACTGGCCGCCACAGTAGGGACATTCCTGATCGGGCATAACGGCGACACGGCCCTCGAAGTTGGTACGTCGATGCCGCAGCCTGGCGAGTTTTCGCTGGCAATTGCGCGAGCTGGCAGCGAGGTCTCTGCTGTTGGGGCGCAGCTCTACCCGGTCGTGACGATCAGCACGCTCATGGCGTCGTTTGTTTACCCGCTGGTATTCAGGTCACATGGGGTTATCGGATCGTTTGTAGGTTGGATATTGCCTGCTGGTGTGAAGAAAGAGGCAGCAGTATTTTCTGCAAGGATTGCCACAGCCCGTAGAGCGATGGCGCCGGCGAGACCTGCACCAGACGATCTTGTTCGAGGTGTTCGCTCGGCCGCCGTTAGCTTCGGAAGCATCGGGCTTGTCGTCATCGCCGGGGTGTTGATCTCGAACGTTGGAACGAGTCTTGCGACGGAGGTTGGAATACCGGCTGAACTGGTGGGCGTCGCTGTGCTCGCGGCCGTGGTGACTCTTGCCGTGCCTGCTGGAATCGTGCTGTGGAAAGTTTTGATCGACCTTGGAGCCGTTTTTGTCAGGCGTGTGTTTGTGCGATTCAAAATAACGACGCGGTTTAATGTTGCCGATGTTTTGAGTACGGCGATTGTGAGCGTATTGCTGCTGGCCGCCGGGGTGTGGACCGTAGTGCAGCTGCTCGAAATGATGCCGGTTGGGGAATTGACTGATCCTGTGCCCGCGCTTGTGATGGCGCTAAGCGTGGCAGTGACTGCGACTCTGGCTATGAAAATTCATTCTCAGATGGACAAGACTTTCAGACGGACGTTACTTGGAGATATGCCTGCCGTGAGCTCTCCAAACTCAGATGGTCCGGCTTCGACTGGGGACTAGCAGCCATATTCGTATAGTCCGCACGATTGGATGAAGCCCGTACTTTCGGCGCATTGCGACTGTGCCCAGACCCGAACGGCTTTGGTGGAATACACGCTTATAGGCTCGAGCGGGGGTTGATATCAATAGCTGATATAGACCCGACCCGATCAATTCCGGCGATAGCTAGGAACGTACTTGGAGGTGATGTGATGGCCGATGATCGCGCTTTGATACTCGAGCTTGAAGAGCGGTATGCCGAGGCGACGAACAAGTCGGACGTGATGGAGTTCGACGATCTTTTTGCTGAAGACGCAATGCTCATGATGCCCGATCGCCCTGCTGTTATAAGCAGAGAGGCGATCGTTGCGCACCAACGTGAGTTCTTCAAGTCGATCAAGGCCCAGATCAAGTCGATCGTTGCCGAAGTTGAGGTGCACGAGACACTGGTCTACACGCGTGGTGCATTCAATTACTCGATGGCTCCGAAGATGGGTGGCGAGGCGGTCGTGATGCGTGGCAAGTTCATCAACCTTTACAAGAAGGACGAGATGGACGAGTGGCGGATCTGGCGAAGTATTAACAACATCGACCACCCGCACGACGACTAGGGCCGCGAGGCGGCGTTTACTTGGCCGGAGGCTAGACCGTCGGTAGGTTCTTGAGAACGTTTTGGGCCATGATTGCGTAGCCTTCGTTGTTGGGGTGAAGGTCGTCGGGCAGTAGGTGGGCGTTGGTGGCATCGAAGATGTCGAGGCCGTCGATGTAGGTGATGTTTTCGTCGCCGTTCCTGCGGAGCGTTTCTACTGAAGCTGCTACCACTTCTCGCATTTTCTTTAGCGTGAATCCGACTTCGTTTGGCGAGTCTTCACGATCCGGTGAGTAGATCGGTGAGAGCAGGGCGATAGGCGTTGTCGGGTGCTTTTCACGAACGATTTTTACGAAACCGAGTATGCCGGGTCCAAACGTTCTTTCAGCGAGGCTAGCGGTTCCGTAGATATTGATTCCGAGGCAGAGCGAAATCAGATCGGCTTCACGATCTCTGATAACTCTGGCGATCATGGGATCGAGATGGCACTGACCACCGAACCCAAGGCACGTGAGATCGTATCCACGGGTGCGGGCTGTGATTGCGGGCCAGGTTTGAGTTGGCGAATCGGCTGCGGAGCATTGCGATATCGAACTTCCGTAGGTGATCCATTTTTTTGCGTTCGAAACCGGGGTTGCGGATATTTCCGCTTCAACGTCGATCCCAAGACCACTGAGTCGGGTTTCTCCAAACTGGGGAAGCCATAGTTCGATGCTTTTGGTTCCGGCTGCGAGATTTTCGAATTGGAACGACGTCTGGTTTTCCAGGTTTACCGAGGACACCAGTTCGCCGTCAACCACCAGATCGATTTGCCCTCTTTCCTGGAACGAATTACATGTGCCCTCGATAGTGGTCGTGTCGCTCTGGAACGTCACCCGCACGCCGGCAGCCATTGCTGCTCGGAGAGCAAGCTCGCTGTCGTAGAGCTCTCTTTCTTCGTGCTCGATGCGCCACGGCATGACCCACTCGTTGGAGACTTCGGTCGATATAGCGCCCGACCATGTGAGGCGTGGGTCGTTGGCTGCGATGTGTTGAGGCATGTTGGGATCCTGAATGTGGAGCGATGTTACGAACTGGCGAATCGTAGCAGGGGTGGTGAGCAGTATGCCCTGACGGATCTGTTTTTCGTGCATGTTTAGCGCGCTTCACTGAGATTTGATCGGTGGGAGAAAGGGTATGATGCCGCCGGATGAAATCGAATTCGGCATTAGGGGGCAATCGATGAAGGTTACGTTTACGGGAACGGGCGGCGGCGGAAGCTACGCGCACGATCGTGGCGGGGCGTCTGTAATGCTCGAAAACGACGGTGGCGTGATTCTTCTCGATTGTGGTCCCGGTGTGATGCGACGTGTGGTTCGATCGGGCATGGACGTCGGTGACATAAATGCCGTGTTCATCACCCACCTGCACTATGACCACAGTGTCGGCCTGCCTGAACTATTCAACATGTTCGGACGGCGCCGGGCTGATCCTCCGCGAGTATTCGGACCTAGGGGCATCGCTGAGTTTGTGGAGAACAGTAAAAAATTGATCGTCGTCAACGGCCTGAAAGAATTGAATGAGGGTCTTCAACAACTTCGTGGTGAAGAGATAACACCCGGTGAGACTTACGAGGTTGGAGGCTTTACAGCAGATGCGATTGAAGTGCCCCACGATCCGCTGATTCAGGCTTTGGCGTGGCGTTTTCGATCTGGTGGTGTGAATGTGGTCGTGTCGGGTGATCAGGCGACCGACGACAAGCTAATGGTTCCGTTTTCTTCCGATGCTGACTTACTTGTTCACGAGGCTCACACCAAACAGGGGATTGAAGAGCAGGCAGCGAAATTGCCAAACGCTGATAGGCGGGCAATATTTATTCGTACGTTCCCTGTTTCGCACTCGGAAGTCTCGGCTGCAGCAAAGGTTGCTGAACAAGCTGGTGTGAAGCGATTGGCGCTGACAGCCCTGCTGCCATTTGAAGATGAAACAGAGTTGGTCAATTCTGCGAGAGAGCATTACAACGGCGATGTTTTCGTGGCTCAGGCCGGCGAGTCGCTGGAAATTTAGTGTTCGGGCTCGACGCCGCTTGTTTGTGTTGAAACGCTGCTAGAAGTTGAGCTCGACAGTCGAAATGTTGATTCCGCAGCTCACGGTGAGTACGACGAGGCTCAGTAGCACACCTAACAAAATCCGACCGCTGACCCTGGCTTTTATTCCCCTGCCGTCATATTTATCAATCAAGGAGATCAGAAATAATCCGATTGAGACGACTAACGCGATCGTGCCGTACGCAAAGGCGATAAACCAGGCAAGATACATCTCACCATCACCGACTGCACCAAAGAGACTCAGCGCCGCCAGGATTAGGATCGGAAAGAACGTCCATCTGAGTGCACCTGCACTGTTTGATTCAGAAGTCTGCCCGTTGTAGTCGGTTGCGTTGCTCGTCATGTCGTGTAAATCCTCCTGCTGATCAATTCCCTTTGATCGTAGGATTGAGTGAGGAGTGAGCCCAGTTACAGCTGTACTAGTAAGGCATGGTTCAACCGTACTAATTAGCGGGCTGGAGCGCGCCCGCGCACATATACTTCCGGTTCTCGCGTTGAACTCAGGTCATATGAACAGGATTGCCAGGATCAAGACACATGCCAACTCACGTATCGGACGAAATACTCGATCGCTTTCGGAAGGTAACTTCCGCTACGGCGTACAGCGCTGTGTGGCGGTTGGCTCCACCGGACGGGCAGGAATGGTTTGCTTCAGCGAACTACCAGCTGTGCCTGATGCGGGGCGTGAAGGCGTATACGCCGGGTAAGACGTTGGTCGGACGTGCCCAGACGCTTCGGTTTGTTCCGGCTCGTCCTGATCTGTTGAAGATAACTCGCCGTGGCGGCGATTCTCCTGAGTATCGAGCGATGGGCAAGTGCGGACCGAACGATGTCTTGGTTGCCGAGGCACACACCTTCGACGAGTACTCCTGCATTGTCGGCAACATGAAGGCCAGACAGCTGTGGCACAACAAGGCGCAGGGCTTGATTACAGATGGGGCGATTCGGGATCTTCAGATGATCGCTGATGAGTACGATCTTGCTGTGTTCGCAAAGAATCGATCGCCCGCGGGGAACCTGCCGTTTCTCGAATCGTACGAAGAGGATTGTCCAATCAATGTGGGTGGAGTGTTGGTGATGCCGGGCGACGTGATCGTTGCCGACGACGATGGCGTTGTCGTGGTACCTGCCGATCGAG
>Ga0209403_10008130_pt1 | contig 10177 bp, 10 predicted proteins | sample ArcticOcean_MG_C_8_FD_187440 | JGI IMG/M metagenome (GOLD analysis project Ga0209403, IMG submission 187440) | Marine microbial communities from western Arctic Ocean - ArcticOcean_MG_CB11_86 (SPAdes) (version 2) | ecosystem: Environmental > Aquatic > Marine > Oceanic | place: Arctic Ocean...
AAACATCAAAGATGCCAGCCCAAGAATTGTGCAAATGATGGCATCGAAATTAAAATTAAACTCGAATACGAAGGTGCTGGACCTAGGTTCTGGCTATGGCGGTGCCGCACGTTATCTAGCCAAAAATTTTGGCTGTCAGGTAACCTGCCTCAACCTCAGCAGTAATCAAAATGAAAGAAACCGTGCCCTGAATAAAAAAAATGATTTGGATGGTCTGATAACAGTAGTGGAAGGAAACTTTGAAGATATTCCCTTTCCTGAAAATTCATTCGATGTCGCTTGGTCTCAGGATGCTATCGTTCACAGTGCTGATAGAAAACTTGTTGTTCAAGAAGTAGTCCGGGTGCTTAATGATAAGGGTGAGTTTATTTTTACCGATCTAATGCAGACCTACGATTGTCCAGAAAATATTTTAAAACCCATTATAGATAGAATTCAATTGGATTCAATGGGCTCTTTCGGATTTTATATTGAACAGGGTAGAAAACTTGGCGTTAAAAAGACCGAAGTGCAAAACTTATCTGAACATTTAACCACTCATTACCAGCGTGTAATGGAGGAAACTCAAGATCGATACCATGAAATGGTTGAGTCCTGTGGGAAAGAATATATCGATAAAATGATCGAAGGCTTAAAACACTGGGTGGAAGCTGGGAAAAATAACTATCTTTCATGGGGAATTATTCATATGAAAAAAAGTGACATTTGATAAAAAGGCTATTTTTTTTAACTAGTTAAGAGAGTTTTTTTACAACAACTTAGTTTATATTTTTATCATTAAGTTGCTTTTTGTTTATCCACAACGCTCTTTCCTTTATTCAATTGAGTTCCTAAGCTGGGCTGCAACTTTTCTCCTGTCTCTATCCATTGATATGAGCTCGCGAACTTTTTTTTTCAACTTCCAGGAGAAATCTTGGCCTTTTAATTTTTTTACCTTGAGTTCAACCCACTAATCGATTCCGCTTCTCCAATTGCTTTAAGTATTGTTCACGTTAAAGGCTTCGACTTTTTAGGGTTTAGCTTCGAATCTGCCTGCACATTCAACAACCATTTCTTTTTGATCTGCTTACAACTTGTGCTTCCCAAGCATGCCCTTTAATACATTGCCATTAAACTTTTTTCTTACTTCCGGAAGTAATATTTTGAATAAGAAGCTGAGAATTGAGTGCACTAGGCGAAACACCACAGAAAAAGGTTTAGTTAACTACTTTTTCTTCAGATTGAGGAGAGTGATTAATGAGAAAAAGGCGTAGGCTGTCATATAGGATGGACTTTCCTGCCTCACAATTTAAAAGTAGATTAAGTGAAAATTCGCCAGCAGGAAGCCACCCTACCGCTGAATCGATCTCCCAATAATACGGTTTCTCATAGGAGGTCTTTTCTTTGATATAAATACTCATCCCTTCATTGATCTTTCCTAATGCGATCTGTCTATATTGTTTTTCCCCATTGGCCATAGAGCTAGTTCCCAAAGCAGGTAAAAAATAACTATCATCTGAGGAAAATTTCTTTGCAGACCAAGCTAAAACGACAAGGTGAGGTTGGTCTAATTTGACTTGACCGATCAAACGTTTTAGAACCACATTTTTTTTTGGAAAAGCTTTGATGGATAAGGAATTTTTCCCCGTAAACTTGTGATCGGTAATCGAAGTAAGCTCACCTGTACCAGATATAATTTTCCAACCAACGGTGGATTCAAAGTCTTTTGGCAAAAGAGAGGTCGATTTAATGTTATTTAAATGGATCAACTTTTTGTCATTAGAAACACTCTTAAAATTGTGTTTATCCTGCCAATTCAAAAAAACAGGCAAATAGCCCTTAGGAGTTTTTACATAGTAGTCTTCAATGTTTACCGCATTGTTGACAAGTAGACTTACTGCGTCAAGTTGGTTGTTAGTAATAATATTCTGAAGGTTATTTTTATAAATACTTCTGGCATAGAGGTAGTTCTTTGGGTCAGCAACGAGAAGCAGATTGTTGTTCTGTGTCTGACTGTTGATGCTCTGCCTATACTCTTTTGGGTTGTATGTTTTGGTTGAAGGGTAATGATTTAGGAATACCTCAATTAGAGCTAATGCAACATAAATGCTCATTAATGAATAACCTGCCAAGTTAAGGGAAGTTTTATATTTGATTAGGTTTCTCAAGCCTTCCCCAAACCACATAAGTCCACTCACAAGAAAAATCAGAAACATAGGAAGATTAAATAAATAAGCTCTTGGGTAATGGGCCAAGCCTGTTATCAGGCTGACAAGGTAAGTTGTGAGAAGAATTGTTATAGGCAATAAACGGTAAGAGCGGTTGCACGTTTTGCCCAAAAATATTCCAGCGATGAAAAACGGAGTAAAATAAATTAGTGGTCCTGGAAGTATTTTGAGAAACAAGTTTGGAATGAAATGAATTAATATATCTGACGAAGAGGAATAAACTTTGATACTTTTATAAGCTACCTCGTAAGATTGCACCATTTGACCTAGGAGAGGCCAGTATGAAAGAAAGGAGCAAATCCCAATTAATAGGAAAACCGACAAAAATGGGTAGATTTTTTTGCCGATTGATTCCCGATAGAGGCCAAATTCTGTTCTTAACGCGGGAACTGCTAGAACAAAAAAAACCCAAAGGGCAAGAGCTAAAATAAATATTACAGCTATTGGCTGAGTATAGACCAATAAAAATCCGCTTAGCAATAGAAGTAAACCCCACCTGAAATATTTATCCGAATTTAATAGCTTCAGGGTTGCATAAATTGAAAGGGTGGAGAAAAGCATGAGAAAGCTGTATCCTCGTGCGGTTTGGGAATAATAGATATGAACTGGGCATACGACTGTTGCTAAAAGGGCAAGTTGAGCTACCATCTTAGTTCGAAAAATTTGACTAGCGATCTTATAAATAAACCAAAGGCAGGCAATGCCAGCAGCAAATGCAGGGAACCTGATAGCTAATTCATTTTCTTCTCCAAACAACAAAACCATCATACGTAATACGATGGTATGAAAAATGTGGTGGCCCCCGGATCCATGACCATATGTTGTAACTATATATTCAATCGGGGTATATACCCATTCGAGTAATACTTGGTTTTCATCGCCTCCACCCAGAGCTCGACCCAGTTGATGGGCTCTGAGGGAAATTCCTACGAGAAAAAGAGTTACTATAATTAACATGAATATTTTATTACCTTGGAAGAGATGTGTGGGGTTTTAGCTGTATCCAACGCTCTATAATCAAAATTATTGAACGGAGTTGCTACTTCCATTTCATATTGTTTAGAAATATAGAGATTACAACTTTTACCCGAGTATCGTTCATAAAAATATCTAGGATGGTTTGAATTCTCCGGACTATACCACAAGGTTCAATTTATTTTAAAAAGGGAGAGACCTTGCTGGTAGCAAGATTATCAGGTAATAAAAACTATTCATTCTTTATCATCTGGCCTGTTTATTTTTTTATCTTGAACTCTTGCTCTAGACAACCCTGTATTGATCCTTTTTTTATACTCATTTAAACTTAAGTTAAAACTTTAGTTTAATTCCCGGCGCAACACCAAAACTTTTTAACCGAGGGATATCTTCTTCAAATCCGTTGTAGCGAAATTCTAAGACTATATCTAGATCGTTATTAACCAAATAATTCAGCTGTGACTCAGCAACCCACTTTGGCTTCCCGTCACGATCAAAATTGTAATCAGAAAACCCAGTGAGGAATAAGTGTGATGTAAATCCTAAACGATAAGCGATACTTGTTTGTTGTCCTCTCTCAAAAGTTTCTATAGGAAGGTAGCGCCATCTCATCCAACTCGTCTTGTCAAAAAGAATGGCTAGGGAGTGGTGATAGGTCAGCCCATATCGTAGAACTGTGTTATCTTTTCCATTACGCCCGTTATATTCCACATCAAACCCCAAACCTCTAATTCCCAATACCCACTCAGGGTCAAGTTTTCTACGCAAGCGGTACTCCATAAATGATCGTTTAAAAACAAACCGCTTATCTGGTTCGTTCTGGTTTCCACGGATGTCGGTGAATCCCCAAAAATTAAAATCCAGGGGAAGGTCAACAGATGATTGAATATTAAGCGAATTATAATCCCGGCTACCAAAATAATAGGTGGTCTGTACCTTTGGTATCCATAGATGTTTCTCAGTTTCGGCAAAAGCTGATTTAAAAAGACAAGCTGAAACTAAAAGGTTTGCCAATACAACTGTAGCTTTTATTTTCATCTTTTAGACTCCTAATACGCAGATAGCTTAGCTATAACGCCAAAAGTAATTAATTTAATAAAGGAGCACTATATCCACTTCACTGAGGGGATTTTTTAATAGCCTATCAGTATTTTGGAAGGATTTACAATTAAGGTAGTGGTGCTAATGGATAAATTTGTAATAGTATCAACCTCGATAGACTCTCTAGAATTATTTGATCATCATATCAATTTTTTACGGCGTGAGAGATCATCGATCTAATCGCTAGATTATAAGCCATTGATTTAAAAATTTTTGAAATACATCAATTTTTTGTATCTCTATTTGTGTCACGTTTATGTCAATTGGCATGTTCTTTATTTTTTAGATGGAGTTAATTATTTTTGAATCCTTTTAAATATAATTTAATCTATATTACTGAGATTAGTTTTTTTAATTACGGACATCCTAAAAAATAACTTTATGCCGCGTAATAAAACACAAATACTTTTTAGCCGTTTCTTGGTTTTTTTTGTGCTTTTGTGTTTTGTTGGGATGACAGGTTACTCTGGATTACTGCACAATCACGATCATGATTTTAGCGAATCACATGATGACTGCTCTCCCTGTAATTGGACTAAATCACATAAAGTTAATACAACAAAAACAATCTATATTGCAAACGTCTTTTCTTTTAGTGAAAACACCTTTCAGCTATCTCTTTTAAAATCTTTAGATTTTTTGCCTGGTCTCCATAACCGCGGCCCCCCTTTTGTTTCATAAGTTCTTCCATAATTTTAAAATTCTCCATCACTAAAAACGCCATTTGAGAAAAATGATGCGGTGTGAGGTGTGATGCGAGCGTTATCAATCAATTTAGTTTATTAAGGGGAGCAATATGAAAACTTTTGGGATCCTATTTTTGTTACTTGGATTTTTCTATTCATCAATTAATGCTTACGCAATATCGGATGGCAAAACCCGAGAAGATATTAAGCAGCTTGAGAAAAGAATCAAACAACTAGAATCGGGGAGAAAAAACTCTCAATCAAACAATATCTCCACAGCCACTGGACTTTCACGTTCATTCAATCCGGCAATCAGTTTAAACGGATTACTTCTTGGAACATACAACTCAGAAGGTAATGATAATTCCAGTCAAAGCAATAAAACTGGGCTTAGTGTTCAAGAGATGGAGTTACAACTAGCTGGTAATGTTGACACTTGGCTCAGGATAAAATCTACTTTTTCCATGGAGGGCACAGAAAACTTTGGTCTGGAAGAACTGGTTGGCTCTGGTCTCATTACAAACAACCTTAGCTTGCAAGTAGGGAAAATTTTTGTCCCTATAGGTAAGCACAATCAACTTCATACGCACGGTCAGCCCTTTGTTGCCACGCCAGTATCCAATGAAATGGTTCTGGGCGAAGAAGGTATGAAGGAAATAGGCTTTGGTGCAAGTTATCTTTTACCCGTTTCATTTTTCTCTGAGATTAACCTGCAAATCCTTGAGGGGGAAAATGCAGACCTTTTTGCTTCAACCGTAAATGATGGATTTGCCTACTTAACAAGATCAGCCAACTCGTTTGATCTAAGTGATGAGACAACCATGGATGCTAATCTTGCATATGCTTTCGGAGACAATAGTTTGACCGGAGCATATAAAACGACAGAAGTGCTTGGAGTCGATATACGCTTTAAACACAAACCACTGGGTCGGGAAGGTTATAGAACAACCATCTGGCAATCAGAGTTTTTAACATCAACTAGGGAACAGATCAAGACTGGCTTTTATACTTATCTCCAACAGCAATTTGCTAAGAGGTGGTGGGCTCAAGGACGGTATAGCCATTCATATCAGGAAAGCGATCGTTCTGATCAAAATCAGTATTCATTGGCATTATCTTATGTTCCTAGTGAGTTTATTGAAACAAAGCTGGAGTACACTCACTTGAATCAATACGCGGCAGATGAAAACCAATTGTTTCTTCGGTTCTACTTTACTCTAGGTTCACATAAAGGGCATAGCTATTAAAAATGCAAACCATTTTCAAACAAATACTAAAACCAAAGGTGCAAGATGAAAAAACAATCCTTAACTATATACTTATCTTTTCTTTTTTTCTTTTTAACAGTAACGAGTGTTCAAGCGAAAAAACTTTATATCGTTACCACAACCACGGATATTGCATCAATAACTAGGGAAATTGGGGGTGATTTTATATCCGTCGATTCGATCGCCAAGGGGCCTCAAGACGCCCATTATATTCAAGCAAAACCAAGCTACATGGTCAAACTCAATCGAGCTGACCTTCTTATTTATCAGGGGTTGCAACTTGAAATCGAGTGGTTAAGTTTTTTAATTGAAGGAGCAAGAAACTCCAAAGTTAGGCCACTCCAGCCAGGACATTTGGATCTTTCTAGCGTCATTGAACCGCTTGAAATTCCAATTGGCGATTTAGACCGATCCATGGGACATATTCATACTCAGGGAAACCCGCATTACAACCTTAGCCCTAGCAATGCAATCATAATGGCTAATGCCATTACTGATCAACTCATCTTACTGGATCAAGATAACGAGATAGCCTACCGAAAAAACCTAGATAAGTTTGTGTCGAGCATAAATGATCGTTTGAGTAACTGGAAATCTCGCCTTAACAAAATTTTAAATAAGAAGGTGGTTGTATTTCATAGAACCTGGATCTATCTTTTTACTGAATTTGGAATAGACCAAATAGGGACGATCGAAAAACTTCCAGGGATACCACCCACTCCGATGCACTTGGCAAAGATTAAAAATTTAATAGAACAGAATAATGTTCGCGTGATCATTCAGGCTAGTTATTACCATTCAGAGTTTCCCAATCTATTATCTGAAAAAACGGGGGCAAAAATAGTTGTCCTTCCTGCATTTGTAGGTGGAGTAGCCGAGGCTACAAATTATTTTTCTACAATAGAGTATATTGTGACTGAACTGGAGAACGCGTTCTCTAGCTCATAAAATAAACAGATGTTCCCACTTTAAGGTAAACAATTAAATATTATGGCAGAGTTCTTCACATTTATGAGCGCCCCGGCGGCAGGGTGCATTATTTTATCGATCATTTTTACTTATTTCGGTTGTCATGTTTTGAAGCGGGAAATCATTTTCGTAGATCTCTCAATGGCTCAACTTGCAGCCTTAGGTGCAACTGTTGCATTTATAATGGAGATCGAACTTGATACGCCAGAGTCTTTGATTATTTCTGTTTTATTTATTCTTATAGGGGGAGCGTTTTTTACCTGGACCCGTTCCTTCACTCACCGAGTCCCCCAAGAAGCTATCATTGGAATCGTTTATATCGTAGCCGCTTCGACAGCACTTCTACTGTCCTCATTTTCAGTCCATGGAGACGAGCACCTTAAGACTATGCTAAGCGGATCTATCCTATGGGTCACCTGGAAAGAAGTCATAAGACTGTTAGTCGTTTCTGTAATTGTTGCTGTTCTACTTGGCATTTATCATAAAAAAATCGAGGAACAAAGCTTGAGTTATAAGAATTTAAGAACCACTGGAATATCCAGTTTTTGGAAATGGGATTTTTTGTTTTATGTTTTACTTGGAATAGTCATTGTGTTTTTTATCAAAACAGCCGGCATTTTTACGATCTTTACCTTTTTAATAATCCCCGCAACATGTGCGGCATTATTCGTAAGTCAATTAGTTAAACAGTTTGTGATCGGTTCGACTCTTGCGATAACAGTAAGTTTTACAGGGTTGATCCTATCGTTCTATCTCGATTTACCTACAGGAGCAACTTTGGTCTGTTCTTTTGGTATTACATTTTTTATTGCTTTGATTTTATCAAAATTTAGATTTTTCAGCGAAGTCTAATATACCAAACTTGCTAGGTATCAGCGCTATATACAAAAGTATTTTTATAGGGAGTAAAAGAGCCCCAAAAGAAATCGAGCTTCTTTTTTCTGGGTGAGAAACTGGCAAACTTTAAAGAACTAATAGCCAGATTAGGTCTATCGTGAATATCAGTTTTGAATATATATTTCTTAAATGAGTTTTAACGGTTGGCTCAGAAATATGCAAAGTATCTCCAAATATCAATTATTTTAAGATTGTTCTTTTGAGACTTGAAGTTGACTTGATGGGGGTAGGTTGTTGAAAAGTTTCTTAAAGTCTTTTTTTTGTTGATCTAGAGAACGTTTCGTATGAATGACTCGCGGGCTTGGATGATAAAGAGGAAATAAAATAAACTGACCGATTGGCAATGGAGTTGCGACGACATCTGCTAATTTATAGTGTGTCTTAAAAATTCGATTAATAGCTTCTAGGCCAACTCCGCCCACTGTTGAAATTATTTTTGGGGTTATTATATTTATTAAGTTTTCTAAAAAGGGAATGCAGTTATTTATTTCTTTTATGGTAGGACGTCGATTATTGCCATCTTTCAGTGGATTACATAATACTGCATTGGTGATGAAAATATCTTTTCTCTTGATATTAACATAGTTAAGAAGTTGCTCAAAATTATCTCCAGATCTATCTCCGTGAAAAGGAATGCCAGTGCGTCCTGAGCCAAAGCGACCAGGTGCCTCAGCAACAAATATAAGGTCAGCATAGAGAGATCCATTTTTTGAACTTAGTATTGCAGGGAGGTCAGACATCGCAGGGCAAAGTCTGCATAAGGAGGAGCTTTTTGATAGCCTTTTAAATTTTTTTTCTTTGTCCAACATGAGTCAATTTCCACCATTTTCTTCCTCTTCCTCTTCCTCTTCTTCTTCTTCGCCATCATCTCTTGGGCTGCAAATAACGAAGAACCCAACTAGCATAAGGATACTGGCAATGATTGTAAGAACCATATCCATATACGTGCCCTTTAAAACGGTTTGATAGTGGCGAGATAGATCATTCCTGCTCCAATCAAGAAAATAGGTATGTGAACCATCATGGCATATTTTTTTGGTAATACATCGGCTTGGATTTGTTTGCCATTGAGAACTCCGAAGATTATTAAAATAACCAATAATCCAAGTTTAAGAAGTATCCAGTTGCCTCCAGAGAATACATCGGTTTTTAAAGATAAAACTATTCCAGAAATTATTGTGACGGCTAAAATCGGATAATAAATAAACTTATGAATTCTTTTTTGTATGTTTTTAGCGCCATCTATTTCGCCTTGATTTTTAAGGCGTAATCGAAAAACAACAGTCAAAGATTGAAGGAATAAGGTGCCAACGACAAGACACATTGAGATGCTATGGAGAGTTATAAAGAAGTTATTCATAATTAATTTATTATAATTTTAAAGTTTAAGAGATTGTTCCTAACAGAGAGCATTAATTTTTTTTCCAGTAGACTCTACTTGCAGCAATCAATGCCATCCCAATACCACAATAAACTCCGGCTACCACTACATACCCACCTATGTATGAATTAAACTCTCTCAGTAAAAAACCAAGCAGCATCATTCCTGCTATTAGTCCGTAAAATGGTCCAGAAAAAATATTGTAAATTTTTAGTGGGGGGGGTAGTTGGTCTATTCGATTACGATTTCTCAAAGCTGTTTTACTTAGAACAAATATCCCTTTAATTATTCCTATTATAACTCCCAGAATTATGGAAATAATAATCGATTGATTGCTACTATTTTGCTCTTGGCTTGCTAATTGATAAAGACCAGAGCCTCTGTAGATTAAAAATCCACCAACTGTGACCCAGATGAATCCGGCGATTTGTAATAATCTTTGCTTGTCCACTGGATATCCCCTAAAAAATACCTGTTGATTGTTTAAGATAAATTTTCAACAGAAAGGTTTTTAATTAAACTTTTTGTGTTTACAAAAATTATTCGATTAAATCTTTGGTTCGAACTGGTCGAGCAGCCATGCGACCAGTTTTACTTTTAAACAGAAGCCTGACCTCTCCATTTCTTAGGTCCAAAATATAACCTTCGTTCCCTAACATTGCTTCATGGATCCAAATAGTTGGTAATGGACCT